>JAEEGF011969699.1_pt1 | contig 15049 bp, 6 predicted proteins | sample 9134171 | NCBI WGS metagenome assembly JAEEGF01 (sample SAMN16246542, study PRJNA631951) | gut metagenome | biome: gut microbiome; feature: rumen; material: AP-attached | host: Bos | place: Iran: Karaj | collected 2018-10 | reverse complement strand
CTATTATCTGAAAGTCTGTTGAAAACTAAAGGAACCGCCTTGGTACCGAACGGTATGCCGGGTGGTGTGTGAGGTCGGCTACTCACTTGAGGGGTAGCCTCCTACTCGATTATTCGCTGATTGTGTCTTCTGACACTGTCCTGAACATACCGGGAATCCAAATCTTGATATTTTGATGTCAGTATGTATTTATCAAAAGTAAATTGCTGCTTCCTCATGCTATAATTGAATTAGTAAGTACAGATGATGGTAAAGGCGCATGAATTTGATTATCATGGGACTGCTATTCCTGTGACTGTATCTATTGGGGCCGCAGAATATGAAGAGACCATGACGACAGAGAAGCTGGTGCAGACAGCTGATGCAAGACTGTATGAAGCAAAGGCGGCGGGTCGCAACAGGGTGATCTGCTGATGTGGTCAACAAAACGACTTCCTGTGCTGACAGTTAAATAGACAATTGAATTCCGAATGCTTTAATGAATCGCATTCAGGAAAATCTTAAATGAAATGAGTGGGAAAAAGATGCAGGTATTTAGCAGGTCCAAAGAACTTATTTACAGACTGTTGGTCTTTGGACTTTTTATATTGATTCTTTTTATACATTTATACAGATTGGGAGAGCTTCCAGTGGGTATGGAGGTTGATGAGATCGGCATGGCTTATGATGCCTGGTGCGTCGGTAATTTTGGCGTGGACAGATATCTCAAGACTTTCCCGGTGTATCTTAACAACTACGGCGGCGGACAGAGCGTCATGTACATGTATCTGGCTGTGCCTTTTCTTAAGAATGTCGGATTCTCGGCATTGATGGCCAGGATGCCGGGATTTATCTTTTCCATGCTGACCTGCATTTTCGGGTTTTTTCTTATAAAGAAGATAAGGGGCAGGATAGCCGGAGCCCTGTATCTCTTTTTATTCGCGGCGCTGCCATATTTCACTCAGGCCGGCCGCATTGCTCTGGACTGCAACCTGATGCTGGGCTGTACGGTGATCATCCTTTATTTGCTGGAGTATTGCCTGAGGCAGGATGAGAACAGGCTCCTGCCATATCTCTTTCTTGGTGTTGTCACCGGGATTTCTCTGTATTCCTATGCCCTGAGCAATATGATCTATCCGATCTTTTTCCTGCTTTTGTATCCATTCCTGAGGATATGCGGCAAGAAAATCAGTCTCAGGCAGATTCTCGTGTTTATGGCTCCGGCTGTCATCATCGCCATCCCGCTCATCCTCGTGCAGGTTGTGAATATTTGGCAGCTGGAGGACATGCACATCGGAGTACTGACTATTCCAAGGATCATTGACTACAGACTCAAAGAAGTGTCGCTGTCGGAAATAAGGCCCAATATCACATGGATATTCAGAAGTCTTTTTACTGCAGACAATCAGGAGTTTGACAGCTTTCCACAGTTCGGAGCCCTTTACATGTTCTCTATTCCCGTGATAATTGCCGGCTTTCTGATCACTTTGGTTAGGACTGTCAAGGCTGCGAAGGCAGAGCGCTGTATTTTTGACGGTGTGATACTTCTATATTTTGCAGTAATGATGGGGATTGCACTGGTGCTTCTCGGAGTTACAACCTACAGGATAAATTCCATGTTCTTTGAGCTTGCATTCTTTATTGTTGTGGCGATCGACGCCTGCCTTGGGATGGGACTTCGTGGACACAAAGGCGGGAGAAGCCTGATGGCGACTGAAGATAAACTGTCGCAGGATGACTCTTCGAAAGTGATGGCAGACTTGGATTCTGAACGCGCAGGCGGGAGGGGTTTGACGGCAACTGAGGGTGAACTGTCTGGAGATGGTTCTCCGGAAGTGAGGACAGGCATGAAGCCTGAACGCACAGGCTGGTGGCCTTTGCTTGCATGGGTCTTAGGAATAGGAGTGATAGCTGCCTACGCTGTCAGTGCATTCTTTTTCCTGAATTACTATTTTACAGGATATGAGAGAGATTATCTTCCTCAGAGGCTGTTTTCTGAAGATCCCGCTGAAGTCTATGAATTTCTGGAGAACAGTAGCGATGAGATTAGAAAAAGGACAACTCATGTGGGAGGTTCTAACGAGGCCTATGCCTACTACCTGCTGACCATGGGAATCTCTCCTTATGATTACGATGTGAATACACTGGGCAATAATGGCGACGGGGAGAAGTTTGTATTCTATGCCCCGGAGCCATATGATGTTTCCCGCAATTATGTATTTTACATGGCTGAGCCGGAATGCCGCCGGAAGCTTGAAGAGCTTGGATTCACTGAGTACGTGATCGGCAATTACAGTGTGTTTTTGAATGAGTGAATGAGTTAATGCCATTATCTGTAAATCATTTCAATTAGAAACAATCAGAAATAAATTATACGTTCATACGCCATACGATCGCAACCGCATAAGATTCGCATCATGTCTTCAGAGGATGGACACTTTTGTACCATATATGAACATTTGTAACGATGGTACCCCAAAACAATTTTTTAACAATGGGGGCCGATTTGCATTTTTCCACACTATAGTTACAAAGTCAGCAGCAGGTGCGCTATTTTGATAAATAGATATTGTAATAACGCGCGTGATTTCGCGGAAATTCAACTTTTTTGGCTCTGATCTCGTTTCAAAAAATTGCTATTGGGGTGCTGGCTTCTCGGTAAGTTGATATAGGTACAAAAGTATTTTATACAACTAAAACTGTTGGCTCTGAAAAGATTGAATAATGGCGATTTTGTAACTATATCGGTCATTTTTAAAAAATGTACCCCAGACACATAAATTCTGACCATTTTGTCATATGCACTTGGCCTAGGGAAGTACAAGGAAGATATTAAGATTAAAGCAGGAGCTCTAGTATTATGCTATGAACTAAAAATATAGCGGCGATCAATTGTGTTAATTCAAGTAATTTCACCTTGTCCGCAGTCTGAAAACCGATGTGCTCACGTCGGCCTTCAGAATGTGGACAAACTTAAAACAATAATAATATCGCTAAATCACGCACTGAATTAACCGTACACAGATTCTGCTTTTCCCGTGTCGAGTGATTCTTACAAATAGCTGTATTCTGTCTGGTGCTGCCCGAGCACAAGTGCTCAACGTACTGTTCCTTGACAGAATACAGCTATTTGCTTAGCAGCACTTATCCGGGAAAAACAGATTTCTATTTGCTATAAACCATAGTCCGGGGAGGGCTGGGGAACCATACTTCCAATTGAAGTTTCTGTCGATAAACAATAGATTTTTGATACATTCTATGATATAGTAGTCGGGCAAGTTTATAGAAAATTTATAATTTGGAAGTGGGTGTATTAAATGAAAATGAAATTCAGACGCATGGCGCTGGGAGTTTTCAGCGCCATGCTTATTTTTGACTCTGCTTTTTCTTCTGTCTCTATCGCGGCAGACGGATTGGCAGGTGGAGTTATTTATGAGACATTGGATGACCGATCGGAAGGTGTTAATGATCTGTATAAAGAAGGTGCATCCAATAGCAGTTCAGGTGCTGCTGATGCGTCATTAGAAGAATCAGAGTCGTCGGATAACGGCAAGGATGTTTCGGTTGATAACGGTGGGAATGCCTCTGTGGACAAAGGCGAAGATTCTTCAAAGGAGGATTCCAAGACAACTGAAAAGGGGTCTGGATCTGATCAGGACGCAGCAGAAACCGAAACCAACCCTGAAGAGACCGGTAAAGAGAGCTCTTTGAACCCTGAAGTTACAGATTCAGAGACTGCATCGGATTCCGACGCAGAAAATCTTGGAGAAGAGATTTCGTCTGACCCCAACGCTGAAGGTAATGGTATTGGCACTGATCCGGAAGATAACGGTATTGGTACTGACCTTGAAGGTAATGGTAATGGTATTGATCCGGAAGGCATCGGTATTGGCACAGACGCGGAAGGCATTGAAGACGCAGAAGACCTTCTTAATGCAGACCCTAATTCAGGAAAGTGCGGAGATAACGCAACCTGGAAGTACGACACCAAGACCAAGACCCTCACGATATCCGGCAGCGGCAGGATGTATGACTATGAGATAACAGATATGAACACCCAGAATATGGGTGTGAACACACCCTGGTTTCAGTACGCCAAAGACATGACATATGTCAATATCTCAGATGACATCACATATATCGGCGTGGCTGCATTTGCAGGTCTTAGATCAAGACAGAGTGAGTTTACTTTCCCTTCAAAGCTCAAAGAGTTCGGGAAATACGCTTTCTACCACTTCCACTTTGAACAGCATGCTACTGTCATATTGCCCGGAACAGTAAAAGAGATTCCGGATTACTGCTTTTTTAATACCAATGCCGGGTTCGGCACGCTTGTTTTTTCAGAAGGAATTGAAACTATAGGATACCGCGCCTTTCAGAGTGCGTCTTTTTATAAGACTGTCTGGGCGGATTCGGTTACAACCATAGGCGAACAGGCTTTTGATGGATACTACAGCGGACCGGACTTCGTGATACCAAAGGGCATCAAAAAGATCGGAAAGAGTGGCTTTAATTACCTTCAGCATGTAAGGCACCTGACCTTTGAGGGTGATCTGCCTCAGATGGAGGAAAACGCCTTTGGACGTGACTCCGTAATAGCTTTCTATAATCCTAATAACAAGACCTTTTCAGAGTCAGCCAGGAACAAAGCTGCGCAGTACTTTGCAGATGTGACCTGGAGACCTGTAGGATATACAGGCAACAACAAGGCGGGCGCCAATATAACCTGGAGATATGATGAGGAATCAGGGACACTGCGCTTTGAAGGCGAAGGCGCAATGAGCAACTATACAGCAGACAAGCTCCCTGACTGGTTCCTGTATGCCGGTAAAGTGTCCAAGTACTATTTTGACCAGAGGATCACTGAGATCGGAGATTATACCTTCTATAATATGGGTGATTTCCGAGGCGGCCCCGAGGCTAACAGCAGCGTTGTTCTTCCCAAGAAGCTCAAGAGAATTGGTAAGTATGCCTTTTATAAGGATGTATTTTATAACGTCACCATGCCGGAGACGGTTGAAGTCATTGACGACGGAGCTTTCCGCAGCCTGCAATTCTGGGATTCTACTGTTTTCCCCAGGGGTGTTAAGTGGATCGGCGATGATGCCTTTAATGCCACAGGATTCAGAAATACAGAGATAGTCCTGGACTCTATTGAGCATATCGGAGCATATGGACTGGCTCTTTCAACCAACTGTGATAATGACACAATGAGCTATGAGTTCCCAAGTACTCTCAAGTATATCGGTGACTACGCTTTTGGCATGAAAGTTGTACCCAAGAGCAGCAGGCTTACCCTTCCTTCGGGTATGGAATATATAGGAGCTCATGCATTTAGTAACAAAAACCTGACCGGGGAGGTAGTATATCCTTCCTCTGTAACACAGGTAAAAGACCGCGTATTCAGCTCTACCGGGATTGAGTCTGTAGTGTTTGATAAGACTCTCGAAGATGCAGAGGCGAATGCCTTTAAAGGCATGAGTAATCTCAAGAAGCTCACCTTTAAGGGAAGCTTTCCAAACCTTAAAAAGGATGCCTTCTACAATCTGGATGCGAAACTTACGGTCTACTATCCCTTTGACGACGAGACCTGGCTCAATGGCATAGCTTCACTTAACTATAAGAGCGATATGGTGGAATTTGTGCCTGTGGGAAGTTCCACAACTGTCACCTTTGTGGGCCTTGACGGCAAGGTTGTGGCTACTAAGAGCGTTGCCCCGGGTGGCAAGGTGAGCGCCCCTTCCATTTCGCTTAAGAGCGGACAGGAGCTGGGCGGCTGGTATACAAGCAAGACAATACAGTACGAGGGAACAAAGTGGAATTTCGACAGTCCGGTCAGGAATAAGATGACACTTTATGCAGCACTTAAGTATTCGGGACACAGGGTTGTCTTTTACCCGTTAAACGGTAAGGCTGTCCTTGTCAAGACCGTTGCGGATGGCAAGACTTTAGCTGATGACAGTGATGTAAAAAAGTTGCAGGAATATGCCGGTTACAGATTTCTTGGCTGGTATTCCTCCAAGAATTATGCCAATGAGTCATTGCTTGATCTGTCAAAGCCTGTTGACAGGGATGTAGCTGTTTACGCGATGTGGACTGTCTTTCGTCCTTACGTTTATTGCAACAATGACAGGTATGCCTTTATAGGTTCCTGGCAGGACAGCTACGAGGTCGGAGAGGCCTTTGATAATGAACCCTGGATCATAGGACACTATGAGGAGGATGGCTATGCCAAGTTCCTTGGGTGGTACTACGACAAGGACTTCAAAAAACCTGTAACAGGAAGCCCTAAGATTACCAAGGATATTGCCGTCTATGGTAAGTGGGACATAGTAAAACACAAGGTCACATTCAACCTGGCCGATGACATGGCCCCTATTGTAATAGAGGTGGAGCACTGGGATCAGGTTAAGCGTCCTGAGGAGCCTGTGAGAACCGGGTTCACATTCAAGGGCTGGGCAAGCGAAAAGAACGGAAAGCCTGAAAGCTGGTATGCGCTTTATAACGTGCAGAAAGACATGGCGTTCTATGCTGTATGGGAAGCGAAAACTATTAGTATAAATTACTGGATCAGACTGAAGGGCGGCGGCTGGACATATTATTCCAAGGACATCCATGCGGGTGAGAAGTTTATTGATACTTATGCTGAATACTTTGAAAAAGATCTCAGTGAGAAATATGACTTTGAGGGGTGGTTTTTGGATGAGAAGCTTACAAAGCCCATCACCACACAGACTGTTCTGTACGAGAGTACCAAAGTATATGGCAAAGTTACTCCAAAGCTCTTTACCGTGACCTTAAATCCCGATAACGGGGAGAAGCCATACGTGTACCACGTTGAATGGGGAGAAGGACTGAATCCGATCATTCCGGTCAAAAAGGGTTATGAGTTCACAGGCTGGACCAATGACGCAGAGGGAAGCACAAGTTCAAGAGTTTACCGCGTATATGGTAATTGCTCTTACACGGCACGCTGGTCAACGCTGTATCATCAGAACATAATAATAAAAGGAGTAAGTGATCAGACCTACACAGGCAAAGCTATCACCTTCCCGAATCTCAGAATACAGAATGGTTCATCTTATACATTTCAGAATGGGAAGGACTTTACAGTTAAGTACAAGAACAACGTCAAGGCTGGGGTAGCCACAATTGAGATTACATACAAGGGAAATTACAGGGGAAAGAGCACTGTAAACTTCAACATTAATAAGGCCGACCTGAATGAGTTAAAGGACGAGGGGGAACTTGCGTCAAGCTTTGATACGACCTACCTTGCCTACAACAAAAAAGTTCAGAAGGCAAAGCCTCAGATCGCTTACAGAGTCGATGGCAAAGTAAGTATTCTTAAGGAGAACAGGGACTACAAACTGGTATATCCCGGAACGGATCCCAAGGCAGCCGACTACAAGGCTTCAGCCTTCAAAGAGACCGGCACCTATAAGATAAAGGTTGTTGGAATTGGTAATTTCTCGGGAGAGCTTAGCCTCACAGAGGTGATCACAGCTGATAAGCCTGTTGAGAAGCTTACCGTATCCGGACTTAAGAAGTCATACAGCTACACAGGCAGTCCGATTCTTCCTCATTTTGTGGTTAAAGACGGCAAAACTGTAGTGGGAGAATATACTGAAGATGGCTTTGTAAGTAAGAATGGTCTTCTTGACTGCTCTGTTTCTTACAATACCAAAGTGGGAACCGGCAGGATACATCTGACTGCGAATAAAGGTTCAGGCTACGCAGGAAGTAAGGATGTGCCCTTCAATATCACAGGAACGCCTATTTCAAAGGCAGTATTTGACGGCTTTGCGACAAGCCTTCCGTATAACGGCGGCAATGAGGTTAAGCAGGCCTCAGCAGTTCTCTACAAAGATGCAGCTTCGAAAAAAGCTTCTGACGCTAACGGGCGCCTCAAAGAGGGAACAGATTACACCGTTAAATACTCTGATAACAAAGATCTTGGAAAGGCAACTGTAGTCTACACCGGAATCGGCGCATACGCAGGTGAGGTTAAAAAGATCTTCATCATAACCGGAAAGAGCCTCAAGAAGGCTAAGATAACCGGCGTTGTGGACGGTGTATACACAGGGGACGAAGTGAAGCAGGAAGGCCTTACAGTTCTTGATCCCGTTACCGGTGCAACTCTGAATGGCATAGATGAGACTAAGGTAAAGACTATAACCCCCACAAAGCTGCGTACCTACGACTATGTTGTCAGCTATAAAAACAACAAAAATACAGGCACGGCAACGGTAATTGCAACCGGAATAAACGGTTATACGGACAAGGTGACGAGTACTTTCAGAATAAATAAAACTGACATCTCAAAGTATGGGACCATAAGCTGCAGCACAACTGCAAGGTATCGCAAGAAAGTATTCAGACCCGACAACATTACAGTTAAAGCCAAGGTGGGAGATAATACAAAACAGCTTGTTGAGAACACAGACTATACTGTAAAGATCAGTTACGACTATACTAAAAAAGATGCCGAAAAAGGCACGATCGGCGAAGGATATGTCGTAGTGACGGGAAAAGGCAGGTACGCAGGAAGCATTGCGACAAGCTTTGGTATTAAGCCGGGAAACCTTACAAGTTACAGTTACTATCAGGTTACAATTCCTGCTTTTAAAGATAAAACGGGCAACTTTGTCTCGAAGGTTGTCATCTACGATGACGAGCTAAGTGTGCTCAGGCAGGGAGTAGACTATAAACTTACCTACACAAGGAGTGGTGAACTTGACCCGTCCAGGGACAAGTTAAAGAAGGGCGAGTCCTTTGAGATCAGGATAAGTGGTATAGGCAATTTTGGCGGTGGATATTTCATGAGTCAGTCTCTGAAGGATGCTGCCGACAAAAAAGAGTATATGAAAAAACCGGTCAGGAACATCTCATCCTGCACCTTCACCCTCAGAGACTATATCTACAATGGTAAAGAGATAAAGCCAAACACAGGCTACAACCTCATTGTAATGGACAAGGATAAGCTTGTGGACAGTGTCAACTACGAGATTGTTGGTTATGAGAACAACATTGAGATCGGAACGGCTACCATGATAATCAGGGGTCGCAACAATTATAAGGGTACCTACAGACTCAGGTTCAGGATCAACCCGAGGGAAGTGGACCCGGCGACAGTAACTGTACAAAAATAAGGGGAATAAAGGAGGGCGCCATGAAGATAGTTATAGCGGATAAAGACAGTGTCGGATACGACATGGACTACAGCATCTATGAGGAACTGGGCGAAGTCACATACTATGACGACAAGGTGACTGAAGACAATGCAAAAGAAAGGCTTGCAGGGGCGCAGATCCTTGTTATCAACAAGAGTCAGATCACGGATAAACTCCTTGATGATGCGCCTGATCTTGAGCTCATCTGTGAGTTTGCAACCGGGTTTGACAACGCCAATATCCCCGCCTGCGACAGGCACGGGGTTAAGGTGGCCAACATAAAGGGGTACTCCACCCCCTCTGTTGCACAGCACACCTTTGCAATGCTCTTTTACCTCATGGAGAACCTGCGGCACTACGACGAATTCGTCAAGAGCGGTGCCTATGCCAATCAGAAGCACTTCTGCTGTCTCGACATTCCCTTCGAAGAGCTGGAGGGTAAGACCTACGGCATCGTGGGAATGGGCAATATCGGCAGAAAGGTTGCGCAGATAGCAACAGCCTTCGGCGCACATGTGATCTTTTATGCCTCCTCCGGACACAGCGACTGCACTGACTATGAGCAGGTGAGCTTTGATGAGCTCCTTGGGCGCTCCGATATCATATCCCTTCACTGCCCTTTGAGCGACAGGACAATAGGGCTGTTTAATAAAGAAGCTTTTGATAAGATGAAGAGAAGCGCAATCCTGATAAATGTGGCCCGGGGCGCTGTGGTAGTGGAGCAGGACCTTTTTGATGCACTGGATCAGGGCAGAATCAGGGCAGCAGGGCTGGACGTGCTGAATCCCGAGCCCATGGCCAAGGACTCACCGCTTCTTAAAATACAGGACAGCGGCAGGCTCATCGTGACTCCGCACCTTGCCTGGGCGAGCACCGAGGCCAGAACCAGATGCCTTGATGAAGTAAAGAAGAACATACAGGGCTGGATGAACGGTCAGCCAAGAAATATCGTGAACTGATAAAAAGAGGAGTCATTGCGTATATCACAATGACTCCCTTATTTTTGCTTACTGCGCACAAAGCCTTGATCCCGGCGCTTTATTGTTTTTCCGACAGCGCCTTCTTGATCTCTTCAATTACAATCTTAAGCGCCTTGATCCTTGCGTACTTTTTATCCACAGACTCAAGCACATGCCAGGGTGCGAAAGAGGTGCTTGTCTTTGCTATCATTTCATCGATGGCAGTCTCATACAGGTCCCATTTTTCCCTGTTCCTCCAGTCCTCATCGGTTATCTTCCACTGTTTCTCAGGGGTGTTCTGCCTGTCATTAAAACGTGCAAGCTGGGTGTCCTTGTCGATCTGTACCCAGAATTTGATGATGACTGCGCCCCAGTCCTTCAGCTCTTTTTCAAACTCATTGATCTCGTTGTAGGCTCGCTGCCAGTCATTCTCTGAGCAGAATCCCTCAAGCCTTTCAACCATGACTCTTCCGTACCAGGTGCGGTCGAAGACGGTGATGTGACCGGTCTTTGGAAGTCTTGTCCAGAAGCGCCACAGGTAATGGCGGGCCTTCTCGTGGGGCTCGGGACTTGCTATGGGCTCGACCACGTAGTCACGGGGATCCAGAGCCTCCGTGATGCGTTTGATGTTTCCGCCTTTTCCTGCGGCATCCCACCCCTCATAGGCGATAATAACGGGAATCTTCTTGCGGTATACCTTGTTGCCCAGCTCCCGCAGCTCCTTTTGGAGCCTCTCAAGCTCAGCGCTGTATTCTTCGCCGGACATGCTCTTGTCCGAAAGAGAAATATCTGCGAGCTTTGTGCACTTCTCCATCGGGAAGGTGTTTTGCAGTATAGGAACATTCATCTTCTGATTCTTAAGAGCGATGTCGATGCCCTGATTCAGGAACTCAAGGACCTGAAGTTCGGCAAACTTCTTGTCTTTTGCATCAATAATGTACCACGGAGTGCGAGACTCATTGGTATCTTCCAGATAGCGCTCAAACACATCGAGGCACTTCTCATAATGTTTGTTCTGAAGAAGGTCATTTCTGTCGACGCGCCAGCTGGTGTTCTTGCTTGCCTGCAGGGCGTCGAGCCTCTTTTTCTGTTCCTTTTTGGATATATGGAAAAAGAACTTGATGACAAGATATCCGTTGTCACAGAGCTGGCGCTCTATAACGTTGATTGAGTGGACTCTCTTTTTGTAAACTTCATCAGTGAGCTCTCCGTTCAGAACGCCGGACACAACTTCCTCCATCCAGCAGGTGTCAAAGAATCTGAACTTGCCTGCTTCGGGTATCTCCTCGATATATCTGTAAAGGAAGGGATATCTCTTTTCCTCCTCGGAGGGCTCCCTGTCCATTGTGGCGACCCTGAAGAACCTGGGGTCTATGTTCCTTATAACTTTTCCTATGACAGCGCCTTTTCCTGCGGCGTTCCAGCCCTCAAACAGGACCATGACGGGAAGGCCTGCCTCTTTGATCTTCATCTGGAATGCTGAAAGACGATCTCTTTCTTCTTTCAGCTTGGCTTTTAGTTCTTCTTCTGACGGAAACTCAGGCCTGGTAAAGTCTTTCAGCATAGAAAATCCTCCTTTAACATACACGATATTCTAATTATTATCATACCATAAAACCACACAAAACAAAGCGCAATGCAACAAAGAACAAAGGATCAGTAAAATGCGTACGAAAAGTCATAAATACCGATCATTTCATTGACCGAACAGCTGATTTTACCTTATAATTAGTGTAAGTACAGTTAAATTTACGGGGGTTACATAATGAAAAAAAGTATCGTAAAGACGTTTGTCTCTATGGGAATGCTGTTTGTAATGGCGGCACTCCTTTTCTTAAGTCCTGCAGCAGCAATCAAATCAGAAGCTGTCGGCGCTGAAGTTGCGGTGGGAATCGATGTTTCCAAATATCAGGGCGGAATAAACTGGCAGCAGGTCAGGAATCAGGGCATCAGATTTGCCATGATCCGCGTGGGTACCACCAAGAAGGGCCTGGATGAACAATTTGTCAATAACATAAACGGAGCCAATGCCGCAGGAGTGCGCACCGGAATCTACATTTATTCCTATGCAACAACACCGGAAGCAGCAGCAGCAGAGGCCAATCAGGTTCTTGCATGGATAGCACCTTATACTGTTACATTCCCTATTGCGATAGACATTGAGGATTCTGTTCACAAGGGACTGAGCGCTTCTCAGCTTCAGGCAATTGCCGATACCTTCTGTGGCATAATCAATGCCAACGGTTATGAGGCAATGGTATATGCAAGCAGGAACTGGTTCATGGGCAGGATGCCCAATGTGGCAGCAGCCAAGTGGGTTGCTCAGTATGCACCGGTTTGTGACTATCCCGGAGACTACGCTATGTGGCAGTCATCAAGCCGCGGCTCCTATAAGGGAATCCCGTCAAGAGTAGATGTCAACCATCTCTATACCGACTATTTTTCAAGGATCATCCCCGAGGGCTTTTCCAACTGGGGAGGACATGTTTACTACTACCACAACTACCGCAAGCAGTACGGATGGATCAACCTTGAGGGACAGCGATACCACGCAGATGCCAACGGATTCATTCAGGTCGGATGGTTCCAGGATGAGAGCGGTATCTACTACCTCAACCCGGAAGCAGGCGGACTTGCAGCTACCGGTTTTGCTGATATCGACGGCGGTCACTACTATTTCAACGAGAACGGACAGCGCTGCACCGGACTTCTCAATCTAGGAGGCCCTGTGTACTATGCCAATGGCGATGGCCTCTGCCAGAGAGGATTCGTTCAGTTTGATGACGGCGTAAGATACTTTGATGAGAACTATGTGATGAGAACAGGTCTCACTCAGCTTGGCGAGAGCCTCTACTACTTTGACGGCAACGGAATCATGCAGACAGGCATGATCGCTCTTGAGACCGGCAAGTATATGTTTGGCCCCGACGGTGTTGCTGTAAGCGGCTGGTACGCCAACGAGCAGGGACAGAGATTCTTCTTCGGCCCGGGATGGGCAGCGCTGGTAGGACTTCAGACATTAGACGGTGCCAACTATCTCTTTGGTGATGACGGCGTTATGTTCGCAGGCTGGTCAGGAGACCTGGCAGCAAGATATTATTTTGCTCCGGACGGCAGAATGGTCACAGGCTGGAATGCAATCGAGGGCAGAAGCTTCTACTTTGGAGCAGACGGCAAGATGGTACTTGGCCTTGCATCTCTTCCTGATGGTGTATATTACCTCGATCCCGCAGACGGACATCAGGTGGTCGGCTGGGTTCAGCTTCCTGACGGATGGCACTACTTCGATGCCAATAACGGCAGGATGCTTGCAAATGTAACAGTTCCTCTTGATAATGTGAACTGCACATTTAACCAGGCCGGAGTACTTGTAGATCCCGCAGGCTGGACACCCGGAACACCCGCACCCGCACCCGCTCCCGCTCCACAAGGCAACTAAAGTCATGAAGACGGTCATACGGCGATAGACGTCGTATGACCTTTTTTTTGTTTTGGCCATGAAGCACTTACCCGGGGAAAGGCAGAGGTGGCTGTTCACTCGCACGCTACAAACATGTAATATCGAAAAAATATTACTGTCATGTTCAAAAAGTACTCCAAAAGGCATGCCATATGGAAAATCTTCATATGTCGTGTACTAGAAAGCATGTAGGAACAAAAAAATACCAACGTCGTGTTTAAAAATCGCTCTAAACGACACGACATTTGGATTATTTGTCTGAGTCATGTTTCTGCGAATACCATCCAGCATCCATCACAAAGGTCACACTTGAAGCATTTAGTACCTTTTTTCAGAAACTAGGCTATATTAAGAAATTCTATTGATAACAATTGTTATTTTAGTACCGATTTTCACGAAACCACATATATTAAAAAAAATCCTGTGATCACAATCAAATCTGAAGGTTCACGGCGTCATTTTTAGTACTTTTTTTCTGGAAACACGCCTCTGTTAAGAATTTTGCCATGTCAATTGTGAATATTGCGTACTTTTTTTCGAAAACAGGCTCTTGTTAAGAATCAGAGATACAATCACTCGCCCTGGGAAAGGCAGATAATGTTTATGTACATGTCCTGCGTGAGCGGCCGAGGACCGCGGCGCTCCGGGACAAAAGAATTATAAAACCGTGAATAGTAACTTTAGGGCTGTTTTCTAGTGACTTTATAGGGATGTGATGGTATTATATTGGCTGAAACAAGAGTTGATTTGGAGGTATTATTATGACATTTGATGAAGCAAAACAGAAACTTGAACAGTTCGGACAGACACATGTACTGAAATACTATGATGAGCTTAGTGATGCAGAAAAGGCAGAGCTTATCGCTCAGATTGAGGATACGGATTTTGCTGTTCTTGAGAACTGCAAGAACCTTGGCAAGAGCTCCGGAAGAGGAGAGTTTGCACCCCTTGCTGCAATGCAGGTATCAGAGATTGAAGGAAGAAAGAGCGAGCTCTTTGAAATCGGTAAAAAAGCCCTTAAGGAAGGCAAGGTTGCAGCATGTCTTCTTGCAGGCGGCATGGGCACAAGACTTGGTTCCGACAACCCCAAGGGAATGTACGACATCGGTCTTACAAAGCCGGTATATATTTTCCAGAGAATAATAGAGAATCTTCTTGACACTGTTAAGCAGGCTGACGGCGCTTACATCCGTCTCTTTATCATGACCAGTGAAAAGAATAACGATGCCACCGTTTCTTTCCTTAAGGAGCACAATTTCTTCGGATATCCTGAGGAGAAGATCACATTCTTTAAACAGGAGATGGCACCTGCATCTGACTACGAGGGCAAGGTCTATATGGAGTCCAAGTCAAGGATATCCACTTCCCCCAACGGCAATGCCGGCTGGTACGCTTCAATGCTCAAGGCAGGACTTCGTGATCTCATGCTGAAGGAGGGGATCGAGTGGATCGACATTTTTGCAGTTGATAATGTTCTT
>JAEEGF012484363.1_pt1 | contig 15051 bp, 8 predicted proteins | sample 9134171 | NCBI WGS metagenome assembly JAEEGF01 (sample SAMN16246542, study PRJNA631951) | gut metagenome | biome: gut microbiome; feature: rumen; material: AP-attached | host: Bos | place: Iran: Karaj | collected 2018-10 | reverse complement strand
TTCCAACTTCGAGGTCCAGTCGCTTTGTGAGATGCTGTTGCTGCTAAATCTCGCATCCGATTTGTTGGTCTTACGCAATTTATAGTTGATGATATTCCAGTTGTCGGGCAACAATATCACGCCGTTTACACCGTTTACCGTAGCTTTCGCGTATCTTATGCCGCTGTCTGTGCTTCGTGTGTTAAACACATAAACCCATTCATCTTTGGTGAGGGTGAACCATTTCTTATTGCCTCCGTTTTGTATAGTATTGTTGCCCCAATCGCTGAAGCTGGTGTAGTCTTCGCTTTTTTCCGAGATCTTTGTCGGGTTGTTTCCAGTGCCATAACCGAACAGGTCTATCCAGCCGCTATAGCTCGTGGAAATATTTTTGTTATCGTCGCCTATTATATCCCACTGGTGCTCGGCAAAACGCCATGTTTTGGTTGAGGCTTGGTACTGGAGGTTGCCTTTGGAAAAGATAATTTTCTTTGTTGAGGAAACAGAAAATACACCATAGATTGCACCTTCATAGAACATCAATTGCACCGAGGTGGTACCGCCGTTTTGAGCCACACTTATGGTTTTCTTGCTCTCTTTGTTGTCGCGCACGGCTTTAACCTCATGGCTACCGAAACTCAGAGTCGAGGTCAGAGGGCTCACACCAATGTAATTGCCGTCGACATAGATCTTGTCGCCGCTGCCGTCGGTAGAAATAGCTATTTTTTTGCCAGTAGGCAGTTTTTCATTGACAGACAATATGTTCTTATCGTCAAGAGTGATGTTTTTCACAACAGGAACGCAATCGCTTTTTTCAAGTCTAAGCTCATGAGTGCCGACAACAATGGTAGTTATTTCGGCAGGAGTAACACCATAATTTGTCCCGTCAACTAATATACTGGCTCCAGATGGTTCTGATGTGACATAAAGCTTGCCGTACAGATATTGCATGTCAATTTCAATAATTTTATTGTCACCATCTTGAATGTCAATGGTTTGTGTTGTGGTTTCAAACCTGTTTTTCGATACAGTTATTTCATATTTTCCGGAAGGGAGCATACTATTTGTATAAGGTGTACTCGCATTCAGGTCACGTCCGTTAAGAAACACACTTGCACCACTTTCAGGTATGGTCCGAATTGTTAATGACGCCCAGCCGGAACTAACTGCTACGGTTTTATTCACCAACGTCATCTCATAACCTTTCTTGGGCTGCAAGTCGAAAGGTATCGTAAACTCAATCGAGCTGAAGTCGGGATGCGAGATTTTCAGATAATCGGCATATTTTGCCGTGAGATACACCCACACCTCACCATCTTTGTATTCCAATACAATATATGTGCCAGCATTTCCACTGAATTTAAGTTCGCGGCGCTGTTTATCGTTAATATTTTCCGTTCTGACTTTAATAACCGCGAGAGGCAAGTCGTTATCATCAGCCTGATAATCAGGATCAGGATTAATATTCACAAAGCCCGGCACTTCTTTAAACGAGCCATGCTTAACCTCCAGCTGAGCCCATAGCGGAATTGACAAAAACAAAACAAGAACCAGTAGTATAAATCGCCTCATAAAGCTTATAGTTTAATTAGAGGCGCAAAGTTAGGGATAATTTTGGAGAAAACAAAATGTTAGAGTAATTTTATTTTGACATCGGCGCAGTCCTCACCAATCGCACGGCAAGACCGGTCCATCTCGGCATGTCACCTTTCAATATAGCAACATGGTCTCTTATAAACAAGTACGTGGCTGTAATCTCGTATGCAGGGCTTGTAGTCCAATAGCCGCCCTGACTACTGTAGTATTGCTTACCATCCACACCAGTGCTAAAACCGGCGTTAGGCAGAAACACAGCTCCTGCGCCTTCCATCTTTGCCCAGTCATCATAGGTGTAATTATTTGCTTCATGTGACAATTCCAAGCCCGGCTGAAACCAACAGCCATCAGGCAATTCCCATATCTCGGGAAGAATAATTATACCAGGGAACCCGCCGACATAGCATTGACCCGCTTTGTCACCGGCATTAGGGCGTTCAAAAAGCAGATAGTGCCACTCGCTGGAGCTCATAGCGAACCAGTCGTCATGACCGTTGAGAGTCCCTACAAATCCACCATAGCAGCTATGATCCGGACCCGGAGATAAATCAAGCGGATTCATCCCCTCACACCATCCGCCCCATGGGAACATGTCAACCCAGGTAGTGGGGTCATAATCATTGGGAGTGTCGTACTGATGCTCGGCAAAACGCCATTGTTGAGTGCTGCCGTTGTATTGAAGGTTACCTGGCGAGAAATACACTTCGTGATCATCTGCGATCTTGAAAGTGTTGTGGGAATTTCTGATTACAATTCCTTCTGTGATATAGGCATTTTCCGTTATATCCGGAAGTGAGACAGCGTAATTCTTACCACCTATGATTGCATTAGCCGCATCTATCCTATACTGAGGCAACACCACCGCCCATTTCTCTGTGTCACTGGTCGAATACAACTTGATATATCCCTGGTTCCCCGGATTTAATGTGCCTTGACTGTCAAACGGGACACTAAAATCGGTATAAAAGAATCCAACTTCAACCGTTTCGTCGGTGGGCGATTGCAGCGAAAACTTGACCAGAGCGCATTTGTTGTGGAATCGGCAAGAATACTGAGTAACACCTTGGTAATATGTTGTTTGGCCGAACAACATCACAGGAAGCCTACCGGTCTGGTCGGATAGGGATACCGCGATACCTGTCGGCACGTAAGGATAGTCGTCAGTTTGATTGCTCAGATAGTAAAAATACATCTCGGCTCCATCTTCCAATGGCTCAACAACACCCTGAAACACACCGTCAGTCCGCTTCATCCTTCCTATACACCTTGTGCCGTCACTTATAAGAAGCCTGTCGTTGTCAGTAAAATAAACATCGCCGTTATCGGGATTGACTCCGTGTCTGTCGCCATTGTCGGTTCTAAGCGTGATTGCGACACCGTTGGGTATGGTGTTTTCAATGGTATCGACCTGTTTTTTGCATTGTGTCATGCCAAGTAGCATCATTATAGCAAACATTAGCGCAACACCTTTATTATAAAAGCGTTTGCGTTTCAGTGCCACATAGCCGGCACCCGCCAGCGACATTATCAGCAGTCCCGAGCCAAGCGGGGCGCCACCTCCGAACGGCTCGACAGTCATACCGCCGCCATCGGTAATATCGACATTATCCCTGTTGACATAAAAGTCGTTATATGGACGAAAGAAATAGTCTGTTTGGGCATTCAAGCCTGAAAATGCCAGCAACATAAACCCTGTAATCAAAAGGGTTTTGACAAATCTACAGTTTTTCATAATCCAATCTTAAATGGTGCGCAAAATTACAAAAAAAATAATAATGCAGTAACACATTAAAAAAACTTTCAACTTTAAACTTTCAACTTTAAACTAAAAGTTGTATCTTTGCACCGATAAATTTTGAAACGTGTCAGACATCCTGAAATATTTGAATGAGCCTCAGCGTGAGGCGGTTACGACGATAGAAGGTCCAGTGATGGTCATTGCGGGCGCCGGCTCGGGCAAGACCCGTGCCCTCACCCACCGCATCGCTTATATGATAGAACAAGGCATCAACCCGTTCTCAATCATGGCGCTGACGTTCACCAACAAAGCCGCCAAGGAGATGAAAGAACGCATCATGCAGCTCGTCGAGCCGGGCGCCGCACGTAACGTGTGGATGGGCACGTTCCACTCTATCTTTGCAAGGATTCTGCGCATCGAAGCGGCAAGCCTGGGCTACACCTCAGAATTTACAATCTACGACACCGACGACTCCAAGACACTCATCAATTCTATTTTAAAAGAAAGAGAAATAGACACCAAGGCTTATCCCGCAAAATATATCTTACACCGTATTTCGATGGCGAAATCAGCGCTCTACACCCCTGAAGACTACTGCGACAACGCTGAGATCCAGGAGCAGGACCGCCGAGCCAACAAGCCGCTCATCGGAGAGATATTCAAGACGTACAACAGCCGCCTGAAACGCGCCAACGCCATGGATTTCGACGACATTCTGTTCAACACCAACGTGCTGCTGCGTGACTTCCCGGATATTCTTTTAAAATATCAAAGGCATTTCGAATATATCCTTGTCGATGAGTATCAGGACACCAACTATGCGCAATACCTTATAATAAAACGTATCGCCGCCATGCGCGAAAACATCTGCGTGGTGGGCGACGACGCACAGTCTATCTACGGCTTCCGTGGCGCCAACATCCAAAATATACTGAACTTCAAGATAGATTATCCTGAACAGAGACTCATCCGCCTTGAGCAAAACTACCGCTCGACAAAGACCATAGTAAAAGCGGCAAACAGCGTTATCGCCAACAACAAAGACCAGATAAAGAAAAACGTGTGGTCCGACAAGGAAGAAGGCGAGCTCATCACCTTGTTGCGAGCCACTTCCGATAACGAGGAAGGCACTCTTGTAGCCAACTCGATTTTCGGATACAAGATGTCACGCCAGCTGGCGAACAAAGACTTCGTGATTCTTTACAGAACGAATGCGCAGTCACGTTCGCTTGAGGAGGCGTTACGCAAACAGGATATACCTTATAAGATATATGGCGGCCTCTCGTTCTACGACCGCAAAGAGGTGAAAGACCTCCTCGCCTACTTCCGCGTGACGATAAACCCCACCGACGAGCAGGCTTTGCTGCGAATCATCAACTATCCGGCGAGAGGCATAGGCGACACAACCAAGCAGAAGCTGCAGGTCATAGCCGACGAGCGCAAATGCACCGTCTGGGATGTGCTGAAGTCGCTCAACGAGCAATCAACGGAGTTCAACATGGGCACCGTCAACAAGCTCAGCAACTTCGTCACGATGATTCAGAGTTTCCAGACACAGCTCGACAAGATGAACGCCTTCGAGCTGGCGAAACACATCACCGAGACTGTCGGCATCATCAAAGTTTTAAAGGAAGACGAGAGTCCCGACGGCATGATGCGTGTGCAGAACATCGAGGAGTTGCTCAACGCCATACAGGAGTTCAGCGACAAACAGGTCGACGAGGTCACAGGCGAGCAGATAACAGTGAATTTGGCAAAATTCATGGAAGACGTCGCGCTCCTCACCGACCAGGACGAGACAGATGACGAGAACGCCGACTACGTCACACTGATGACCATACACAGCGCGAAAGGCCTTGAGTTCCCATACGTTTACATCGTGGGACTTGAAGAGAACCTCTTCCCAGGGATACAGTCGCTCAGCACCCGCGAAGACCTCGAGGAGGAACGCCGCCTGTTCTACGTCGCATTGACGAGAGCGGAGACGAAACTCATCCTGAGTTACGCCGAGAGCCGTTACCGTTGGGGCAACCTCACCCTCAGCGAGCCGTCACGGTTTATTGATGAAATCGACCCCGAGCTCATCGAACGCCCGAAGAGAGCCAACTTCAGAGGGACAACGATAAAAGAAGAAAAGAGCTACAACCCGTTCAGTTCAAACAGAGGCGCCTGGACTTACAGCGGTGACAAACGCTTCGAAAAGCCAAGCGAGAACCACCGTCATTCCGAGCGACCGACTGGCACCTCTCATACAAATTATCCCCAAGCCTCCCCAAGTGACTTCATCCCTGCCGACGCCGACGAGATACAGGAAGGCATGCGTGTCCTCCACCAGAAATTCGGCCAGGGGACAGTCGTCAAAGTGGAGGGTATCGGCCCTAACCGCAAGGCTTCCGTCGACTTCGACGAAGGCGGCAACAAGATGCTCATGCTCAAATTTGCCAGATTAAGCATACTAAAACAATAAGTTAAAAGTTAAAAGATAATAGTTAAAAGATTAAAGATATAAAAGTTATGGAATACAACACAGGACGCGAGAAGATAGTGATTTCGGAATACGGACGCAACATACAGATGATGATACGTCATCTTTTGGAGATCGAGGACCGCAAGCAACGCACTGAAGCAGCATATTTCATCGTCAGCGTGATGGCGCAAATGAACCCGCAGGTCAAGGAGTCGAACGACTACATGCACAAGCTGTGGGATCATCTCTACATCATCTCCGACTACCAGCTCGACGTGGACGGCCCTTACGAGAAGCCAACACCAGAGATGCAGAAGAAGAAACCCGAACACGTTGGTTATCAGAAGAATAGCATCCGATACGGTCATTACGGCCAGTATATCTCCGACATCGTGAAGAAGGTGAAAGAGATGGAAGACGGCCCGAAGAAACAGGCCATACTCGTCAACATCGCAAACCACATGAAACGCGACTATCTCAACTGGAACCGCGACACCGTCAATGATTTGCTTATTCTTGACGACCTGTACAAGATTTCCGGCGAGGAGATTGCGCTCCCGATGGAGACCAAGCTCACTCCCACCAACGAGATCCTGAACAAACTGCCGCAGCAGCAACAGCCACAGCAGAAGAAGAAACAGGGCAACAAGAAAAACAACAATAACAACAAGAATAACCAGCCGCAGGCTAAGCAAAACAACCCTAACCGTCCAAACAAGAAAAACTAACGCCATGGCATCATTCAAAGTCACAGGAGGCAGCAAACTCAGCGGCACCATCATACCGCAAGGCGCGAAAAACGAGGCCATGCAGGTGTTATGCGCCGCGTTGCTCACCGACGAGCCGGTGACCATCACCAACCTGCCCAACATCCTCGACATCAACAACCTCATCGACCTCATGCGGGGCATGGGCGTCGACGTCGACCGCAAGAGCCCAAGCGAGGTGACCTTACAGGCAAAGAATATCAACCATGAATATTTCGACACCAAGGACTTCCACGAGCGCGCCACTAAGCTGCGTGGCTCGGTGATGATCCTCGGCCCGCTCCTCGCCCGCTTCGGCATGGGTTACATGCCACGTCCGGGAGGCGACAAGATCGGCCGCCGTCGTCTCGACACACACCTCATCGGCTTGATGAACCTCGGAGCGACAATGGAGACCGTCGGGATGGAACACGTATATCGTTTGGTAGCACCGAACGACGGACTCAAAGGCACCTATATGCTGCTTGACGAGGCATCAGTGACAGGTACAGCCAACATAGTGATGGCGGCAGTGATGGCAAAGGGCGAGACAACCATCTTCAACGCCGCCTGTGAGCCTTATCTCGTGCAACTCTGCCGAATGCTCACCGCCATGGGCGCAAAAATCGAAGGCATAGGCTCTAACCTCTTGAAAATCAAAGGAGTGGAAAAGCTGCACGGCACCACACACCAACTGCTCGCCGACATGATCGAGGTGGGCTCATTCATCGGTCTGGCTGCCATGACAGGCTCCGACATCACCATAAAAGACGCCGGAATCAAGGATTTGGGCATCATCCCAACCACATTCCAGAAACTCGGCATCAAGATGGAGTTCATCGGCGACGACATACATATCCCGGCACAGGAGCATTATCAGGTGGAGACCTTCCTCGACGGCAGCATCCTCACCATAGCCGACGCGCCATGGCCAGGATTCACACCCGACCTCATCAGTATCGTGCTGGTGGTCGCCACACAAGCCAAAGGCACCGTGCTCATCCACCAGAAGATGTTCGAGAGCCGTCTGTTCTTCGTCGACAAACTCATCGACATGGGCGCACAGATAATACTTTGCGACCCGCACCGCGCCAACGTCATCGGACTCGACCGCAGCCACCAACTCAAGGCAGTGAGGATGGCATCACCCGATATCCGTGCCGGCGTGGCACTGCTCATCGCAGCTCTGTCGGCAGAAGGCACCTCTATCATCGACAACATCGACCAGATCGACCGCGGCTATCAGGATATCGACACTCGCCTTAACAACCTCGGCGCAAAAATAGAACGACTGTAACAACAGTTTTTTAAAAATTTTCATGCCAAAATGATGTTTTTGTTCATTTTGGCATGAATTTTGATTATACCTTAGTTAATATTATTGAGCAAAGTAAAAACAAAATATATCATGGGAGACAACAAAAAGAATAAAAAATTTCATCAAAACATTGATAACCAATCAATTAAAGATGAAGAAAAGCAGAATGAGAACGCTGTCAAAGAGGATGTCAAGGAGGTGAAAAAAGAAAATTTCGAAGAGAAATTCAACGAATTGAATGACAAATACCTCCGTTTGTACTCCGAATATGACAACTATCGCAAAAGAACTGCCAACGAAAAAATCGATTTGATAAAGACGGCTGCCGAAGGCACTATTTTGGCGATGCTGCCAGTCCTTGACGACTTCGAACGCGCCCTTACAACCATGGAAAAATCGGAAGACAAAGCTCATTACGAAGGCATAATGTTGATTTACAACAAGTTAAAACACACATTAGAGCAAAAAGGTCTGGAAGAGATCAAAGCCGTGGGTGAGCCTTTCAACACCGACGAGCACGAGGCGCTGACACAGATCCCCGCCCCTGACGAGAGCCAGAAAGACAAGGGCATCGACGTGGTGCAAAAAGGTTATAAATTGAATGGCAAAGTCATCAGATACGCCAGAGTTGTTGTAGGATGCTGAAACAATAATTAATGAACTGTAAAAGATGCGATTCATCGCATCTCAATTTTATAATATGGCAGAAAAACGTGATTATTACGAGGTGCTGGAGGTAGCTAAGAACGCCACAGCCGATGAGATAAAGAAAGCATACAGGAAAAAGGCTCTTCAGTACCATCCTGACAGAAACCCGGGTGACAAAGAGGCGGAAGAGAAATTCAAGGAAGCCGCTGAGGCTTACGGCGTGCTCAGCGACCCTGACAAAAGGGCGCGTTATGACCGATACGGTCATGCCGGCGTGAGCGGACAAGACTTCAGCGGAGCCTCTATGAACGACATCTTCAGCCAGTTCGGCGACATCTTCAGCGACCTGTTTGGTGGCGGCTTCAACTTCGGTGGCGGCTTCGGTGGCGGCTTCGGCGGCGGTCCGCAGAGACCGGTCTACCGTGGCTCGAACCTCAGACTGCGTGTCAAATTGTCACTTGAGGAGATAGCCACCGGCGTGAAGAAAAAGGTGAAAGTCAACAAATACGTGACATGCCAGAAATGCAACGGCAGCGGCTCCGAAGACGGACAGATGGAGACCTGCAAGGCATGCGGCGGCAAGGGCCAGCGTGTGATGCGCTCGGGATTCTTCACACAGGTAAGCACATGTGGCGTCTGCGGCGGCGAAGGCCAGGTCATCAAGAAGAAATGCACCGCATGTAACGGCGACGGCATCGTCAAAGGCGAAGAGGTCATCGAACTCGACATCCCGGCAGGCGTGGCAGAAGGCATGCAGCTGTCGGTGCGCGGCAAAGGCAACGCAGGAGCACGTAATGGTATCGCCGGAGATTTATTGATTTTGATTGAGGAGGAAAAGCATAAGGACTTCGAGCGTGACGGCAGCAACCTCATACATAACCTGTTCATCTCCATGCCACAGGCAGCACTCGGATGCAACGTCGACGTGCCTTGCATAGGCGGCACCGCAAGCGTCAAAATCCCAGCAGGCACACAGAGCGGCGACATCATCCGCATAAAAGGCAAAGGCCTGCCCGAGATCAACACACGACGTATAGGCGAACTCGTCGTCAACGTCAACGTGTGGACACCGAAGAAACTGTCGAAAGACGAAGAGAAGATGATGCAACAGCTGCTCGAAAGCGAGAACTTCAAGCCGAAACCGGGCGCCAACGACAAAAGCGCATTCGACAAGATAAGAGACTTCTTCAGCTAACCATTTATCACTTAACCATATATGAACTTCCTTGAAATCAAAGACGTCAACAAGACGTACGAGACCAAACAGGTGCTGCACGACATCTCCATCAGCGTGCCAAAACAAAGCATCTACGGTCTGCTCGGCCCTAACGGAGCCGGAAAGACAACTCTCATCCGAATACTCAACCAAATCACCATGCCCGACAGCGGACAGATATTCCTCGACGGCAAGCCGTTGAGTAAGGACGATATAGCTAATATCGGATACCTTCCCGAGGAACGCGGACTCTACAAAAAAATGAAAGTCAGCGAACAGGCCATCTACCTCGCACAGCTCAAAGGCATGGACAAACAAGAAGCCGACAAACGACTACGTCACTGGTTCATCAAATTCGGCATACAAAACTGGTGGAACAAGAAAGTTGAAGAACTCAGCAAAGGCATGCAGCAGAAGATACAGTTCATCGTTACTGTCATCCATGAGCCTAAGCTGCTTATCTTCGACGAGCCATTCTCAGGATTCGACCCCATCAACGTCAATCTTTTGAAAAACGAGATCCTTGAGCTACGCGAAAAAGGCGCAACTATCTTATTTTCAACGCATAACATGGCATCGGTGGAGGAACTCTGCGACAACATCATGCTCATCAACCAGGGCAAAAAGATTCTTGAAGGCAGCGTGAGCGACATCAAACAGCAGTACAAACAGCACAAATACGATGTGGTGTACAAGCCTTTCGACAGCAGCGAAGTGACCCGCCTCACCGTCAATGCGACAAATCCTAACGAGCTGGTCCGCGACATCATCAACAAAGGTGAAATCGTATCGTTAAACGAAATTTTACCTTCGATGAACGACATCTTCATCAACCTTGTCTCATCGTCAAACAATTAAAAATCAAAATATTATGAAAATAGGCATCATTATAAAAAGAGAATATCTCACCCGTGTGAAGAAGCGTTCATTCATCATTTGGACCTTCCTTGCGCCTTTGTTTTTCGCAGCATTGATGTTTCTTCCTGCGATTCTGATGTTGAATTCCGAAAAATTTGACGAGAAGAAGACCATAGCGGTGTGTGACGAGTCGACATTGTTCCTCGGGAAATTCGACAACACCGATGTAAACACCTTTGTTTATATAGAAAGCGACATCAACGACGCCAAGAACATGGTTCGTGAAGGCGTATACGACGGTGTACTCTACATCCCGCGCACGGAGCTCAACCTGCCGGTAAACGCCGAGATTTACAGCATGAAACAAATCCCAATGACGCTGTCGGAATATATCAACTCGACCATGCAGAAGACGATAGAACATCAGAAACTGCTGGCATCGGGCATCGACCCCGACATTGTGAAGGCCGCACACACCACCATCAACGTGCAGTCCATCAGGATGAGCGAAAACGAGAATGTGGAGAAGAAGACATACAGCGAGTTTGAGTTCATGCTCGGCATCTTCCTCGCCATGGTTATCTATTTCGTGATTTTCATCTTTGGCGGGCAGGTCATGCGCGGCGTTATCGAGGAAAAGACCAACCGTATCATCGAGGTGATTGTCAGCTCTGTCAAGCCTTTCGAGCTGATGATGGGCAAGATCATAGGCATCGCCTTCGTCGGCTTGACGCAGTTCCTGCTGTGGGGCGTGCTCACATTAGGTATCTATGGCATCGTCTCCACCTTCCTGCCTGTTCAAGACGTGTTCTCGAGCGGCTCGGTGATGAGCGAGCAAATCATGGAATCAGCAGCCGACACCGACAGTCAGGAGATGCTGACACAGGTGTTTGATGTCATTCATTCCATCAATTTCAAGGCCATTTTGTGGTGTTTCCTCTTCTATTTCATCGGAGGATATTTTCTGTATTCGGCCATGTTTGCGGCCATAGGCGCGGCTGTCGACAGTGAGACCGACACCCAGCAGTTTGCGACGCCGATATCCATGCTGCTTATCATCCCGATGGTGTGCTCCACTGTCATCGCCAACGCCCCTGACAGCGCATTAAGTCTTTGGTTATCAATGATTCCGTTCACCTCACCCGTCGCCATGATGTTGCGTATCCCGTTCGGTGTGCCAATTTGGCAGGTCGTGGTGTCGGTGGCATTATTGTTCGCCACTTTCATCGTCTTCACATGGCTGGCGGGCAAGGTCTACCGCACCGGCATTTTGATGTACGGCAAAAAAGTGTCATGGAAAGAAATCTTCAAGTGGATAAAATATTAAAAAAATATTTTGTTCGCATTGAAAAATGTTGTATTTTTGCACGCTAAAAATTTCGGTATTGAAAATTTAAAAATAGTTTAATTATAAAATTTGATTTACAATGCAGAACAAAGGAGTTATTAAGCTTTTAGCACTCTTGCTGGCACTCTTCACAGTGTATCAGTTGTCATTCACGTTCGTGACAAGGCACTATGAGAATAAGGCCAAAGAGTATGCCGAGAGCCCAAAGAATGCCGAATTAGCCCGACAGATGGCTAATGACAATGAGGAAGCGTACAATTATTTTCTTGACTCGATCAAGATGGCGCAGGAGACTTACTATCTCGACTCACTCGGAACAGTTAAGATTTACATGTGGCAGGATTACCGCAAGTGCAAGGAGCAGGAATTGAATCTCGGCCTTGACCTCAAGGGCGGTATGAACGTCATGATGGAGATTTCGGTGGCTGACATTATCTATGCCCTTTCAGGAAACAGCGATGATCCTACATTCAGAGAGGCCATGCACCAGGCTGAGGAGCAGCACCTCAACAGCCAGAAAGATTTCGTCGACCTCTTCGGTGAAGCTTACGAGAAGCTTGACCCGAACGCACGTCTCGCCCCTATCTTCCTGTATGAGTTCAAGGACAAAATCACGGTCAATTCGACAAACGACGAGGTGTTGAAGGTCATCAAAGACGAGACCACCCTCGCTATCGACCGTTCATATCAGATTTTGAGAACCCGTATCGACCGTTTCGGTGTGGCACAGCCTAACATCCAGAAGCTTGAGAACTCAGGACGTATCCTCGTCGAGCTCCCAGGTATCAAGGATCCTAAGCGTGTCCGCAAGCTGTTGCAGGGAACAGCCCAGCTCGAGTTCTGGGAGACATACAACTTCAACGAGATTGCACAGTACTTCGCAGAAGCCAACGAGATTCTCGTTAAGAACGCACAGGCTGAGCAGGCTGAAGCCGCTGAGACTGAGAAAGTTACAGAAGGCAGCGATGTCGCTCTTCTCGACCAGATGGCTGCTGACGACTCTATCAAGAAAGCACAGGAGCAGGCTAAAATCGTCACTTTCGGAAACTACATGTTTTTCTCAGTCAATGAGAATGGTGTTCCGTTCCAGACAGCCCGCGTCGGTATGGTTGCTGTGAAAGATACAGCCAACGTCAACAGACTGTTGAAGCTCACATCGTCAGTGTTCCCACGCAACCTCAAGTTCGCTTGGAGCGTGAAGCCTAACAAGAGCTCACAGGGTGGTGTCGAACTCCTCGACCTCGTTGCTCTCAAAGCTAACCGCGAGAACAAATGCTCACTCGGTGGCGAAGTCGTCACAGAGGCACGTCAGGACTACGACCAGAACGGCCGCGTCGAAGTGTCGATCCAGATGAACGCCGACGGTGCAAGAGAGTGGAAACGTCTCACCGGCGACAACATCGGTCGTCAGATCGCCATCGTGCTTGACAACTACGTTTATTCATACCCTGTCGTCAACGATGAGATCGGGGGCGGTCGCTCACAGATCTCTGGTGGTGACATGACAGTGGAAGAGGCACAGGACTTGGCCAACATCCTGAAAGCCGGTAAGTTGCCTGCACCAGCAAGAATCCTCGAAGAGAACGTCGTGGGTCCTTCACTCGGTCAGGAAGCTATCACATCAGGCTTCTGGTCATTCATCATCGCATTCTGCCTCGTGCTCATCTACATGATATTCTTCTACAGCAAGGCAGGTGTCGCAGCCGACATCGCATTGATTGTCAACATAGTATTCTTCTTTGGTGTCATCGCATCATTCGGAACAGTGTTGACTCTGCCAGGTATCGCAGGTATAGTGCTTACCTTGGGTATGGCTGTCGACTCTAACGTTATCATCTTCGAGCGTATCAAGGAAGAAATCGCGGCAGGTAAAGGCATCCGCCTCGCCGTCGCCGACGGTTTCAAAGCAGCTTACTCAGCTATCCTCGACGGTCAGATCACTACCTTCCTCACAGGTTTCATCCTCTTCGAGTTCGGTACAGGTCCTGTCCAAGGCTTCGCAACAACATTGATGATCGGTATCTGCACATCATTGTTCACTTCAATCTTCATCACACGTCTCATCCTTGAGCGCTGGCTCGACAAGAATAAAGAGATTGCGTTCTCAACCAATATGACACGCAACTTCTTGAAGAACACACACTTCGACTTCATCAAGTTCGGTAAGACAGCTTTCATCATCGGTGCTATCATGATTGTCATCAGCGTCGGTTCATGGCTGACACTCGGTCTCAACCTCGGTATCGACTTCCAAGGCGGACGTAACTACGTGGTTCGTTTCGACAAAGAAGTGACAGATGTCCAGGTTCGTGAGGCTCTTGCCACAATCGATGAGTTCAAAGACGATGTCCAAGTCAAGACATACGGCACCAACCACCGCCAGGTGAAGATCACCACCAAGTATAAGATCAAATCAAACGATCCAGAGGTTGACGCCGAGATCCAGGGCTTGCTCTACAACGGTTTGAAGCAGTTCTACACCAAGGGTATGACCTACGACCAGTTCACATCTGACAGCGACAAGAGCGATATGATGTTCGGCATCATGTCATCACAGAAGGTCGGTCCTACTATCGCCGACGACGTGACACGTAAGGCTATCATCGCCGTCATCATCTCATTATTCGTGATCTTTGCTTACATCGCAATACGTTTCAAGAGATGGCAGTATGGTGTGTCGTCAATCATCGCATTGGCACACGATACCATCATCGTGATTGGTATGTACTCGTTGCTCTACAGCGTCATGCCATTCTCAATGGAGGTTGACCAGACATTCATCGCCGCAGTGTTGACCATCATCGGTTACTCAATCAACAACACAGTGGTTATCTTCGACCGTATCCGTGAGAACGTGAACCTCTATCCAAAGAGAAGCTGGTACGACAGAATCAACGACGGTGTCAACAGCACATTGCTCCGTTCGGTGAACACATCGGGTTCAACATTGGTTGTGTTGCTCGCCATCTTCATCTTCGGTGGTGAGACCATCCGCGGCTTCGTGTTCGCTCTGTTGGTCGGTATCCTCGCTGGTACATTCTCATCACTGTTCATCGCATCACCTATGGCTTACATCCTCTTCAAAGGCAAGAAGGAAGATGCCAAGATGATTGAGACAGCTGACAAGAAAAGAAAAT
>JAEEGF012088467.1_pt1 | contig 15051 bp, 15 predicted proteins | sample 9134171 | NCBI WGS metagenome assembly JAEEGF01 (sample SAMN16246542, study PRJNA631951) | gut metagenome | biome: gut microbiome; feature: rumen; material: AP-attached | host: Bos | place: Iran: Karaj | collected 2018-10 | reverse complement strand
TTCTCCCACCGAGAGGTTAATCACGTCCACGCCCTGAGCGCGCAGCTCGCTGCTCTTTTGTGACATGGCCAGGGTGGCACTCGGTGCCAGTGCGTTGATACGGTCCGAAAGTCGGTTCATTGAATTATCAGTTTTAAGTTGTAAGTTTTTAGTTTTTAGTTAATTAGTCTTTTGTTACCGCAAAGGTAGCCATTTTTGCCCGAATGGGCAAATAATTTAGTCCCTAGTTTCTAGTCCTTAGTTGCTAGTTTGCTCCCTAACGCCTAAAACCTTAAACCTAAAGCCTAAAAAGCGCTCACCTCTCCACTACCCTGCCGTTCACGACCTGGAAGCGTCGGTCAAACTCCTCGCGGGTGCGTTTCCAGCGGTTGTGGCTCCACAGCCAATACTGGGGCGCGCGGTTGATGGTCTGCTCCATCATTTTGAAGTAGGTGTCGGTCAGTTCAAACTCGCCCATTGTAGAGGGCTCACGCGCGATGACCTTGTATACGCACTGATAGCGCCCGCGCCCCACACGCTTGACGTCAACATAGACGGCAGCCTGGTTTTGGGAATGGACGATGCGCTCAATGCCGGTGAACACGGGCGTCTCCTGGTTGAGGAAGGTGAGCCAGTGGTGGATGTTGTGCCATGTGGGCACCTGGTCGTTGATGTAACCCAAAATTGAGGGGCGCCCGTCCTGCTTGTGGCCCAAGATCCAGCGCAGGGTCTCCTTCATCGAAACGCAGTCCGAGCCCATGCGGCTGCGGGTCTTGAGCACCACTCGATTGATGACCTCGTTCTCCAGTGGGTGATAGATCTGCCCCATGGCCGCGTCGTTGACCAGAGGCCGCAGCCACAGCACGAGAGAGGAAACCCACTCCCAGTTGCCGTAGTGTCCCAGCAGCAGCGCCACCGATTGCCCGCTGTTGAGAATCTCGGCTACTTGCTCACTGCCCGTGAAAGTCATGCGGCGCATGATGTTCTTGTCGCTGATTGAGGTATATTTCACCGTTTCGACCAGGATGTCGCAAAAGTGGCGATAAAATTGCCGCTGCAGCGTCTTGAGTTCGTTTTCGCTCTTGTCGGGATAGGCGTTATGCAGGTTTTTCGTGATTACACGGTGACGGTAACGCAGCACATAGGCAACGATCACAAAGAGCAGGTCGCTGAACAGGTAATGCAGCCACAGGGGCAGCAGCGACAACCCGTACCACGCGCCGTAAATCACCCAAAACCCGATATTGTCAAGAGCCTTTTTCATAAACGACTGCGAAGTTACAACATTTTTCTAACATCCGATGAATAACCAAAAACTAAAAAAGCGTAATTTTGCAAGCGCTATGAAAACCATAATCACTTTCCTGAAAAATTGGACGTTGCCCAGCGCGATTGTGTCGGGCACGGTCATCTATTTGATATTCTATTGGGTGCGAGCCCTGGATCCCGTGAGCGAGGTGATGGAGCCGATTTTCGACACCATCCTGCCGCTTTTCATGAGCCTGATCTTGTTCACGACGTTCCTGCGCGTGGATTTCCACAAGATGCGGCCGGCGATGTGGCACTTGTGGGTGTCGGTGTTCCAGGTGGCGCTGGTGGCGTTGCTGGTAGCGCTGATTTTGGGCTTCGAGATGAAGGGCAAGGACCTGATTCTGATGGAGGGCATCCTGACGTGCGTCATCTGCCCCGGAGCCAGCGCGGCTCCCGTTGTGACGGGCAAGCTGGGCGGCAACCTGGAAACGATGACCAGTTATGTGTTCCTCTCCAACCTCGTCACCGTGGTGGCCGTTCCCGTGGTGTTCCCGCTCATCGACAAGGGCGTGGACATCGACTTCTGGACCGCTTTCTGGATGATCATGTACAAGGTGTTCCTCGTGCTGGTACTGCCGCTCATCGGCGCCTATCTTGTGAAGCATTACCTGCCGCGCGTGCAACAGCGCCTGGTGGCCATTCAGGACCTGTCGTTCTACATGTGGGGCATCTCGCTGACCATCGTCACAGGTTGTACCGTTAAGAACATCATCAACAGCGGAGCTCCCATTGTGTTCCTGATCACCATCGCCCTGGTGTCGCTGCTCATCTGCCTGGCGCAGTTTGCCGTGGGACGCTACATCGGACACTTCTTCGGTACCGTCATCGAGAGCGGACAAGGTCTGGGGCAAAAGAATACTGCCTTTGCCGTGTGGATCGCCTACACTTACCTGAGCCCCCTCTCGGTTGCCGGCCCTGGCTGCTACATCCTGTGGCAGAATGCCATCAACAGTCTGGAGATATGGCACCACCGCAAGCAACAAGAACGACAACAATCAAAAGGACAACAGTAAATACAATCAATACAACGGCATCCGCCAGCACAAGTTTTTGAATATGAAGAAGTTGATCAATCCATATTTGGAAAAGGAAGGTTACAACTGCTTTGGCTGTAGCCCGACTAATCCCATTGGCCTGCATTTGGAATTTTGGGAAGACGGCGAGGAGGTTGTCACCACCTGGTCTCCCTGTGTCAACTACGACGGCTGGGTCGAGACCCTGCATGGCGGCATCATCAGCACGCTCATCGACGAGTTGGCCAACTGGGTACTCTCACGCCGCCTGCAATGCGCCGGTGTTACCACCAAACTTGAAGTCAAATACCGCCGTCCCGTTTCCACCCGTGACCCCCAAATCACCCTGCGCGGACGGCTGACGGGCAACGTGCGCAACTACTACACCGTCCATGTCACGCTCCACGACAGCCAGGGTCGCCTGTGCGATGAAGGCAACGTGACCTACTGCATGTTTGACAAGGAACGTTCCCGCGAAATGGGCTTTACCGCCTGTCTGACCGAGGACGAAGTTTCGTAATGCCCCGCAACCCATTATAATGATTGATTATGGAAAATAAACTCAACATCGGCCTGTCATTTTCGGGTGGCGGATACCGGGCGGCAACCTTTGACCTGGGGGCGCTCTCGTTCTTGAACAGCATTCGTCTCGAGGACGGTAACACGCTGCTGGACTGCGTTACAATTCTCGCATCGGTCTCGGGCGGCACCATCCCGGCGATGAAGTATATGCTCGCCCAGGCACACGGGCAGGCTGTGGACGACATGGTTGAGGAGTTATACGGTTTCTTGTGCAACGAAGACCTGGTCGTGCGCGCATTGCGCGAGATGAGTGCCCAGAAGGCCAACCCCGATGCGTCGCTCATTAAAATCATGGCCCGCATCTATGACTCCTGCCTGTTTGACAACGCCGAGATGAGCGACATCATCAATAACCTTGACCGCATCCACGTCAAGGACTACACGGCGCTGGCCACCGATTTTGACAACTCGCTACCTTTCCGGTTCCGCATCACCGAGGGCCATCAGACCGACGGACAGCGGTTGACCTATGGCGTGTTCGGCAACAAGGAGCACAGCATCGGACGCAGCGTGGTGGACCACATCACACCCGGCGAGGCACTGGCTTGTTCATCGTGTTTCCCCAGCGGATTTGAGCCGATGATGTACCCCGACGATTTCAAGGTCTCACAACGTGCCGACATCGCTCCGAACATCAAAAAACGCTTCGGGCTCATGGACGGCGGCGTGGCAGACAACCAGGGCATCGAATCGGTCCTGCTGGCCGAGGAGCGCAGGCGCAAACACCGCGCTGACAAAAAGCGCTCTGACAAGGCGCTGGACCTGGTCATCATCAGCGATGTAGCCAGTCCCTATATGGAAGGTTACACCCCCAGCGAGCACCTGCTGCCCAAGGGCGTGGGCGAGTTGACCATCGGCCGCTTGCGCAACTATGGCCTGATTAGCGAGGCAGTGATGATGACGCTGTTCATTGTCACTCTGGTGCTTGGCAGCAAGTTTTGGCTGGGCGTGATATCAGTGTTTCTGGCCATCGTCACGCTGGCCAACATCGCGGGAGCCCTGTTGAAGAACAAGATGTTCAGCGCTATCGGCAAGACATTTATCCGAAACAATGCGACCTTCATCAGCCACTTGAAGTTTGCTACCCTCGAGAGCATGCTGATGAACCGTGCCAAGTCGGTGGTGGAAATGAGCAGCGTGGTGTTCCTGAAACGCCTGCGCCAACTGAGCTATGGCTCCATCTACAACGACAGCAAATGGAATAACCGAGTGGTGACCAGCACCATCTATGAACTGCGGCCCGAAGAGCGCTGGCAATCGATGGACAAGAACAATACGTTGCCCGATTACCTCGTCCCCAGCGAGGCCATGCAGCACAACAGCAAGCTGGCCGCCAGCATGGGCACCACCTTGTGGTTCACGCCCGAAGACAAAGCCGCCGGCATGCCCGAGGCCATCCTCACCTGCGGACAATACACCCTGTGCTTCAACCTGCTGGACTACATCGAAAAAATTGAAAAAGACCCGTCCAATCTGACTGAGGCCCACGACCTCATCAAAGCCTGCAAGCCGCAACTGCTCGAGGCTTGGGAAAAATTCCAGGCTAATCCCCAGTGGATGGTCCCTAAGAAATAGTGTGCATGCTGTCCTTGATCAAGCGGGCAGCGGTCTCGGTACAAACGTCTGTTCCCAACCGTTCGGCCAAACGTTGATAGCCGTCTAGCATGGTTGTGCGCTCGGCGCTGTCGGCAAGCAACTGCGACAGGTGGCTGTCGATGCTATCGACAGTGCAGAGGTGCATCAGCAGTTCGGGAATGACCGGTTCATCAACGATGAGGTTGGGTAAGGTGACATATTTTCCCGTCAATAACCGGCGATAGAAATTGTAGGACAACTTGCTGCCGTTGAAACGGTAACAGGCCACTTGCGGTGTGCCCAGCAAAGCCGTTTCGAGGGTTGCGGTGCCCGACGTGACGATTGCGGCACGGGCATGGCGCACAAGCGGATAGGTGGCATCGCGCAGCACAGGTACGGCCTGATTGCCCATGACATCGCGGTAGAGGCTGTCGTCGATGCTTGGAGCACCAGCGATAACGGCCTGATACTCGGGATGACGTGCAGCGGCCTCGAGCATGAGGGGCAGATTGTCGCGTATTTCCCTCACGCGGCTACCCGGCACAAGAGCGATGATCGGCTTGTTGGGGAGGCCAAATTCCTCGATGAATTGGGCAAAATCAGGAAAATTCTTGCTGGCTTGCGCCACTTCCTGGACGGTGGGATTGCCCACATAGGTGGCTTTGTAGTCCCGTTCCCGATACCAGTCGGGCTCAAAGGGCAGGATGCAATACATGTGGTTCACATAGCGGCGGATGTCCTTGACGCGCCACTCTTTCCATACCCACACCTTGGGCGAAATGAAATAATGCACGGGAATGCCCAAATTGTGGGCATATTTGGCGACCTTGAGGTTAAACGAGGGATAATCCACCAGAATCACCGCCGCTGGCTGCCACTCATCGATGGAGCGACGCGCAGTACCCAGGAAACCGAGAATCTTGCCCAAATGGCGCACCACGTCGGCAAAGCCCATGTAAGCCATATCGCGGTAATGGATAATGGGCTGCGTTCCCGCCTGTGCCGACATCATGTCGCCGCCCAGGAAACGGAATTGAGCCTCCGGGTCCAGTTGCTTGAGCGATTCTATCAGGTGGGAGGCATGCAGGTCGCCTGAGGCCTCGCCGGCGATGAGGAAATACTTCATGATTGACGGCGTTTTAAGGTGACAAAATCAAACTCGTAGGCATTACGGTGGTCACTCGCATGGTGCTCGCGGCCGACTTCTTCCCACTCGCTCATGTCAAGAGCGGGAAAAAACGCATCGGCAGTTGCCCAGCGGGCATGGATGACGGTAAGATGCAATACATCCACGCATGGCAGTGCCAATTCATAGACCTGTGCCCCGCCAATGATGAAAACGGTATCGGTCTCAGCTGCCTTGATGGCATCCTCCAAGCTGTGCACGACTGTCGCGCCAGGATACTGCCAGTCGGTGTTGCGGGTGATGACGATATTCTGGCGCCCGGGCAACGGACGGCGCGGGAACGACTCGAACGTCTTGCGGCCCATCACGATGCTGCTGCCCATGGTCACCTGCTTGAAATGACGCATATCGGCCGGCAGATAGCACAGGAGATTACCCTGGCGCCCGATGGCCCAATTCTCGTCAACCGCTACTATGGCCTTTACCGTCTTCATTCCTAACTCCTAACTTATTCTAACTCCTAACTTTTTCTAACTCCTAACTTCTAACTAAACCGAAACCACTCCCTTGATGGCAGGCCACGGGTCATAGCCCTCCAGGGTAAAATCCTCATACTTGTAGTCGTCGATGCTCTTCACCTCGGGATTGAGCACCATGCGGGGCAACGGACGCGGCTCGCGCGAGAGTTGCTCACGTATCTGGTCAAAATGGTTGCGGTAGATGTGGGCGTCACCAAAGGTGTGTACAAACTCGCCAGGCTCCAAGCCGGTGACGTGTGCCACCATCATCAGCAACAAGGCATAGGATGCGATGTTGAACGGCACACCCAGAAACAGGTCGGCACTGCGCTGATAGAGCTGCAGGCTCAGCTTGCCCTCAGCCACATAGAACTGGAACAGCGAGTGGCAGGGCGGCAGTTTCATCGTGGGCACCTCGGCCACATTCCAGGCGCTAACCATGATGCGGCGGCTGTCGGGCGAATTCTTGATCTGGTCGATGACCTGTGCAATCTGGTCGATGGTGCCCCCGTTGCCGTCGGGCCAGGCACGCCACTGGCTGCCATAGACGGGCCCCAGGTCACCGTTTTCGTCGGCCCACTCGTTCCAGATGCGCACCCCGTGCTCCTGCAGCCAGCGCACATTGGTATCGCCACGCAGGAACCACAGCAGTTCATAGATGATGGACTTGAGGTGCACCTTTTTGGTCGTCAACAGCGGGAAACCGTCAGCCAGGTTGCAGCGCAACTGATAACCGAACACGCTACGCGTGCCGGTTCCTGTGCGGTCTTCCTTGTCCACGCCATGCTCCATCACATGGCGCACCAGATCAAGATATTGTTTCATTTCTAGTTTTTAGTTTCTAGTCCCTAGTTTCTAGTTGTATTACCAGTTGAAGATATTGCGCAGCAGCCACCATATCAGCACCATGGCCAGGAAGAGCCAGTTGAGCAGCGGGGCGTTGAGGCGGGCATACAGGCGGGGGTTGCGCACCCGCCGTGATTCGGCATACAGGCACAGGATAATCCAAGGAACGGCCACCAGCAGCAGCGCGTTGTACTTGAAGGCCTCAATCACATCGCCGTGCAGCAAAGCATGAATCGCCCGCTGGCTGCCGCATCCCGGGCACTTGTAGCCTGTCATCGACAGGAACACACACCGGGGGAACAACCCCGATGCCGACGGGTCCAGCGCATAATAGACCGCGCCAATCACCAGCAGCGCGGCCAACACCAGCAGGACAACGAACGTGCGGCGCATAGCGATGTGGCCCCTTTAAGAGGCTCCAGCCATCATCATGAGGTAACTCAACGGCATGGCAATGATACCCAGGATGATCGAGGCGATGCACCACCAGGCACCCGTCTCGCTGGCACGCTTGGCGCCCTCGATATCACCCTCGCGGTATTTGTTGCTGACCTTGAGCGCGTAGAAGATGGCCACAATACCCGACGGGATGCAGCACAGCACGGTCGTGATAATCGCCCAAACGAGATTGGTGGGCGGGCACGGCTCGGTCGTTGCCGGCTGCTGATAATTGATCTGTGGCTGCTGGGCAGGAGCGGGCTGAGTTGCGGCAGGCTGTGTCTCAAGGGGTTGCCCCGTCACAGCCGGTTCAGCAACCGGTTCCAGCATTTCATACATGCCCTGCAATTCGGGCAGTTGGGTGATCTTCACCCAGTCTGTCAGACCCTCGTGCCACACATAGGCTGCCGACGTCAAGCCCATTTCCTTGATGCCATCGACGTCAACGGGTCCCGACTGCACTCCGTTATGGTTAATCCAGTACTGCATAATTCTTGCTGTTGATTTCAGTTTGTTGCAAAGATAGTAATATTTTTCATTACCATATCCACAATGGCGTGATTATTCTTTATTTCTTTAAAAATGACCGCACTTTCAATTTATTTCACTATTTTTGCGCAAAATAACTGAATGTGGCATGACGGAGAAGTATGACATTTTTATCAGTTATCGCAGGGACGGCGGCTTCGAGACCGCCAAACACCTGTATGACTTGCTGACGCAGGACGGTTACACCATCAGCTTTGACACCGACAACCTGCGGGAGGGGGACTTTGACGCCACATTGCTCAGCCGCATCGACAAGTGCACCGACTTCATCCTGATTGTGGACAAACACACCTTTGACAGGACGCTCGACCCCGATTTCAATCCCAACGAGGACTGGCTGCGGATGGAGCTGGCCGAGGCATTGAAATGCGGCAAAAACATCATTCCCGTGCTGCTCACCGGCGTGAAAGGCTTTCCCTCCAACCTGCCCAAAGACATTGCGGGCGTGGTCACCAAGAACGGCCCCGAGTACAACAAATACTACTTTGACGAGTTCTACAGGCGGCTCAAGACGTTTCTTCACAGCCGCCCGACGGTGCAACGCACGTCATCACACCGCAACCGCTGGATGATTGCCGCCATCTGCTGCCTCACGGCCCTGCTGCTGGCAGGCTCTTTCTACGTCATGCATGACAAAATCCAGCAGGACTCCGTTGTAGTGGTCACCGACTCGATCTGCATCAACCCGGTGATGGGAGAGTTCCATTACACCGGCCCAGTCGATAACGAGGGTCAGCCGCATGGCCAGGGGCTGGCGAAGTTTGACCAGGGGGACAGCTATGAAGGAGACTTCGTCCACGGCACCTTCGAGGGCCAGTGCACTTATCTCAACCATGCCGAGGGCGACCGCTTCATGGGCACCTACAAGAACAATGCCCGCGAGCAGGGCACCTACGTATGGCAAGACGGCACCTACTTCACCGGCACATTCAAGAACAATGACGTGTACGTGGGCACCCTCTATGACATCAACGGTAATGTGCTGAAGGAGTTCACTCCGGCCGATTACAAACAGTAAAAACCACTATATAGCTATGAAAACCAGACTGAAAAACTTTGTGCTGATACTGTTCTCGACGGGCCTGATGGCCATCGGCATGGTATCGTGTGCGACTCCAGCCGTCAAAAAGCCTGATTACCCCAAACCTAACACCAATCAGGGAAGCCAAACCTCATCCTCGACTTCAACTTCAACAAGCCAGGGGACTACCACCAAACCAAAGTCCTATGCCCCGAAGCAGACCCCGGCCGTCAATCAACTCAACGACAGCATTGTGGTCATCGACAGTGTGTCTGTGGAGCGCAAGGCCCCCTAAAGGAAGTTGTGTCATAATTCAAACGCTAGAATTATAACCGCCCAGCAGGCGGAAAATTATTCAAATTAATTTGTTTAATTTCCCGTGCGTTAGCACGGTTATATTACCGAATTATGGTACAGCACCAAAAAGCCTATTCTTTCTAGAAGTCGCTGAAAAACCTCGGCCTGATGAGCAAGCCGAAACGGATGCGCGAGTGATACTGGTTATAGTCCAGCATGCTCTCGCCATAGCCGTTGTAGTACTGCAGCATGATGAACTGGTTGGAGTTGTGATTGATGCGGTAGCCCAGTTGCACGATGGTATTGAAGTTCAGGTTCCAGCCCTGGCGCTTAACCAGCGTCATGTCGAGCACCCACTTGTCGTCAGTGCTCTTGGCCTGGAAGCCGGCTTGGGAAACACCCATATATTTCAAGATATCCTTATTGTACTGGCCGTCGATAATCGGTATCCAGAATTTGGCGTGTGCCATCAGGATAGGTGAGATATAGGCCTCACCAGCCCACGATATTTTGTTCCAGCTGCGCGAGGCGGTGCCATCGCGGCCGTTAGACTCGTGTTCAATCATCATGGTGACCTTGCCCACCAGCTGATTCTTGAGGATGATATATCGCGAGAGGCCGATACCGGGATTGAAATTCAGGTCATGGAATGGCAGAGAACGCTCAAACACGTTCCACATCGCCTTCTGCGTGTAGAACAGGTACAGATAGGTGTTCCATGGCAGTACACTCTTGGTGAGGCGCTGCTGGAAACTGATCTGGAACTTGACATCGCTGTTATACTCGGTGGGTTTGCCGCCCAGCACTGTTCCGCCCACGAAATAGATGTCCTTGAACAGGCTGAAGTAAGGACGGTTGTCCATTTCCTCACGGATGCTGTCGGCAATTTGCTTGCTGGATTTCTCGGCGTTTACAATCTGCCCATACACAGGGACATACAGCCCAGCAAGCATAGCTATGGCTATCAATAAAAAGCGCTTAATGTTCATCTTTGTCTAGACTATAGTAATGGTTTGGGCCACAAAAGTACTCAAAAAAGCCGAATAATGACATCAATATTGATGATATATTAGAAGAACGGACCTACACAATAAAGTAGAGACGCAAAATCTTGCGTCTCCAGGCAGGCATAATTGTAAAGCCTCACGAATGGAGAAGCAAGATTTTGCGTCTCTACAGAGTCTATAACGTCTAACTTGATGAAAATCAGGCTCACATCATATCAGTGGATCAGCCACATGGCCAGGAACCACAACGGCGGCACCAGCAGCGCGGGCAGCATGTTGAGCACATGGCAGTCCTTGATGCGCAGCAGCGACAGTCCCGAGCCCGTGATCATCAGGCCGCCCACGATGAGCAGCTCGGCCATCAGCGCCTCGCTCACGGCCGTGCTCGACATGAGCGCCACACTATAGAACATGCCCTGCCACAGGAACAAGGCGGGCGCTGCCAGCAGCATGCCGATGCCGTAGGTCGAGCCGAAAATCGTCGCCGTGACCAGGTCGAGCGTCGCATTGGTGAACAGGAAGGTGTGGTCCCCCTCCAGCGCGCTGATGACGGGCCCCAGCATCGACAGCGGGCCGATGCAATAGACCAGCGTGGCGGTCGCCAGGCCGTCGGCCAGACGTGTGCCCGACGAGCCTTCCCCACCCCGCTTGCTCTTGCGGTCCACCAGGCGGTGGAACCGCCCGTCAATGTCGAGGGCCACACCCACAACGCTGCCAATGGCCATCGCCGCGATAAACAGCACGGGATACTGGCTCTTGGGCAGGTTGGTGACCACGGCGTTCAGCCCTATGGCAAAACACGCCAGCCCCAGCGCGTCATACAGCACATTCTTGTATTTATCCTTGATGCCCTTGTGCAGAGCCACCCCGATGAGCGTCCCCGCGACAATGGTACACGTATTGACAATCGTTCCAATCATCGTCCTCTCAATTTCATTTTGAACCGCACAAAAGTACACCTTTTTCTCTCAGTGGGCAACTTTGGCCTCACGCTAAGGCGCTAAGACGCTAAGATTATAAAGGTTCGTGGACTTTAAAAAACTTCGCGGCTTTGCGTCTTAGCGTGGAGCGATCAGGGCGCGGATGCCAACTAGAAACTAGAAACTAAAAACTTTTTGCTATATTTGCGGCAATAATTAACCATTAAAGAATAATCGTCATGAAAATGAAGAATATACTTCTCCGTTTCGCCATGATGGTGGTGACCATGAGTGCCGCTGCCATCGGTGTGCCCGATTCACGGCTGGGTGACGACATTGGGCAGGCCATGGCCCTGGCAAGCCGTTTGTCGCCAGCGCTGGCGGCAAAGGTGGAGTTCCATCAAATCGATACCGAACAGGGGTGCGACGTGTTCACGCTCGAGAGTCGGGGCGGCAAGGTCGCTATCGGGGGCAATAACGCTGGCTCGATGGCTGTGGGACTGAACCGCTACCTGAACCGCTATTGTAAGGTGACGGTGTCGTGGTATGCCGACGTGGCCGTTAAATTGCCCAAGACCTTGCCCGACGTGCCCAAGGCCGAGCGGGTAACGGCACGCGTGCCGCAGCGTTTCTTCCTCAACTACTGCACCTGGGGTTACACGATGCCCTTTTGGCAATGGCGGGACTGGGAACGCTTCATCGACTGGATGGCATTGAACGGCGTGAACCTGCCGCTGGCCATCACAGGGCAGGAAGCGGTGTGGTACAACGTGTGGACCCGGCTGGGCATGACCGACAAGCAGGTGCGGGACTATTTCACCGGGCCGGCCTACCTGCCGTGGCACCGCATGGCCAACATCGACGGCTGGTGCGGCCCGCTGCCCAAGGAGTGGCTTGAGGGCCAGACGGCGTTGCAGCAACGCATCGTGGAGCGGGAACGCGCATTGAACATGCGTCCCGTGCTGCCGGCCTTCGCGGGGCACGTTCCCGGTGCATTGCGGGACCTGTTCCCCGATGCCGACATCCAGGCCTTGGGAAGTTGGGCGGGCTTTGACAATCAATACCGCACGTACTTTCTCAACAGCGAGGACCCGCTGTACAGCCGCATCCAGCGCCTGTTCCTTGAGGAGCAGACGCGGCTGTTCGGCACCGACCACATCTACGGCATCGACCCGTTTAACGAGGTGGATCCGCCCAGTTTCGAGCCCGAGTACCTGAACAAGGTCTCGAAGCACATCTACGAGAGCCTCACCGCCGTGGACCCCGAGGCCGAGTGGCTGCAGATGGCCTGGTTCCTGTATTACCAGCGCAAGGACTACACCCAGGAGCGCACCCGCGCCATGCTCACGGGTGTGCCCCAGGGCAAGATGACCATGCTGGACTACTACTGCGAGTATAAGGAGATGTGGCGCGAGCATGAGGGCTTCTACGGCCAGCCGTTCATCTGGTGCTACCTGGGCAACTTTGGCGGCAACACCAACGTGCAGGGGCGCGTCAAGGAGGCGGGACAGCGCATCGAGCGGGCGCTGGCCGAGTGCGGCGACAACCTCGTGGGCATCGGCTCCACGCTCGAGGGACTGGACGTGCAGCAGTTCCCCTATGAGTACATCCTGGAGAAAGCGTGGAATTTTGCCAAAACCGACGAGCAGGTCATCAACGAACTGGCCGACCGCCATGCGGGTACCGTGAGCCAGCCCGCGCGCGAGGCATGGAAGCTGCTCTACGACAGCGTGCTCGACATCACGCCCGGCAACTTCGCCGCTCCGCTGCCTTGCTCCTACCCTGCCCTGAGCAAGGAGAGCCGAGCCGTCAAGTACAACCCGCAAGACCTGCTGGCCGTGTGGGACCACCTGCTGGCGCAGGACAAGGTAAATACTGACGCGATGGCCATCGACCTCATCTGGGTGGGACGCCAACTGCTGGGCGACCTGTTCTTGACCGAAAAACAAGCGGTGGACAAGGCCTACCAGCAAAAAGACAAAAATGCCTTTTTCGCCCACAGCGATGTGCTCTACGAAATCTTGTCCGACCTGGATAACCTCAACAGCCATCACCCCCACGCCACGCTCGACAACTGGCTGCAGCAGGCCCGCGACCTGGCCAAGTCGCCACAGGTCAAGGATTACTACGAAATGAATGCGCGCCGCCTGATCACCACCTGGGGCGGCAGCCTCAACGACTACGCCTGCCGCAACTGGAACGGCCTGATGTGGGATTACTACGCCAAACGTTGGGAAAACTACCTGCGCGAACTCTCGGTCGCCGTTTTTTCAGGCAAGGACTTCGACGAGGGCCACTTCCGCGCCATCACCGACAAGTTCCAGGAGAAATGGGTCACCAGCACCGAGGAAGTCATCAAAGGGACCTCCGAACAAGACATCCTGACCCACTGCCGCCAGCTGCGTGAGAAATACCGCGAATCCCTCGACAACATGCCCTAAAAAACAACTGACGACATAATATTAAAATAAGAAAACAAGAAACACAAGATATACAAATTATTGTAAATCAGTATTTTGTGTTTCTTGTACTTCTTGTTTTTTATTCTTCAAAAACCGTTATTTTAGTTGTTGTAATGTTACGGTTGTTTTTTAAGACGGTAGGTGTAGATAGTGCAGTCGACGTCCGTCTTGGTAAAGGTAACTTCACTTGACGAGGTGGTGGTGACGGTGAATTGGTTGTGTTCCTCCAGGCCGGGCATGACGATGTAATAGACCGTCGGGTCGGGGAAGCTGACGGTCATCTTGCCGTCGTCCTGCTCCTCCCACGTGCCAAAACTCTCGACCAGCTGCTCATGGCCATAGACCTGCGATACCCTGAAGACTTTGTTCTGGAACTGGAAGAAGTAGTCGCCTTCGACATTGACCCTTGTGCCGTCGGCAGTAATCTGCTCGACGTGCCAGGTGCCGAACCAGATGCCGATGTCGCCGTGGTTGCGGGTGCAGGAGGCCATCAGCAGCACTGCAATCAGCGATACAATATATAACGTCGTCTTTTTCATCGTCACTTGAAATAAAACTTGCTGCCACGATAGGAGATGCCCAGCAGGACACCCCAGTTGTTGCCGTAGAGCGAGCCACGGTCGATGGCCACGGTGGCGCGCACCGTCAGATTCTGCATGATCTCGCCACGGGGATGATAATTGACGCTCACAGCCATCGAGAAGTCATCGACGCTGCCCACGCGGGGGATGATGGGTGTGCCCCACGCCTTGCGGTAGGAACCCTGCAGGCGGTAGTACCATTGATTGGTGAACCAGCCCTCGACGGCGGCATGGAAACCGCGCAGCACGTTGTCACGGTAGCGCATGTAGCCGTCCCTGTTGTAAAGCGGCGACTTGACGAAGGGCGACCCGATGGACATGCCGCGACTCTGATAGCCGTTGTAAATGTAGTTGTTGTAGTAATCGTCGGCACCCGATGAGTGGCTGATGATGGGCGTGCCCTCGTGGTCGTTGGGCGTCCAGTGGATGGGGCCGCTCTGGTTGGTAAAGTCGAAATACTCGATAGCCGCACCCGAAACCAGATAATGGCCATACTGACGGAACTCAATGCCCCACAGGCCGTCAAAGCCGTTCATCTTGCCGATGCCCGATCCATCTTCCCACAGCCACTGGGTGTAAGCGCGCAAGTGTTGATTCTCGCTCAGGCTGTACCGCAGAGCAATATCCCATGTGCCCAAGTGGTTGCCCTCGACAAAGGAGTCGCCCGAACTGTTGCCGCCACTGCCGGCGATAAAAGTGCGGAAAAAGGCCTTGGCATCGGCATCCATCTTGACCGTGCGGGTCACCTGGCCGTCCTCGTAGTATTTGGCCGTACCGCCAAACTGGCATGCCGCCTGGGCGCCGATAGTGAACACGACGGGTTGGC
>JAEEGF012470310.1_pt1 | contig 15053 bp, 13 predicted proteins | sample 9134171 | NCBI WGS metagenome assembly JAEEGF01 (sample SAMN16246542, study PRJNA631951) | gut metagenome | biome: gut microbiome; feature: rumen; material: AP-attached | host: Bos | place: Iran: Karaj | collected 2018-10 | reverse complement strand
AGGCATGTGCATGCACCCGGCAAGTGTAACACGGCCATGACGAACGTTCTGGAAGAACTGTCAGCTGACCGAAGCAGCGATGAGGAGTCCGACCAAGCTGTAGACCCCCGATGGGAGAAGTTGAAAAATTTAAAAATTTAAGAATTAAAAAATTAAATAATTATGGCACATCCTAAAAGAAGACAATCAAGTACTCGTCAGGCCAAGCGTCGTACTCATGACAAGGCCGTAGCTCCCACGCTGGCAGTATGCCCCAACTGTGGCGCATATTATGTATATCATACAGTATGCCCCACCTGTGGTTACTATCGCGGTAAGGTCGCTATCAAGAAAGAGGACGAAGTCGCTGAATAATGAGTAAAATCAATGCGATAATCACCGGCATTGGTGGCTACGTTCCCGACTATGTCCTCACCAACGAGGAATTGTCGAGAATGGTAGACACCAATGATGAGTGGATTATGACGCGTGTCGGTATCAAGGAGCGCCGCATTCTGACAGAAGAGGGCCTGGGCACCAGCTATATGGCCCGTAAGGCTGCCAAGCAGCTGATTCAGAAGACGGGCGTGGATCCTGATACCATCGATGCGCTGATCGTAGCTACTTCTACGGCGGATTATAAGTTCCCATCCACGGCGTCCATTGTAGTGGGCAAGATCGGATTGAAGAATGCCATGGCGTTCGATTTCTGGGGTGCATGCTGCGGATTCCTCTACTCGCTTGATGTGGCTGCCTCGATGATTCAGAGCGGCCGCTACAAGAAGATCATCCTCATCGGTGCAGACAAGATGTCGTCAGTCACTGATTATAAGGACCGCTCTACCTGTCCGCTCTTCGGCGACGGTGCTGCTGCGATGCTCCTGGAAGGTACGGAGGAACAGAATATCGGTGTGATGGACTCCTATCTGCGTACAGACGGCAAGGGACTTCCGTTCCTGCATATGAAAGCAGGTGGATCTGTCTGTCCGCCGTCGCATTTCACCGTCGACCATCGTCTGCACTACCTCTATCAAGAGGGGCGCACGGTGTTCCGTTATGCCGTGACGAACATGAGCAATGACTGTGTGCTGGTCGCTGAGCGTAATGGTTTGAATAAGGATAATATCCAGTGGGTCGTGCCCCATCAGGCCAATATGCGCATCATTGAGGCTGTGGCCAAGCGTTTGGAACTGTCGATGGACCAGGTGATGGTGAACATTGAGCATTACGGTAATACGAGTGCGGCTACGATACCGCTTGCACTGTGGGACAATGAGAGTAAGCTGCGGAAAGGTGATAATATGATTTTCACCGCCTTCGGAGCAGGTTTCGTCCACGGGGCCTCGTATTATAAGTGGGCTTATGACGGAGACAAATAGAAAATAAATATCTAACCACAGGAAAACGCATGCTCTATGGGCAATGCGTTTTTTTGTCTAAAAGGAAACAGATGCACAAGGCAGGATTTGTGAATATCGTGGGAAACCCGAATGTGGGGAAGTCGACACTGATGAATCAACTCGTCGGTGAGAAGATTTCCATTGCCACCTTTAAGGCCCAGACCACCCGTCATAGGATTATGGGTATTGTCAATACGCCGGAGGCCCAAATCGTATTCTCAGATACGCCAGGTGTGCTGAAACCAAACTATAAGTTGCAGGAGTCGATGCTCGCCTTCTCTGAATCGGCTTTGCAGGATGCCGACGTGCTGCTGTATGTAACCGATGTGGTGGAGAATCCGGAGAAGAATCAGGATTTCTTAGATAAGGTAGCACGTATGTCGGTGCCTGTGTTGCTTCTGATCAATAAGATTGACCAAAGTGACCAGAAGACGTTGGGTGATATTGTGGAGAAATGGCATGGCCTGTTGCCGAATGCGGAGATTCTTCCGATCTCCGCCAAGAACAAGTTCGGCACGGAACTGCTCTTGAAGAGGATCTTAGAGCTGTTGCCGGACTCTCCGCCTTATTTCGACAAGGATCAGTTGACGGATAAGCCAGCCCGGTTCTTTGTCTCAGAGATTATCAGGGAGAAGATCCTCCTGTATTACGACAAGGAGATTCCCTATTCCGTGGAAGTCAGCGTAGAGCGCTTCAAGGAAGATGAGAAGCAAATTCATATTAATGCTGTCATTTACGTGGAGCGTGACAGTCAGAAGGGTATCATCATCGGTCATCAGGGCGTGGCCTTGAAGAAGGTGAGCACGGAGTCGCGTAAAGCATTGGAGAAGTTCTTTGGGAAGCCTATCTATTTGGAGGTCTTCGTGAAGGTCGATAAGGATTGGCGTTCGTCAGAGAGAGAGTTAAATCACTTCGGATATAATCCGGAATAAATTTTAGGTATGGGAAATTTGGTAGCCATTGTAGGACGCCCGAATGTGGGAAAGTCGACCTTGTTCAATCGCTTGACGAAGACGCGCCAGGCGATCGTCAGCAGTGAGGCTGGTACGACTCGTGACCGCCAATACGGCAAATGTGAATGGAATGGCAAGGAGTTCTCGGTCGTCGATACCGGCGGCTGGGTAGTGAACTCCGATGATATATTCGAGGAGGAAATTAGGAAACAGGTGATTATTGCCACAGAAGAAGCAGATTTGGTTCTCTTCTTGTGTGACATCAGCAACGGTGTGACAGGATGGGATATGGATGTTGCCCAGATCCTGCGTCGTGCGAAATTGCCTGTAATCCTTGTGGCCAACAAGGCCGATGACGGTAAGGATCTGTATGACCAGTATGAGTTCTACAAACTTGGACTGGGTGATCCTTATCCTATCAGTGCTGCTACGGGTAGTGGCACGGGCGATCTGCTCGACAAGGTGTTGGAGATGCTGCCAGAGAAGAGTGGTGACGATATGGAAGACGGTATTCCCCGTTTTGCTGTTGTCGGTCGTCCGAATGCTGGTAAGTCGAGTCTGATCAATGCCTTTATCGGTGAGGAACGTCATATCGTGACGGATATTGCTGGTACAACCCGTGATTCTATCTATACCCGTTACGACAAATTCGGCTTTGATTTCTATCTTGTTGATACTGCCGGTATCCGGCGCAAGAATAAGGTTACGGAGGATTTGGAGTTCTATAGTGTGATGCGCTCCATCCGTTCGATAGAGAATTCAGATGTTTGTATCCTGATGATTGATGCCACCCGTGGTATTGAGGCACAGGATATGAATATCTTCCAGTTGATTCAGAAGAACAACAAGTCGTTGGTGGTAGTGGTGAACAAATGGGACCTGGTGGAAGACAAATCACAGGTTGTCATTGATACTTTCACTAATGCCATCCGTCAGCGTATGGCTCCCTTTGTGGATTTCCCCATCATCTTTGCTTCTGCGCTGACGAAGCAACGCATCTTTAAGGTGCTTGAGACGGCCAAGCAGGTTTATCTGAACCGTAAGGCCCGCATTGGTACGACGAAACTCAATGAGGTGATGCTGCCGCTGATTGAGGCTTTCCCGCCTCCCTCAGTCAAAGGTAAGTTTATCAAGATCAAATATGTGTCGCAGGTGCCTGACACGCAGATTCCGACCTTCGTGTTCTATGCCAACCTGCCACAGTATGTCAAGGAGCCTTATAAGCGTTTCCTGGAGAATAAGATTCGTGAGAACTGGACGCTGACAGGTTCGCCCATTAATGTATTTATCCGGCAGAAATGAGAAAGAGTCTAGTAGGGATAGTAGGGTTATTAGGTTTTTTAGGGATATTGGTGATATCCTGTGGAAATCCGACAGCAGAGGAGATGGCTTCTCTGGCTGCCAAGGGCTATTACGAGCATCTGATTCATGGCGAGTATGAACAGTTCCTTCAAGGGAAGGCTGGACTGAATAGACATTTTGAGGAGGTATACTGGAACCAGTTGCGGGATAACTGCCACCAGTTCGTGCATCAGCAGAATGAAGCCCATCGTGGTATCCATGAGGTGCGGGTGGTCAACGCAAAGACTGATACGTTGCAGAAATATACCAATGTGTTTATGATGCTTTGCTTCGGCGATTCCACTAACGAAGAGATCGTGGTGCCGATGGTTGAACGCGACGGGCGATGGTATATGAGATAAATAGATAATAGATAAAACGTGAAGATATGAAGAAATTTGTATGTATGTTGGTAATGGCCAGTCTGGGACTTGGTGCATTCGCACAGACCGACGGTGTAGAGACGACTTCAACGCTGAAAGAGTTGGAGGGGGTGAACCAATCTAAAAAGTATATCCCAGTTTTCCAGTATTGGAAGGAACATGACATTTTCCAACACTTGGATTTGTCTGTAACGCTTGGTACTACAGGTATCGGCTTCGATGTGGCTTCTCCGGTAACAGAGTGGGCGCAGTTACGACTCGGTTATGAGTTTATGCCACGTTTTACGAAGCAGATGAAGTTTGAAATGACTATCAACGGAAAGCCTGCCAGGTCATATGATGAGGATGGTAATCGTCAGGAGACTTATTTCGACAAGTTGAAAGAATTTCTCTATGACTTCACGGGCTTGGATATTGAAGACCATGCTGATATGACGGGTAAGGCGACCATTAATAACTTTAAGTTGTTAGTTGATGTGTTCCCATTTAAGGGGCATAAGAACTGGCATTTTACAGCTGGTTTCTATTGGGGGCCATCTCAGTTTGCCGAAGCAGTGAATACGACGGAAACTATGGTGTCGCTGGTGTCTGCAAGTATTTATAATTCGATGTATGAAAAGGCGGTCAACAATGAGCCTTTGCTTGATTTTAGCAAATTTACAGATATGAGTGGCGTATATGTAAAGCTTCCCCAAGAAGCTGCTGAGAAATTGAAGTCTTTTGGTCGTGTGGGCTTTGCTGTTGGCACTTTCTCTCACGATGTGACAGATTCCTATGGCGTTGAGCATTCGAAAGGAGATATGTATATTGTTGAACCAGACGAAGACAGTATGATTCGGGTGAATGCCAAGTCCAATTCGATCAAGCCCTATATAGGTTTCGGTTATGGTGGCAGACTGTTGAAGAAACGTGATGACTGGAAGGTATCCTTTGACTGTGGTGCTATGTTCTGGGGTGGAACTCCTGATCTGTATGTTGTCCATGACGGCATTAACCTGATGAAGGATGTAGAGAATTATTTTAATCCTCAAGTAGATTCTTATATTTCTTTATTGAAGGTCATTAAGGTCTATCCAGTCCTGAATTTCCGTCTGACAAAACGTATCTTCTGACTATAGTTGGATTTGAAAGAAAAATGCTGCCCGTTTGAATTGTTTTCGATAACAAACGGGCAGCGTTTTACTGATACTGAAAGGAATCGCTTTATTTGATAATGACCTTTTTGCCGTTCTTTACGTAAATACCGGCACGCGGAGTTACGCCATCAGGCAATCTACTCCCCGTCAGTGTATATATGCCAGTTGATTTACAATCTGACTTGACACTATTGATGGCTTCTGGAGTGTAGCCGCCAAGCGTCATCACATCAGCAGCATTAGCATCAACTGCCAGATATGCTTTGTTGGCCATCAGACATTTTTCATTCTGTCTAGATATATATAAACGCTCAATTGGAGGATTAGCAACAAAGGCCAATTCTCCTTCATCGCTCAGACCGAGTATACGCATAGTGATACGATCGAATAGTTCGACGTTTTTGTGCTTAGTTACATCAATTGAACAATAGACACCTTTTAGCCAATTCCAATCAGGATATTCAGTATAACCTCCTAAAACAGGTTCAATCTTGTTATCTTCAATGTTTTCAGAATTACATCTGATGATAACCGGTGCACCTGCAGGTATGACGTCTTGATCTATCGGTTCCATTGTAAATCCAGTACCTCCAGCCATACTTATGCCGTAAGCTGCCATACCAGGTGATGCTAATCTGAAACTGAATCCTGCCCTGATAGTACCCCAATATGACCCGGTAGCAGTTTTGACATCAGGACGAATTCCAATGAATTCGCTGGAAGTGTCGATCGGAATAAAATTCCAGAATCTCATTGGACTCTCATTCGACGCCAACCAGCCTTCTTCGTCTTCAGAATCAAGATCTGCTAGTTCTTTTGTAATTCCACTATATGTTCCTGAGATGATGTAGCTACCGCCAGCTGGCGTAATGTCAACAGGTAACTTATAGCTTGTCATAGCATACAAACTTGATCCTTGTGCTTCAAAATCGTATTTGCCATTCCCAAGTTGCTTGACATAGATAACGCACGAGGGGCTTACTGCTACTGTGTCGTAATTTAAAAATGTCCTGATACCGGCCATATTCACGTTTCCTGCCTGTGATACTTGATAGTTATTGGGATTTGTATCGCTTATACTAACGTATCTACCAGTTCCTGTATTTTTAATATGGTAAAAACCATCAGGAATTTGGGCGTTAACAGTCATCAGGTAACCAAATACCAAAATGATTGAGCAAATTAACTTTTTCATTTCTTATAAATTTGTTTTAATTATAAAAAAGCCCAGCCCCATTTTGGGACCGGGCTTTAAAGTCTTATCTGATTTTTGAATTACTCAGCGATACAGATTGATACACGGTTCAGGTCATTCTCAGCGAACGGCTGTACGCGTGAACCCTTGCTATCCCAGCTGATGCGGCTCTCAGCGATGCCGTACTGCTCCTTCAGAGCCTTCACGACAACCTGTGCACGACCCTTAGCCAGACGATCGTTGATGCGGTTGTTACCAGTACCAGCGTCAGCATAACCGGTAATCATTACCTTAGATGTCGGATGAGCGTTCATGTAGTCAGCGATATCCTGTACCTTCTGCTTCTCAGAGTCACGGATGATGGTCTTGTTGATCTCGAAGAAGATATCACGACGGAGCGGCTCAACAACTGCGGGAGCGGGAGCGGGAACCTCAACAATCTTCTCCACAATCTTGTCTACGTAGCGAATCTCGGGCTCGGGAGCCGGGATGAAGCGAGTAGAGTAGGTGGGACCGAAGTTGTACTTGATACCTGCGAGCAGGTTGAAGTATGAGTCGGGGTTGCCAACCTTCTTGAAGTTGTAGCGGTCGCTCAGCATATTGAAGTTTGCCTCCAAACCGATGCTCCATGCATCGTTGATGTGATAGTCTGCAGTCAGACCTGCCTGACCCTTGAAGAACAGACATGCATCATCGTCATACATCGGAGTCCATCCGAACTCATCCTTGTAAGCGTAGCTGTCCATATAAGCCTTGGCTGCCTTAGCGTCATCACTCTGCATACGATAGTTCAGGCCGATGCCAATGAATGCACCGAAACTAACTTTACGGTTGGGATTGAAACCTGCGATGATATTTGAGAGATCAAATGTCAGATCGACAGCAGGAGCTACATAGCTGTACTTGAAATTCTGAGGAGCGAAACCTGCATCATCTCTCCAACCTGTTTTGCTCTGCCAAGCGTTAACAGCCAGACGAGCACCAACGCTCTTTGAGAACTGATAGCCTACAGCACCCTGGATGGTGGGTGAAATCATATCACCGAATTTGGCCTCACCAGTGGTGTACTGTGCACCTCCCTGAAGCTGGAGGTACCAGTGCGGCTCGAAGACATATTCTGTCGTGCCCTTCTGCTCCTGAGCAGATACTGAGAGTACTCCCATCAGCATCAGGCAAGACAATATTGCTTTCTTCATTTTCATATCTGTTATTTATTATTTTTTAGTTCTCGAATGTTAATTACTTCACGTGTACATTGTACTTCTTGGTAATCACATAACCAAAGTAGTCAACGCAGCTGAGAATAATGGTGTAATCACCCTTCTCGCTCAGATCGTAGTCGTAGACCAGCGTGTTGCCAGGCAGAACCTCAGACTGCAGGAGCATACCGTTCTTCTCCAGAGCTACATACTTCCTATATGCGGGAGCAAGGAGCTCCAAAGTACCTGATGTCAGGTAAGCGTGCATCACACCTCTGTTGAGGAACATACCTTCGCACAGACGATCCATACCGTAATCGGTCTCGAAGATGATGATAGGAGCAAGAGCACGTGTGAACAGGTGCTTGTTAATCCACTCTGACAGAACATCAGAAGCCTTGTCAATCCATGTGTTGATACGATTTTCAGCCTGATCAACAGCAGTACCCAGTGTGTAGGTCTTCAACAGCTTTGCCAACTTGTCGTTGATAGCATCCAAACCACCATTTGAGTTGATAGCCTTCTTAAGATCCTCCCAGTACTGAGTGTCGTTAACAAGAAGGCTCTCTACATTACCGTTCAACTCAACCTTCACCGTCTTATTGGCCTCGTCAAGTTCCTTAATCTTAGCCTTAATACCCTTGTCGCCCCATCTCTTGTTAATCTCAGAAGCGACCTTGGAAATGGCCTTCTCCAGTACTTCCTCAAGAATCCAGTTGCCATCCTTGGCTTTCTCATACTCCCAGAAGGTGTTGTAAGACAGAGGCTTGACAGCTGTGGTGAACAACTCGATATCACTCTGAGCTACTCTCTTCATCTGACCATTTTTCTCAACGAAGAAGGCCAGTCTCTGCGGAGAATATGACATATTGTTTGCCAAATCACTCGGGGTAAGCTCGTTCTTCATAATGTCAAATACCATACTCATAGCTTCTCTGACACAGTTCTTGAAAGTAGACTTAATGTCTGTTCTACCATTCTCACCTTCACGATTACGCATGTCATTAGCAAGAACTCTCATCTCATTCTGAAGCTTCTTGAAGTCGATGAATTTTTGAATCTGGAACATATTGGGATCAAGATCGCTTTCTTTAATGGTTGCATCAGCAACATAGAAACCGTTCTTTGCATCCTTGCCTGTCTCCACTAAGAAAGCACGACCGAGGTTATAATTGATTCTTGCGGAAGACTTTCTGACATTGAGCTCGATAGGAGCAACTTCACCTGCGCTGTTCTCAACTTGGATCTTGGCGAAATTGGTGATGTCGAAATTCTCGTAATTGGTAGAGTTTACAGTGAAATACACCTGACCGGCATTTCCGTAACTGTCTGTGATCATATCGCTATCAAAACTAGCGAAACCATCATAAGGCAGCTCGTTCTTCTCCAGATAGCATGCAAGACTGCGTCCACCCACGTTGAAAGTGGTACCAGCATACGGGAACTGATAAATACCAGTTTCGTTGGTTCCATAGTATGCAGCCAAACCGTTGCAATCGAAGAGAGGTGTATTGACAATACCCAACACGTCATTGCGAGTTGCATTAATCTGAACACTTGTGACGAGATCACCACCTACTAAGCCATCCAGAATACCAACAATGCTGTCAACTCTTCCCCACAATGTGTTCAAAGAGTCACCCATATTGGTGACGCGGAGGTCGAGGTTGTTCAGCGAATTGTTAAGTTCGTCAATAGCCAGACTCTGATTGGTAATCTGCTGATTGATCAACTTAAGTTGCTCATCAAGTGAATCGATCTTGACAACAATCGTAGTGTCGATATACTGAGTGATGTTGGTGATGAACGTATCACCGTACTCGATGATCAGCGGCTCGATGTTGTCAATCTGATTTTGCAGGTCGTTACGCAATTTGTTGATATTGTCCTGCAGTTCAGAGCTCTTCTTGCCAAGATTAGCATAGACGTCGGAGAGATCGTCGTCAACGTTGTCCTTGCAAGAAACAAATGATGATGTGGTGGCAAAGATCATTGCTACCATCAAAAAACCATTGATAAATTTCTTTTTCATTTGAACTTAAAATTATAATTAAACATTTAAATATTTATACTCACGCATATATGTATTTACATAAATCGGTGACAAAATTAGGCAATTATTTTTAAACTTGCAAGAAAATTTTAATTTTTTTTATCAAAAACTGCAATTTTCTATCAAAATAGCACGTTTATGGTATGTCAAACAACCATTTTTGCCCATTTTTTATGTCTTGTGCGCCTGACAGGACTCGAACCTGCACGTCGTGAGACACCAGATCCTAAGTCTGGCGCGTCTACCAATTCCGCCACAGGCGCGAAAGAACGCTCTGTCATAGTGCCGTCAGGCCTAAAACGTGTGCAAAGATACGAATAATTTCTCATTCCGCCAAAAGTTTTCGTGCAAATTCTATCAACGAATCTTTTCCTTGACGGAAATCATCGTCAGTCAGACTGACAAAATAGTCAGGCTCGATGCCAAATTCCACCTGTTGGCGATCTTTATCGTATGAGGGACAGGCCGAGAAACGGACTGTCCATCCGTTGGGGAGGGAGTTGGTATAGGGCATGCCGGCACCTCCTCCTGTCTGGTCGCCCACGATTTTTACCTGTGGGAAGCACTTCATATACTTGACGAAGTCGTTGGCTGCGCTGAACACCCCGCGGTTAGTCAGTACGATCACCTTCTTCTGCCATCTGAGATTCGATGAGGGCTCGATGTATTGCGGCTCTAAGTCTGAGAAGTCGTTATGACCCTTTCCCGTCTTGTGCTGCAGATAACCCACCAGCGTCTTCTCATTGCAGAAACGTGCTGCGAGCTTTTCTGCGTTGGTGAGGTCGCCACCTCCATTCTCGCGGATGTCGATGATGAGTCCGTTGCAGAAGGCGAAGTAGCGCAGGATCTCATTCAGGCCGCTGTCGCTAACGGGGCTAGTGAAACTGCCGTAGTACGCATAGCCGATATTGTCGTCGAGGATCCGATAGCGCATGCCGGAGGCGATGCGATAGTCTGTGTCGAGATATTTGCGTTGGAGTGTGTCGCTGAAATTTGTTGGATAGTCCTCGTGCCAGCGCCAATAACGGCCGTTGTCGAACGACGAATAGAGGTTCACATGGCCGTCACGCAGTTCGCTGAGCATATCCGTCAACACCTCGAACAGCTGATACTTGTTGGCTTCTTCCCTCGCGCGTACCTTATATATATTATATATAGCATTCCAGTCGAGGCCGTATTCATGCTGTTTATAGTCGAAGAAGCAGTAGTGCTCATCGATAATCTTCCACAGGGCTTCGAAGTTCCCCTGGGATGTATCAGGGAATTCTTCCTCATCGACGCAGGCCGAGAAGGTGAGCAGGGGCAGGAGGAACCAGATGACGAACTTTTTCATGGGCGGACGCTGTTTGGGAAGTGGCAGACGATGCCGATCATCACGCGATGGGCGTAGATGCGCTGCTTCAGGTTGTTGACTTCTGCCTGCTGGTAGTTTCCGAGATAGCCGATGCGCAGAGACCATCTCTCAGAGGTGCGCCAGTCGAGCGATAGCATCTGACGGAAGGTGGGGGCGCTGACGAAAGTGGTGGGAACGATGTTGTGGTCGTAGTTCCCACGGTTGAAGATCTCGTAGTATGACTGTCCATAGTTTGGACTGAACATCACGCCCACGAGCGGTACATTCAGTTCATAACGCAGGGCGAACTGCTTTCCGAAGAGGGGGAAATGGTATGTGGCGATGGCTGCAGGCATGAGATTCAGGCTGAGACGGGCCTGAGCAGGATTGTTCGAGGCGGTCATATCATAGAGAAAGCCCAGATTGGCATTGGCGAGTCCGCCAGCCTGAAGCAGAAGGCGGTCTGCGAAGAGCTTCCAATGGCGATATCGGCCCCAGTAGAGGTTGTAGTCACCCTCTATCATCTGGTTGTCCTTGCTCCTGTCCTTGGTGCTTGAGAGGTCCAGTTCATGTTCGATGACGCTGTTCCATTTCTTGCCTTCCTTCGCGCGTTCCTTAATATATAAATAGGTGAAGCCGATGCCAGAGAACTTCTCCTGGTTGATATAGGTGTCGAGAATCCTGGAGGAACCCACGCCGATGATGTTGGCAGAGGTGGATTCCTGGGCGGCGGCACACAGCGGGACCAGGGTGAGAAACAGTATCAGAAGTTTATGCTTCATCGTCGAAAAGGCTTAATTCTTCCAGTGGCTGGTTGTTTCGAGGGGCAGGAACCTCTTCGGAGGGCGTCTCGAAATCTGAATCGTCGGCATCATCTGCATCATCAGAATCATCCGGATTCTCTGGCTCCTCTGGCTCTTCAGGGAGGCGCACAGGCTCCAACTCCTCGATGCCGGCTATCTGCCAGGTAGTCAGGCGCTTACCTTTTGCCTTGTATCCCTTGACGGCGATGAACTGCTCAGCGTCGATTTCCTCAGACCCTCTGAACTCATCAACGCCTCCGTAAGTCACCTTGATGAGCGGATAGACGGTATCTGTCAGCAGAATCAACTGCGAGACGGGATTCTCCGAGAGCCAGTTCTGCTTCTTCTTCGTGGCATCCATCAGGAAACGCTTTATGTACGGATAACCTTGATTATCAGCGTCGTAGAGGACGGCAGTCCACACTTTCGACGAGTCGTATTTCTCTATTCGCAGGATGTTCTCCTCGAAGTGGTTGTTCAGATCGAAGTTTGTGAGGTAGCACTCGCCGTTCTTCAGCACAACGAGGATCTGGTCATCGTCGAAGAACTCACCCAGCAGCCGTCCGTGCTCGTCGTAGTTCAGACGGTTGACGTCTGGATCATACCAAACCTTGCGTCCGCCGAGTGTCGAGTGTCCGTGACTCTTCAGGCCGATGCGATGCACGGGGAACTTCGTCAGCAGATTGCCTTTCGACGTGCGACCCTTGATCATCACCTCCGAGAAGTCCTTGTCGACAAAGATTTTCCTGAGTTTCGGATTGGGCTCAAGCGTCACCTTGATGATTTCCGCCTCGCCGTTGGGGTTGGCTGAGAAGTACATCACCTTCGATCCTGGTGTGCCCTGCGTCAGATCGTATTCTTTATCGCGCGTCATTGTCGTCACGTTGAAACGCTTGATGAAGCAGTAGCCCTTCTTGCCATCGCGATAGACGGCGTTATAGATCGTGCGGGCGTCGTTCTTCTTGAAAACGTCGAGATAGAGCACGTTTTTGCCCACGAACACCTTCTCGGCCACGCGGATCACCTTGTATTTGCCGTCTTTGTAGAAGATGATGATATCGTCAATGTCAGAGCAGTTGCAGACGAACTCGTCCTTCTTCAGGCCTGTGCCTATGAAGCCGTCCGTGCGATTGATGTAGAGTTTCTGGTTGGCTTCGGCCACCTTCGCTGAGTCGATGGTGTCGAAATTGCGGATTTCCGTCAGTCGCGGATGGTCCTTGCCGTATTTGTCCTTGAGGAACTGGAACCAGTTGGCCGTCACCTCCACGAGGTTCGCTAAGTCGCGGTCTATCTCCTCAATCTCAGCCTTCAGACGGGCCATCAGCTCTTCGGCCTTTTCCTTGTTGAATTTCAGGATGCGCTGCATCTTGATTTCCAGCAGTTTGAGGATGTCGTCCTTGGTCACTTCACGGATGAACGTGGGGTAGTAGGGCGTCAGTCGCTCGTCGATATGCTCGCAGACCTTGTCCACGTTGGGGGCCTCTTCGAATTTCTTGTCCTTATAGATGCGTTCCTCGATGAAGATCTTCTCCAGCGACTGGAAGTGCAGCTGTTCCAAGAGTTCGCCCTTGCGGATTTCGAGTTCCTGGCGAATGAGATCCTTTGTACGGTCTACGCTGTGGCGAAGCACATCGCTGACAGTCAAGAACTTAGGCTTGTTGTCCTCAATCACGCAACAGTTGGGCGATATGCTGATCTCGCAGTCCGTAAAGGCATAGAGGGCGTCGATGGTCTTGTCTGACGAGACGCCTGGGGCGAGATGCACCTGTATCTCGACGTTGGCAGCCGTCAGATCTTCCACCTTGCGGGCCTTGATCTTACCTTTCTCAACGGCTTTGACGATCGAGTCCTGTAGTGTCTCAGAGGTCTTTGAGAATGGAATCTCACGGATGACGAGCGTCTTCTGGTCCACCTTCTCGATTTTCGCCCTCACTTTGACGGAGCCGCCTCGCTGGCCATCGTTGTATTTCGATACGTCGATGCTGCCAGAGGTGGGGAAGTCTGGGTACAGCTGGAAGGGCTGGTCGTGCAGATAGCTGATGGCTGCGTCGCAGATCTCGCAGAAGTTATGGGGCAGGATTTTCGTGGAGAGTCCGACGGCAATGCCTTCTGCGCCCTGAGCCAGAAGTAGCGGATACTTCACAGGCAGAGTGATGGGTTCCTTGTTGCGACCGTCGTACGACATCTTCCACTCCGTCGTCTTGGGGTTGAAGACGGTGTCGAGGGCGAATTTCGACAGTCTGGCCTCGATATATCGTGGAGCTGCGGCTGAGGAACCTGTCAGGATGTTACCCCAGTTTCCCTGTGTGTCAATCAGCAGCTCCTTCTGCCCCAGCTGCACGAGGGCATCGCCGATGGAAGCATCGCCGTGCGGATGGAACTGCATCGTGTGGCCCACGATGTTCGCCACCTTATTATATCTGCCGTCGTCCATACGCTTCATCGAGTGAAGGATGCGGCGCTGCACGGGTTTCAGGCCGTCCTCCAGATGGGGCACGGCGCGATCGAGGATACTGTAACTGGCATAATCGAGGAACCAATTCTGATACATACCGCTCAGATGATGCACGGCTGCGGCATCGAAGCGGTTCACGGGTTTATAGTCGGAGTGGCCTTCCTGCTGGCTCTCCGACTCCTGCTGTTCGAGGATCTCATCGTCTTTTGTCTCGTCGTCCATTCTCTTCCTGGTCTTTAGCTTTTCTGCTGCAAAGGTACAAAAAAAAATTGAAACCGCCAATTTTCCTGCAAAATTCTTTTTCAAAGACTTTCCGACGGGGTGATTTTGTCTGAAAATTTCGCAATTTCTCAAATTTTCCGTAATGAATTGGTAATCAATGAGTTATGTGGACTCAGGCTTTACTGCCTTGAAACTGGGAGTTTCCCCTAACTAAAGTCGGACTTTACCCTAACTAAACTCCCACTTTAGTGCCAGTAAACTCCGACTCTGCCCTAGGCAGTCCTGCGGTGTAAATATTTATTACCACAGGATGTTCCTGTCGACTTATGCGCGCTATACATATTTTATATAAGAATTCGGCGATAGTTTTGGCTGTTTCAGAATAATTTTGTAATTTTGCAGCCAATTAAGAAAACAAATAAGACAATGACAGCAAACGAAATTCGCGACTCATTCAAGAAATTCTTCGAGTCAAAGCAGCACGCCATCGTGCCCTCAGCACCTATGGTCATCAAGGATGACCCCACGCTGATGTTTACCAACGCAGGTATGAACCAATGGAAAGATATCATCCTCGGCACCCGTGATCCGGAGCCGCGCA
>JAEEGF011639938.1_pt1 | contig 15056 bp, 14 predicted proteins | sample 9134171 | NCBI WGS metagenome assembly JAEEGF01 (sample SAMN16246542, study PRJNA631951) | gut metagenome | biome: gut microbiome; feature: rumen; material: AP-attached | host: Bos | place: Iran: Karaj | collected 2018-10 | reverse complement strand
ATTGTGCAGAAAGGTGCTCAAGCAGTATTTACGAAAGAAGGACAAAAAGAAATTCAGGAAAATCTGGATTACTATAAAGAAAACGCAAAACTGATTTCGGATTGTCTTAAAAAACACAATATCTGGCATATCGGAGGAACTCACTCCCCGTATATCTGGCTCAAATGTCCAAACGGTATGACCTCCTGGGAATTTTTTGATTATTTACTGACAAATGTTCAGATTGTAGGAACTCCGGGGTCAGGTTTTGGAAGAAACGGAGAAGGTTATTTCCGGCTGACATCCTTTGGCAGCAGAGAAAATACACAAGAAGCTGTTGAAAGACTTGAAAAATTTTTTGATTAATATATAATCAGTTTATGAAACAAAAAGAGGGAGGCCGAAAACGGCTTCCTTTTTATTAAAGGAGTTAAGAAATGATAACCAAAGAGGTTAACAACTGGATTAAGAAAGTCGAAAAGGGTAACTATTCTTCCTGGGATATCATGGAAGAATTTGTCAGTATTGCAAAACACATGACAAAGGACGAAATCAAACAAGTGACAAAACGACTTGAAAATCCAATTAAAAAATAAAAAAGGAGCCCAAAAGGGCTCTTTTTTAATGTTCTTTTATGTATGTCGTTGCAAAACGGTACGCTTCAAAATTCTCCGAGAAATAATCCTCTTTTAATCCGGCTTTAACCTTCAGTGAATTTAAAAATTCCGTTTTATCAGGGAGCTGTTCCCAGACAGACGGCAGATAAACTGCCTGATGGTTGCCGTCTTTTATAATTATACCGTCTTTCTTTGCCTTAATTTTTTTCAGCAGATCTTTTTCACCTTTAAAATCAATCTTAACCGGATTTGTCAAAAGTGATACTGCGACCTTTAGATCTTTGACCTCGTCTGCGGCAACAGGTTTAAATCTGTAGTCTTTAAATGCGGCATTCTTCGCATTATTTACCAAATCATTTATCAGGGGCTGATGTGCAATAATCGAGCCGATACAACCTCTGAGCATATCCTGTTTTTCCAGAGTTACAAAGCTTGCCCCCCATTCGTCAAAAATCTGAGGATAATTGATTGTAATATTTTTCCCCTTATCAAAGGCCGAATTTATAACGATTTTTACCAAATCAATCATAAACTGAGAACAATATTTTTCCAGATACTTGCTCTTTTCACCTTCGTACAGGAACCAGCTTCCGTAACCTACAACTCTGGATTTGTCACCAGTTGTGGAGGCCGAATTTGTCATATCAATTCTTATAAGAGAATAGTTATTTTTATTGGCAAACATCGACAAGGCCACAACAGCAACCGCGCCACATGCCTGTTCATATCTAAAACCGCCGACATTTCCTGTTTCTATCATTTGCGCCGTCACGGAATCGAGATTTTTTGCCTTCTCGTCATCTAGGAAATGGCTTAAATCTGATGAAATAATAAATCCGTTTGTCTCTTGCGGATAGTACTCTTCAATAATTTTTTCAATTACTTCGGGTGTTTCTTTTCCGACAAGAATTGGTATTATTTTTGCTTTTTCAAAAATTGACTGAATTAACGGTACCTGAATTTCCACCGAATGTTCCGGCTCAAACGCTTCATCATTTATCTGCGCACCGTGATTTTTTGTCAGTTCTTTGCAGATTGCACGATTAACTTTAATCTTACCCAACGGTGTTTCCCAATGAGTGTGACTTGACAGTGCAAGTCCGTCAAACGGGACTCTGTGAGCAGGTGCAATAATAAAAAGATTCTCTATCTCTTTATCCAGCTGCTCAAGACCTTCATATGCAACTCTGCCTGAAAATACCAGCCCTGCGTGCGGAACAATTACTGCTCTCGCCTTTCTGTCCGCATAATAGTTCTTACTCTGAGTCTTAAAAGACTCAATCATTTTCTTTAATTCTTCCGTATCAGCAGGATAAAAAGCTCCTGCAATTGATGATTCTTTTATTTTGTTCATAAAAGTATTATAATCTATTTTATGAAATATCAAAATATATTAAAAAACGGTAAAGTTCAATGCACAATATGTCCTCGTAATTGCGTACTGTCAGAAGGACAAGAGGGTTTTTGCCATGTGAGGAAAAATGTAAAGGGAAACATAATTCTGACAACCTACGGCTACAATACCGGGCTTGCAATAGACCCTATTGAAAAAAAGCCATTGTATCAGTTTTATCCCTCAACCCCGATTTTATCCTTTGGTACTCTGGGCTGCTGTATGGGATGTCAGTTTTGTCAAAACTGGAATACCTCAAAAAGTAGAGAGGACAGTACAAAATTAAACAAAACTTCACCCGAAGAAATTGTACAGATTGCAAAACAGTATAACTGCAAAAGCGTTGCTTTCACCTACAACGATCCTATAATATTTTTTGAATATGCACTGGACACCGCAAAATTGTGCCGTGAAAACGGGATAAAAACAGTTGCGGTAACCTCCGGATTCATGAATCCGGAACCGGCAAAAGAATTTTATTCTCTTATGGATGGCGCAAATATTGATCTTAAAGGTTTCAGTGAAAAATTTTATAAGAAAAACTGTCTTGCAAAACTTCAGCCGGTCTTGGAAACAATAAAATATGCCGTGAACGAAACTGATTGCCATGTTGAATTAACGACACTTTTGATTGAAGGGGAAAATGACAGAATTGAAGATTTGCGCTCCCAGTGCGAATGGATTTTGGAAAATCTAGGGGACTGCGTACCGCTTCATTTTAGTGCTTTTTCACCAAAATACAAATTTGAAAAAAGACGGCCGACAAGTTTTGAAACGCTGTTAAAAGCATACAAAATTGCAAAAGACGCGGGGATAAAATATGTTTATACAGGAAACCTGACAAATACCGAAACCTCCTCCACCTATTGCAAAAATTGTGGTAAACCCGTTATAATAAGGAACGGATACCAACTACTTCAGTACAACTTACAAGAAGGTAAATGTATTCACTGCGGAACACAGTGTGACGGACGATTTTAAAAAGGAGAATTATGAAAGGTACATTACATCTGATTGCGGCAATCATTATCGGGGTTTTATATTTTATATCACCTTTGGATATTGTACCGGATGCCCTGCTTCCGTTTGGGTATCTAGATGACGGTATTGTTATATTTTTAATTTTGCCGCTGCTTTATTCAAGATTAAAGAATAAAAAATTGCCGCCCTCAAAATAGTTTATGATAGAATAATCGCAGGAGAAGATAGTTTTGCCGACCAATTTTGATTTTTTAAAAAGCTCAGATAAAAACTTGTACGAAATAATCTCGGATGCAGAGATGCTTTATCGTGACGAATATTATGAACAATGTATAACCCAGACCAGAAAATTTGCCGAAAATATCTGCAAAAAAACTCTGGGATCTTTGCGTACAACAGAAGAAACTTTTGACCAAATGCTTGAAACCCTCAAAGATAATTCTAACGGCTCAAGTGAAGAAAAAGAATTTATTGATGATTTATACTTCCTTAAAAAATGCGGGAATCAGGTTGTTCACTCGTCAAAATCAGACCAAAACGGGCTTGATGCACTGGAGTGTTTGCAAAGAGCGTTTGAGGTAGCGATAAATTATGCCGTATATATTAAAAAAGCCGGCAAAGATAAACTTGACCTTCATTTTGATATAGACCTTCTTGCAACTGGAAGAAAGAATAAATCACTTGCCCGCAAATATCAAAAGGGGGTAAATGCTGCTACCAACCGTGGCTCAAGTTGTAAGGATAATGCTTCTAAAACAAAACAGCCGACCAAAAAAGTTCAGCAAACCTCAATGAAATCTTCCCCAAAACCAAAGAAAATCACACCCTACTGGATATTTGTCGGGATATCATCAATCATTGCCTTTTGTCTTGCAATATTTATATTAATGCTGAAATAAATTTATAAAATATACTTATTCAAAATCAACTTTTTCAATGCTCTGGCATTTACTGCCTGTGGCTCGATTTGGAGTAATTTTTCAAGATATTCCAAAGCTTTATGGTAATCACCCAATTTTTTATATGCAGCAGCCATCGCAAAAAGTGCATCTATAAATTTTGGATCAAGCTCTAACGCTTTTTCCAAATACTCAACAGCTTTTGGCAAATTGGGATGTATAATATCTTTTCTTGTCAAAATAATTTCTGCCATATTATAGTATGCATCGGTCATTTTGGGATTGATTTTCAAAGCTTTGGTATAATCAAGCATTGCTTCATCAAAATTTTTCAACGCCTGATTTGCAACAGCACGGTAAAAATACGAAATTTCAAAATCGTTTTTTAACTCAATAGATTTATCAATTTTTTCTATTGCGTCTTTGAATTTTCCGTCTTGGATATCGTAAATTCCGTTATCCAGATAATATTTATAATCGCTCATTGTTACTCCGGGTTATAAGTAGCACTTGCGTTCCTGACCTTCCACACCTGCATATATTTCAACGTATTTTTTAGCAGGACTTGCATTAATTTTTTCCAATAAAACTTCTTCTATCTGGAAAAATCCCACATCTGCAGACATTTCAATATCAATTTTTATAGGTTTTCTGTCACCGGGCTGAATAGTTATTCTGTTTATCGCATTAGCAGAATACTTATGAATATCACCCACTCTTGGCACGGTATTTATAGCCATCGGAATACGCGCACGGCCCTTTGTCATATCACAACCGTCAGCAATTAATATAATACCTGCTTCTATTGAATGAATTTTTCTTGATGACATATGACCGACTATCGCTTCCGTGGCAACACATTTTATTATGGTTCTTCTGTGCAGATCATCCGGCAAAATATGCATCAGCGCCCTGTCAATAATCGGCTGAGCCAAAAGTGCAGACATCTGTTCATGATCCTGTCTGCCGATAGCCATACCCAAATCGTGCATCATGCCTGCCATTATAACGGCACACATACTGTCCTCAAAACAACCTATTTCTTCCTGTTCCAAAGATGTCGGTATACAACAGTCGTGTAGGATATTCAGCATCTTAATCGCATTGGTAACAACCTGCCGCATATGAACAGGCCCGTGGTCATTGTATCCAAGACGTCTTATTGAAACATTGTTTGCATATTCCTGCATTTCGTGAAGTTCAGGATCTGCAAATAAAAATTTTACAAGCTCCAAACAAATCGGATGCTTTTTTAATTTGTCCTGAATCTTTGATTCTGTAGCTATTTCTTTAACTGATTTCATAATCTTCTTTCTGATTGAATGGGTATATTAATATTATAACTTATATTTACCAAAAAGTTAACCCTTGAATGATATTATTTTATTTTTATATTACAATAAACTAAAGGGCAGGGCGGCATGTCCGCCATATAATAAGGAGAAAATAATGTTGACTAAGAATTCATCAGTAAAAACAAGTTTTTCAGGTGTTGATTTCAGTAAATATTCATCAAGAACATCTGACTTTGTAAGAGAATTTTCATCTCGTGCAAATAAACCCGGATATTTTTTGAACTGGGTAAACCTTCCGTCAGAACAAATAAAAAGAATTGATGATCTGTATTCAATGGCACAAAGTTTTAAATCTCAAACCGGAGTTTCTAGACTCAGCGTTATGGGTATCGGCGGTTCAAAACACACCGTTGAACATATGCTTTCAATCAACGGTCTGAATATTTCAGGCGACAGCGTTGTATTCTATTCAGATGTTGATTCAATCAGCTGGGCAAGATTTATGAGCAAAATCGGAGATGTTACATCTTCAAATTATATGATTGCTTCAAAATCAGGCTCAACCTTTGAAACAAAAGACGGATTTTTGAGAATTCAACAAATGTTGATTGATTCATATATGTCAAAAGGTCAAAGTGAACAAGAAGCTAAAAAATCAGCTTCAAAACACTTTATTGCAGTAACCGACGGCAATTCAGAAAAGAGCGAACTAAGAAGAACATCAATCGAACAGGGCTGGTTAGGCGATTTATACATTCATGATGACGTTGGCGGCAGATTCTCTGCTTTTGATGACCACGCACTGTTTGCACTGATTTGGGCAGGAATGTCAAAATCTGATATGATTTCTATGCTTAATTCCGCACAGGAAATTTCATCTCAATCATTGTCTGATGATTTGGAAATCAACGATGCACTGAAAGAAGGTATTTTCTGGGCAGATGCAAAACTGAACGGAATTGATGCTTCTGTTCACCAATATATGAGTTCAATTTTTGAAAACACTGTATATTGGCACGCTCAGATGCAGAACGAATCAGTAAAAGATACCTTGAAACAGGTTGCAAAAGTTCCGGATGCTATGCACCACTCAGCAGAAGCACACTTCAATCCGGCAAACAAATTTGCTTTTGCACTGACAGTTCCTGTTGATAACGGGGTATGCTCAGAAAACGCAAAAAGCTACATTGAAGCTTTGACAAAATCATATGAGATTACAGGTTCCTTCTTCAGAGAAGATGTTGAAACATCATCTTTGGGACTGACACCTTCTGCAGCAGGAGCTTTGACACAATTAAGAGCATTTGCAACAGTTTACCAAGAAATCGTAACCTCAATTATGACAGGTAAACAATTACCGGAAGTTTTTGACAGCGTACTTCAGCCGCACGTAGAATTTTACAAAAAGAATTTGAAGGGTGGAGTTGTCGTTCCGGGCAGAATTTCAAAATAATGTCATTGCGAGAAGCATAAGCGACGTGGCAATCCAGTATTATTAAAAGAAACAGGCAAGAGTGTAACTCTTGCCTGTTTTTATTATTAATCCTCAATAAAAACGTGGTTTCCGTTTATTGTAACCCATTTGCCGTCTTCTGAAGATGATGAATTGTTGCGTGAAGATTTTTCTTTCCCGTAAGTTCTTGTTCCTTTGGGAACTTCCCTATTATACGGAATACCTATGGTTTTCATTTGTTGTTTTATTGCATCTTCGTGTTTTGTGTACTCTTTTGTTGTCATATTCCCGATATCTTCTCGAGTATACAAAACAGTATTCGGAGATGATGAAATTCCGGGAGTATTATACTTTGAAGAATTTCCCACTATCTTTCCGGTTTTCACCTGCGCCATTATTAAAGCTTCGTTTTTGCTAAATTCTTCAGGTGTCATATTTCCTATTTCTTCGGGAGTAAATATATGCTCAATATCTACTGCCAAGCCTGTCGGAGTTAATGTTTTGTTAAATAGTTTTTCCACAAACCCGTCATATTTTCTTGTATCATTTGGTTTTGTTATGAGGTCACCATTTTTCATTTTTTGAATTATTTTTTCAGCAATAATATCATTCCGTTGCTGTTTTGACATATTTTTTAGACTATTGCCGTATTCTTTTTGAATTTCTTTTGCAATTTCACGACCTTTATTATTATTCCATGAATCCATATTCCATTCTCCTTGTGGATTGTTTGGAGTTTCATTCTCATGTAATATTCCAATAATCAGACTTGGAACTTGTCCTAGTTCTAAAGCTAAATCGGCACCCATGTATGCATGCTTAAATGCATCAGCCTCATTATTCCAGAATTCATGACCTTCCCTAGGGCTTGTTTCAAATCTATATTTATTTTGATAATGCCATGTTTTCGCTACTGCCTCATCATTGTACTTTTTTCTCGTAATATTTATTTTATCTTGTGTATATAATTTGTTTTTAATCATAATGTCTTCCTTTCAAAAACTTTAATTATGTGCTATACTTAACGATATGAAAATTAAAAATATACTTAACTTTTGTGATAAAATTCGCACATATATTTTTCCCAATGTGCTTGTTCTATATACATATTTGCAGCTATTATTTTTGTTTGTTTATTTTCAAATAAATAAAAACTCAATACATTTATCACAAATAGATATCTCAAACGAAAATCTGCTTGATTTAAGCATAATTTTTGTATCATTTTTAATTTCAATTTTTATGATATGTTTCTGTATAATTATGGTATTCATAGAGTACATCTTAAGACGACAAATCAATCTTAAATTGATAAAAACATATAAAATGCCAATTAGCATAAATCTCTTTCATCAACTTGTTTTCTACATGGGGGTATTCATAATTATTATTTACATATCATATTTGCTATCTAAAATCTTTATTAACCAATAATAAAACCTTTTCCTTTCTACAAGGAAATATCTTTTTAATCAACACTTATAAAGCCCAAATCAACAAAGGCATTGTAGCAAAATTTGCAGTCTATGTCAATTATACAAAGGATTTAGCACTACGTTTATGTAACATTTTTGCCTATTTCACCATTTCTTATATAATTGACTTGTAAATTAAACAAGAATTGAGAGAAATTATGGGTAAAATTTTTAAAAGGATTTGTGAAAAATATAATGATACAAGTTTGATTGTAAGAATCGTAATCGGTATTATACTTGGTTTGGCGCTTGCGTTTATCTTTCCGCATTCGTCGTGGATAAACGTTTTCGGCAACCTTTTTGTCGGTGCCTTAAAAGCCATTGCTCCGATTTTGGTATTTGTTTTGGTTATCAGCTCATTAACTCAAGGGGACAACAAACCGGACAGACGATTTGCGAGAGTAATATTTTTCTATATTACAACCACCCTGCTATCTGCAATATGTGCTGTTGCGGCAAGTTTTCTGTTTCCTCAAAACCTCGTCCTCACCGAAGCCCAAACCCAATCTGTACCGACCGGTATCGGAGAGGTCATTCATAACGTGCTTTTAAATGTTGTGGTAAATCCTCTGGCATCCCTGACGGAAGGTAATTATCTCGGAATTTTGTTCTGGGCAATAATCTTCGGAATCGCCCTGAAAAATATTGCAAGCGACACCACAAAACAAATGCTTTCCGATTTTTCACAATGTATAACTTATGCTGTACGCTGGGTTATAAACCTCGCACCCTTCGGTATTATGGGGCTTGTATATGCCGCCGTATCATCAAACGGAGCAGATATTTTTGCAATTTACGGGAAAATGATACTTATGCTCGCCGGATGTATGGCTTTTGTATTCTTTGTTTCAAACCCGGTTGTAGTATTTTTAGCTCTGCGAAGAAATCCGTATCCCCTGATTTTTAAATGTTTTAAAGAAAGCGGAATTACTGCATTTTTCACAAGAAGTTCCGCTGCAAATATACCGATTAATATGACTCTTTGCGAGAAATTAGGGCTAGATAAAGATATGTATTCCGTTTCAATTCCGCTCGGCGCAACAATAAACATGAACGGAGCCGCAATAACAATTACGGTTATGACACTTGCTGCCGTACACACTCTCGGAATTCCCGTTGATATCCCGACAGCGTTTGTCCTGAGTGTACTTGCAACCTTTGCCGCATGCGGCGCATCAGGTGTTGCGGGAGGATCTCTGCTTTTAATTCCTATGGCATGTTCACTGTTTGGCATTTCCAATGATATTGCAATGCAGGTTGTCGGAGTCGGCTTTATTATCGGCGTAATTCAGGATAGTCTTGAAACAGCACTCAATTCTTCATCCGATGTCGTCTTTACCGCAACTGCGGAATTCCGCCAATGGATTAAAGACGGAAAAGAGTTACCTGAAATTGTAAAATAATTGTTATTTATATAAACAACAATAACCATGCTCCACTACACTTATAATAAGGGTTTCGAGCATGTACTTGCATGCCAAAATCTTAACGAAATTTCACATTGTATATACAAAATATTTCCTGAATAAAGTGTTAATTTTACAAATGTTAATCAATCTTATCATGATTTAATATTTTTTCAAAAGTATTGAATCTGCCATGACCTTTGAAAAATCTGAACTTCTGTCAAATTGTTGCAAAACGTAACGAAAATCACCAATCAAAAGATGTATTTTTTTATAATTTTTCTTCTAATTTTATATAATTCGTGATACAATGAAAAGACTAGGAGATTATGGAAAAAAGAAAAACGGGTAGGCCTCAGACCGATTTGAAATAGCACAAATTCGGGATGTTTGGACGTAAGGTTTATCCACAAAGAGGAGATTTGGAATATGCAGAATGCAATTAACAACCAAAATGGAGAAAATGTAGTCGGAATGACAACTGAAGATGTTACAGATGCAATCAAAAGAGTTCATGATTCAAGTGAAATGTTCACAAAAGAAGTTGCGGATAACGCTGAACGCCTTTCAGAAAGCGTTTGCATCATAAAAAAAGACGGTACAAAAGAACAGTACAATGTTCAAAAAGTTGTAAATGCCGTAAAAAAATCAGCAACAAGAATGCTTATCACATTCAGTGATGAAGAGCTGAAAAGAATTTGTGATTTCGTTAACAAAAAAGTCAGCGATATGAATAAAAGTGAAATTTCTATCTGGGAAATTCACAATGTTGTTGAAAGCGCATTGGAAAGTATTAATCCGACAGTCGCTCAAAGCTACAGAAATTACAGAAACTACAAAACCGACTTTGTCGCAATGCTTGATAAAGTTTATCAGGAAAGCCAAAAAATTATGTACATCGGCGACAAAGAAAACTCCAACTCCGATTCTGCATTAGTTTCAACAAAAAGATCACTGATTTTCAATCAGTTAAACAAAGAATTATACAAAAAATTCTTCTTAACAGTAGAAGATTTACAGGCAATCAGAGAAGGTTATATCTACATTCACGATATGTCTGCTCGCCGTGATACAATGAACTGCTGTCTGTTTGACGTTGCGGAAGTATTAAAAGGCGGATTTGAAATGGGTAACCTTTGGTACAATGAACCAAAGACCTTGGATGTCGCTTTTGACGTTATCGGCGATATAGTTATGGCAGCAGCAAGCCAGCAATATGGCGGCTTTACTGTTCCGGAAGTAGATAAAATTCTTGCTCCGTATGCTGAAAAATCATATCAAAAACAATATGACAGATATATTTGCATGGGTCTATCCTTTGAAAATGCAAGAGAAGAAGCTTTAAAAGATGTTAAAAACGACTTTGAACAAGGATTCCAGGGATGGGAATACAAGTTTAATACCGTTGCATCTTCCCGAGGCGACTATCCGTTTATTACAATGACAATCGGTTTGGGAACCGGTGAATTTGAAAAAATGGCATCTATGACAATGCTGCAAATTCACGCAAAAGGTCAGGGCAAAAAAGAAAATAAAAAACCTGTTCTGTTCCCGAAAATCGTGTTCTTGTACGATGAAGAGCTTCACGGTGAAGGCGGTGTTTCACACGACTTATTTGAAGCCGGTGTTGAATGCTCAAGAAAAACAATGTATCCGGATTGGTTATCCTTAACCGGTGACGGCTATGTTGCAAGTATGTACAAAAAATACAAACGCGTTATTTCACCTATGGGCTGCAGAGCTTTCTTATCACCATGGTTTGAAAGAGGCGGTATGTGCCCTGCAGACGATGATGACAAACCGGTATTTGTCGGAAGATTTAACATCGGTGCTGTCAGCTTGCACTTGCCTATGATTTTGGCAAAAGCAAGACAGGAAAGCAAAGATTTCTATGAAGTTCTTGATTACTATATGGAAATGATCAGAAAAATCCATATCAGAACCTATGAATACTTAGGTGAAATGAGAGCTTCAATTAACCCGTTAGCATATTGCGAAGGCGGCTTCTACGGCGGACACCTGAAACCGCACGACAAAATTAAACCGTTACTGAAAGCAGCAACAGCTTCCTTCGGTATTACTGCGTTGAACGAATTGCAAGAGCTTTATAACGGAAAATCTTTGGTTGAAGATGGCGAATTTGCTGTTGAAGTTATGGAATACATCAACAAGAAAATCGCTCAATACAAAGAAGAAGATGGCAACCTGTATGCTATATACGGAACTCCTGCAGAAAGTCTTTGCGGTCTGCAAGTTCAACAGTTCCGTAAAAAATACGGTATCAAAGATAAAGTTTCTGACAGAGGATATGTTTCTAACTCATTCCACTGCCACGTAACTGAAGAGATTTCACCTATTCAAAAACAAGATTTGGAAAATCGTTTCTGGGACTTGTTTAACGGTGGGAAAATTCAATATGTAAAATATCCGCTTTCATACAATAAAGAAGCAATTAAAACTTTGTTGAAAAGAGCAATGGATAAGGGCTTCTACGAAGGTGTGAACTTATCCTTGGCATACTGTGACAATTGCGGTCACCAGGAATTGGCAATGGATGTATGTCCAAAATGCGGAAGCCGCAACTTAACAAAAATAGATCGTATGAATGGATATTTGTCTTACTCAAGAGTTAACGGCGATACACGTCTTAACGAAGCAAAAATGGAAGAAATTGCCGACAGAGTAAGTATGTAGGGTTCAACCCTTATAATTAAAAATTAATATATAGTGGGCAGGTTTTTGCTTGCCCGCTATACAAATTAAATTTCTTGGGGAGTATCAAATGAATTATCATAATATTACAAAAGACGATATGCTAAATGGAGACGGATTAAGAGTCGTATTGTGGGTTTCCGGCTGTACACATCATTGTGAAGGATGCCAAAATCCTATTACATGGGACTTGGGCGGTGGCTTACCCTTTGATGAAGCTGCAGAAAATGAGCTTTTTGAAGCTTTGGCAAAACCTTATTGTTCAGGTATAACCTTTAGCGGCGGAGATCCTTTGCATCCGTTCAATCGTTCCGAAGTCTTCAGGCTTGCCCAAAAAGCCAAAGAGTTATTCCCCGAGAAAAAAGTATGGTCCTACACAGGTTTTCTGTGGGAAGATGTTAAAGATGAAGAAGGCATGAAATATATTGATGTTTTGGCAGACGGAAGATTTGTAAAAGAGTTGAATGATAACAATTTGGAATGGGTAGGAAGCTCAAATCAAAGAGTCATTGATGTTCAGGAATCTCTGGCTTCCGGTAAAGTTGTTTTACATAAAACATTATCGGCTGTAACGCCAATGACACATGATGTGAACCCTAGTTGCTGTGAGTGTTAAAATTTATTAAATACGCTTATTTCATGCGCAAAAAATTTTTTTTTCATGATTTATTCCTGCTACAAGTAGATTATCACAGGAATATTTATGCTCTCTGCAATAAACAATATAACTTGTAATAACAGGTACTGTAGCATACCCCAAAGACCTTATTACAACTCAATTCCGAAATTTAATACCGGACTTGGCGCTGATACCGTAAGTTTCAGTGGTAAATCCGCCTGTGAACTCTACAAATCCGTTTTTGATTTTATGGCGGCTGAGATTTTTGATACAAACAAAATATACAAGATTGACGGAAGTCTGCTCAGTGCCTCAAAAATTAAACTTGCAATAAAAACCTTGTTTGAAGAGGGCAGGGCATATCTCCCTTTTAAGGTAAGTGATCCGGAAAAAATAAAATGGAAAAGCTATATTCCTCGTGATATAAGAGAGTTTTCAGTAGGGAAAATTAATGAAGCAAGACAGGAAAGGATGAACGAGTGGAGAAATTTTTTAATGGATCCCGAAAAAGCGCTTGCCAAAATAAAACGCTCCAATCCCGAACTTGCAAAAAAAATAAACGATAATCCGTCTTTAAGATTTATTATCTGGCATTCCGTCTCGGGAGAATTAAAAGTAAATAACAGACATATTCCTGTTCCGTTTGATGACAAAGCTTTATTGGAAACCATTACGGGATTTGAAAAAATTACACCAAAGGACAGAAAAGTTCGTTGTTCATCACCGACATTTCTGGAAATTTATACCCACAGATTGCGTGACAACCTTTTGATGCAAATGGGAAAATCCGGCGACAAACCCGTTTGGGTAAAAATACCATCCATCGCACATGACAGAATGAACAAAGAACAAAATATTGCCGCACTTGAAATTTTGAGCAGCAGAAACTGGTGTACACGTTCCAGCGTTGATAAAGCCGAAGCTGCACTCCAGGACGGTGATTTCTACATCTATTTAAAACGCGGGAAATCAGAACTCTGGGAGCCGCTTATCGGCATGACCTCTGCCAAAGGAAAAATAGATCAAATTCAGGGCGTTGAAAATAACAACATCATCACACTTAATCTGGTTGATGAAGTAAAAAATTACATTCAGACAAACAAATTGCAATGCCACTCGGGAATTATTGACGAAGGACCAAAAGCCCACCAGGCAATTATGATTAGCGAAAAGCTGAACGAAGTTTTACCCGATAGCAAAATGAGTTTTGCAAAAGCAATAAAAGAAAACGACGGAGCAAATATTTTCAGATTCTTAGGCGTTCCGGTAAAAGAACTCGATGACGGAATGCTTGAAATTGGCACATACAGACCATCCTACAGTCTGAATCTGAAAAGCGGAATCTCTGTTCCTTATTCAATGTTCGGACTTGATGAAGATTTGCTGCTAAAAAATGTGAAAGTAATTAACGGCAATCTTGTTCTTGATGCAAAACTGAATGTCTTTGAATCCAGAATTACAAAATTCCCTCCGAATCTTGAAAAAGTAACCGGCAGAATTGTCTGCTCAAAGGAACAATACGCAAAATTTAAACCTGACATTGATAAATTGCTCAAGGGAGACAGAAGAAAACTCGTTATACACCAATAAAAAAGCCTGCCGTTTTGTTTGGCAGGCCTTTTATTTGTTTGTTTGTTTATTAAGCTGTTAATAAGATATTCTTGTCAGTGGCTGATAATTTTATTTTGTCGCCCGGACGAATCATTACGTGATAGTGATCTTCTGCCCATTCTAATTTAACAAATCCTGCTTCTTTATCTTCATCGCTGACTTCTTTGTTAAGTTCCATAATTTCGTTTTGACGTTTCAGAATTTCTGCGTTTGTAGGTTTGCGACCAAGCTTTTGAGTCAAATCAGCTTTTGCGATATTCCAGACACAATCACCTTTAACTACGGTGTATTCGTCTGCTTTTTCTTCAGCTTCTTCTTCAGCCTTTTCTTCTTCATCAACATTGTCGGTTTTTTCGACTTCTTCAGTTTCTTCGACTTTGTCTGTTTCTTCTGTCTTGTCTTTTTCTTCAACCTTGTCGGTTTCGTCAACTTTGTCAGTTTTTTCTGTCTTGTCTTCTTCTTCAACCTTATCGGTTTCGTCGACTTTGTCAGTTTTTTCTGTCTTGTCTTCTTCTTCAACTTTATCTTTTTCTTCGGCTTTGTCAGTTTCTTCCGTCTTGTCAGTTTCTTCGACCTGTTTACCTAATTTTTCTTTTGCTTCATTTATTTTTGCAAT
>JAEEGF010956533.1_pt1 | contig 15056 bp, 15 predicted proteins | sample 9134171 | NCBI WGS metagenome assembly JAEEGF01 (sample SAMN16246542, study PRJNA631951) | gut metagenome | biome: gut microbiome; feature: rumen; material: AP-attached | host: Bos | place: Iran: Karaj | collected 2018-10 | reverse complement strand
TAAGTGTAGATTGCCATAAACAGAATTCCAGCATATCACTAAACACTGATGATATTGAGGAACTCATTACGCTTATAGAAAAAGCTCAATCTAAAATCAAAGAAATCAAATAGTTAAGCTCAAATAAACATGCACTTAATTAAGCAAATATTATTGCCGTTTGCAGCCATAGTAATTATTTTTTCTGGATGCACTAAAAATGAAGAAGATGACTCACCAAACATCATAGGAACTTGGTGTTATAATGATGGCTCTGGCATGTTCGTTTCATGGAGTTTTAACTCGAACAAAACTGGCAATGAGCATTTAGTAATAACTTACAATGGAACAACACTCAGAGATAACACACTTCCTTTCACATACTCTCAACACAAGAATTATGTTAACTTCAAGAACGACAAAAAAGAATGGACATATGATGTTACAGTATCAGGGAGTCACATGCGACTAGGCAACTCTTCAGACGGTTATTTTGAATTAGACAAACAATGAGCACTATTAAAAAGTAATAATCATAATAATAAACACAACTCATATGAAAGCAATAAGATCCTTAATCTTTGCAATAACAACATTAGTATTATTTGCAACTAGTTGCGAAAAAGAATCTGAAAACAGAACGAATGAAGAACCACAAATCGAACAAACTTCAACATACACGGTTAAAGTTTCCGGATTAAACATCCCCGATAATTTATATGCGAAACTATATATAAATGAATATAATTCTAATAATCATTTTGAGTATGGTAATAGTTTTGATTTAACCTCACCAAACATCAGTAAAACATTCACTGCAAGTAAAAACACAACTAAAATGACAATTATGATTTCTGCCACAAAGTACTACACCATGGAAACTACCATTTTTTATCTACAACAGATATTTTACATAAACAAAGGTGGCAATACCATTATAAATGTAACAGGAAGCAGTCCAACATGTGACAAAGATCCATTAAGTCTATATAAATGATAATGATACTCAAAAAAAAATGATAACAAAATGAAAAAAATCTTTATTATTCTATTTGTTTTTTGCTATCCCATAGTGGCAAATGCACAAAACGTTGAGGTGGATAAGGTTGAGTCTGATGGCACTAGATTCATCAGAACAGAATATTCAAGCATTTACAAAAAAATGTTTTCAGGAGGTTCAATTGCTCTATGTTGTGATTACAATTCACAATCGAACGATACAACTTATTATATAATCATGAAGCTCACTGAACAGAATCCGCCCCAAATTGACAAAGGAAGAAAACTTCTCGTAAAACTCAACAACGGAGCTATTATAACTCTTGAAAACGCAACAAAAATAGGTCCATTGGATATTGAGACATGGAAAGGTGCTTATAACATGGTTGAGTACCGCGTTTACCCAATGTACCAAGTATCTCGACTAGACCTTTTGAGAATGATTAATGAAGACGTAGAAAAAATCAGAATTGAAACTGACGAGGCAGAAAACCTTGACTATACTATAAAACGTTCAAAAATGTCTGATGCTTTGTATGAAGGTCTAAAAAATATTGAGCAGGCATTGAGCGTTAAAAAGGACATATACTCGGATTTCTAAGATATTTTTAGATGACATATAGTGGCGGATTTTCAATCCGTTGCTATTTTTTTCGTGCCGCCCCTTCAGGGCTCAAATGGATTGTGCATATACATCTGCAGGGGCTTACGCCCCTGCCTATATTATATCGCCCCAACGAGGCTATTAGATAGGTTTCAACCACGTCGTTTTTTATTTTTTTGCTATAGTCGGAGAAGATTTTTTTCTCAGAAAGGAATCAAAATAGTCAATCTATACACAATCAACAAATTAAGCCATACAAATCACATTTTTCATAGCGACTTTTCAAAAAAATCACATTTTTCATAGCGACTTTAAAAAAAACAGCAATCTATCCCCACTCCTCGCGCAGCTCTTTCCTGAATTTCTCTTTCAACGACGCCCTCACCAGTCCGCTTACACGACGGTGACCACCACGACAAACCCGGTGTCCGCCAAAATAGCCAGGTTGGTTAAGCCATCCCACGTCAGCCGAGCAGTTCTCTGCAATCAGTCTCGACGGGGAATTCTTCGAAACCTCGTCCAAATGATGTTTATTACGTCTGTCAGAACAGTCGTATTCTTTCTTCATCCATTTGTTTCGCAAATAACTACGGCTCATTTTCAAAAGTGTTTCCATAATTCATGGAGACGCGCTACAGCACGTCTCTACAAATTCTAATCACAAATCACTATTCACCAATCACTAACTACGTATTTTCGCCTCAAGCTTAGTCTCGAAGGTTTTCTGCAGTTTGACCATAACAGCTTCTATCTGCTTGTCGGACAGCGTCTTTTCGGCATCCTGCAAAACAAAGCTTACGGCGTACGATTTCTTGCCCTGCTCTATGCGGTCGCCTTCGTAAACGTCGAAGAGTCCCACTTTTTTCAGCAGCTTGCGCTCGGTCTCGAAGGCCAGACGCTCTATCTGCTCGAAAGACACGTCTTTGTTGATAACCAACGCCAAATCGCGACGCACTTCGGGGAACTTGGGCACCTCGGTGTAAGTGAGGTCCTTGGTGGGGACGGATTTCAGCACCAGATCCCAGTTGATGTCAGCGTAATAAACATCCTGCTTGCAGTCCATACATTTCAACGTTTCCTTCGACAATTTGCCGATGGAGGCTAACACTTTGCGGTTATCCTTGAAAATCAGCGATATACCGCTGCTGTAATATTTCTCCGAAGCCTGTTCCACCACCACGCGCGAGAGGTTGATGCGCAGACGCTGCAGTATGTTCATTACACGTGCTTTAAGGTAATAAAAATCAGTCTTTTCCGATTTTATTTTCCAGTTTTCGGGAGTCTCGGCACCGGTTTCGAACAGCGACAGGTGACGTTCTTCGAAATAACGTTTGGTTACGTCGTCGTTCTCCACTTGGTCGGGATTGTAACGATAAATCTTGCCGAACTCGAACAACTTTTGGTTCAGTATCTTATGGTTTAGGTTGTAAACAATGCACTCCAGTCCGCTGTATAGCAGGGTCTGACGCATCACGTTAAGCTCCTTGCTCAACGGGTTAAGTATCACTACGTTGTTTTTGGAGTCGAAGTCGGCGTTGTTGTCGTAGTACTCCGATTTGGTTAGGGAGTTGTTCATTATCTCACTGAAACCGTTGTCGGCCAGATAGTTGCCCACCACGTTCTGTATCTTGTTGGGGTTGGGTTTGCGACTGTACGACAGACAGCTGCTCAGACTTTCGTCGAACGAAATTTTGTTGTAGCCGTAGATACGCATAATTTCCTCAACCACATCACATTCGCGCGTCACATCCACTTTGTTGGTGGGTATCAGCAGTGTCATGCCTTCGGCGTTGTCGCTCTCCACCTGTATGTCGAGCATCGAAAGTATCGATTTGATGGTATCTACAGGGATTTCCTTGCCCATCAGAGCGAAGATGCGTTTGTAGTTTATCTCCACCCTGCAACGTTCTATGGGTTTGGGGTAAATATCTGTAATTTCGGAACTTATGGTGCCGCCGGCCAACTCTTTTATCAGCATTGCCGCACGCTTGATGGCGTAAACGGTGATGTTGGGGTCGCAGCCGCGCTCGAAACGGAACGAGGCGTCGGTCTTAAGTCCATGATATTTAGAGGTTTTACGTATGCTTACAGGGTTGAAGTAGGCACTTTCGAGGAACACGTTGGTGGTCTCGGCTTTAACGCCCGATTTCTCGCCGCCGAACACGCCGGCAATGCACATGCCCTCTTTCTCGTTGCAGATCATCAGCTCGTTGCCGTTGAGCTTGCGCTCCACTCCGTCCAGAGTGGTGAACATGGTGCCTGCGGGGAGTTTCTTCACTATCACCTTGCCACCCTCGATTTTGTCGGCGTCGAAGGCGTGTAGGGGCTGTCCCACTTCCATAAGAACGAAGTTGGTGACATCCACCACGTTGTTGATAGGACGGATGCCCACGGCCAGCAGCTTGTTGCGCAGCCACTCGGGCGAGTCGGCCACTTTCACGCCGGTGATGGTGAGGCCGGTGTATCGCGGACAGTTCTCGGTGTCCTCCACGATGATTTCGGTCTTGCGGTCGCTGTTGTCCTGCTTGAAAGCGTCAACCGAAGGGATGTCGAGGGTGAGGTTGCCGCCGTGCTGTGTGTTGTAGGCAGCCACAAGGTCGCGTCCCACGCCTATGTGCGAAGTGGCGTCGGAACGGTTGGCGGTGATAGCCACCTCGATGGCGTAGTCGTCCTCAACGTGGAAATATTCCTTGGCGGGAGTGCCCACCTTGGCGTCGTCGGGCAGCACCATGATGCCGTCGTGCGAGGAGCCGAGTCCTAGCTCGTCCTCGGCGCATATCATGCCTTCCGACACGCGTCCTCGGATTTTGGATTTCTTTATCTCGAAAAACTCCGTGTCGGAGGTGTAAATCTTTGTACCGATAGTAGCCACCACCACTTTCTGACCGGCGGCGACGTTGGGAGCTCCGCAAACGATGTCGAGCAGACGGTCGCCGCCCACATCCACGGTGGTTACGTGCAGATGGTCGCTGTCGGGATGCGGCTCACAGGTCATCACCTGACCGATAACCACATGTTCGAGGCCGCCTTTGATGGTCTCAATCTTTTCTATGCCCTCGATTTCGAGGCCGCTGAATGTCAAAACATTGTCAATCTCCTGCGGTGTGAGGTCCGACTTCACATAATCCCGCAACCATTTGTACGATACTATCATTTTATATCAAATTATTATTCAACAAATTACACTTCAATAACCATTGACGGTCATTTTGTTTTCAAACTTGCAAAAATACCATTTTTTGTTGGTTTTTGCAAAAAAAAGTGGCGGGACTGTTTTCGCAACCCCACCACCCTACTTGTCGCGTTCCGCCAAAGCGGACGTATCTCTCTCAAAATCAGAAAACATCGACGATGGTCTGTTTCACTCCGTTGAAGACGAAACTTTCGCCTTTCTTTTTCCCTTTCATCACCTGGAACACAGGCACGTTGGCGGAAATGCCGAAATAGGTTTCATTTCCGGAGACGAATTTCCCCATCCCCACCGAGATAAAAAGCCGTTGTTTGTCGGTAACGACGATGGAACCGTAATCAACAGCGGTTGTGGGTTCCGAGCCTTCGAGCTCCTGCAGGTGGCGTATGCTCTCCACGGCGTTGGAGTACTGCTTGGCGAACATGTCGCGCGAACGCAGGATTTTGGTACGGAACGAGTCGTAGCGGTCCTTGTTGGGACCGTAGTCGTTGGCCTGCTGCTGGGCGGCGTCCATCTCGGCTTTGGCAGTGTCGGCCACATGCCGCTGGTGCGCTATGCTGTCGGCGATAACCGTCTGTCGAAGTGTTTCCCGTGTCATAAACTATGTGTTTTCATAAAAAACAAGGCGGGGCATCGCAAAACGCCCCAACCTTGTAAATATTTAACTTATAGAAAGTTATTTTAATCTACCGGGATAAACTTTCAGAGCTTCCTCAAGGCATTTGATAGCTTTCTTGAGGTCTTCGATGCAGATGCAGTAAGTGATACGAGCCTGGTGGCGACCACGTTCGGGATCTACATAGAAACCTGTTGCAGGAGCGAGCATCACTGTTTCGCCGTTGTAGTTGAAATCGGTGAGCAGCCACTGGCAGAAACGGTCGCTGTCGTCGATAGGCAGGTCGATAACAGTGTAGAAAGCGCCTTTGGGCATCGGGCAGAAACATCCAGGTATCTTGTTGATGCCTTCCACCACCACGTTACGACGGGCGATGTATTCGGCCTGAACTTTGTCGAAATATTCCTGAGGTGTGTCGATGGCGGCTTCGCCGAAAATCTGACCGAAACTCGGGGGGCTCAGACGTGCCTGTGCCAGACGCATTGCTATGGCGTACACTTCGCTGTTGCGGGTGATCATACATCCCACACGTGCACCGCATGCGCTGTAGCGTTTCGAAACGGAGTCGAACAGGATGGTGTTGCGTTCCAGACCTTCGAGCTGCATCACGCTGAAATGTTCGTGACCGTCGTAGCAGAATTCGCGGTAAACTTCGTCGGCAAAGAGGTAGAGGTCGTATTTCTTAACCAAACCGGCAACTTTCAAAAGTTCCTCGCGGGTGTAGAGGTAACCTGTGGGGTTGTTGGGGTTGCATATCATGATGGCCTTGGTGCGCGGAGTGATGGCTTTTTCGAAATCCTCGATGGGAGGCAAAGCAAAACCGGTCTTGATGTCGCTGGGGATGGTGACTATCTTGGCGTCGCACAGTTTGGCGAAAGTGTTGTAGTTGGTGTAGTAAGGTTCAGGGATGATGATTTCGTCGCCCGGGTTGAGACAAACGGTGAAAGCCATCTGCAGAGCTTCGCTACCGCCGGTGGTAACGATAATCTGGTTGGGGGTAATCTCTATGTTGTGGCGGTGGTAGTATTCGCACAATTTTTTGCGGTACGACATAATACCTGCCGAGTGGCTGTATTCCAGCACTTTGATTTTGGTGTTGGCCAAAGCCTGCAGGGCTCCTTGCGGAGTCTCGATGTCGGGCTGGCCGATGTTGAGGTGGTATATCTTTATTCCTCTTTCTTTGGCTGCGTCGGCAAAAGGCACGAGCTTACGGATTGCCGATTGTGGCAGTTCCATTCCTTTGTTTGAAATCTTTGGCATGTGTGTTTGTTTTAAATAAATGAAGAAAGTATTTTCGCTTTGGCGAAAATACTTCCCAAATTATAAACCTTTAAAATAATGTTTTCAAAACGTTTACTGCTTTACAGTTCCTTTGATGGTGAGTGTAACAGTGGGTGTGGTTACGGAGTTGGAGTTCACCGTTACTCTTTTGCTGAAACCGCCGATGTTGTTGGTGTTGTAACGAACTTTGATGACGCCGGTTTTGCCAGGCATAACGGGAGCTTTTGTCCAGCTGGGGGTTGTGCAGCCGCACGATGCTCTTACGTTGGAGAGAATCAGCGGTTCGTTGCCGGTGTTGGTGAATGTGAACTCGCAGTTGCCGTCGCCGCCTTTTTGGATTTCACCGTAGTCGTGGGTGGTGTTTGCAAACTCGATTTTCGGACCGTTCTGGTTGTCGGTCTGAGCGTTTTTGTCATTGTTTTGTGCGCTGGCCATTCCAATTGTGAAGAATGCCAATAAACTTGCTAAAAGTATCTTTTTCATGACTTATGTGATTTATTTTTTATTTTCGTACTATATTTGTAACAAATTGGGTTGCAAAATTACTATTTTTTATTGTAAAAATTGCTTTTTTTTTCGATTATTTTTTCAAAATTACGCATTACGCTATAATTCAACAACTTGCTACAAAGTGTATGCTTCGCGGAACGAGGGGATTTCCACCTCTTTGAAACCATTTTCATGCAAAGTGTTGCGGAAATTCACCTGTGTTTCCTCCTCGCCGTGCACAAGGAAAATCTTTTTCAGTTTTTTCTTGTTCTGACAGCTGATGTAGCGAATCATCTCCTCGTAGTCGGCGTGTGCCGAATAGGCGTCGATGCGACGTTTGTCGGCGCGTACGATGTACTGGTGGCCGAAGATTGAGACATGCTCGTCGCCGCGCATAATGCGTGCACCCAAGGTTGTTGGCGAGCAGTAGCCCACACAGAGTATCGTTGTGCGGGGATTTTCTATGTTGTTGGCCAGATGGTGTTTCACTCGTCCTGCCTCCATCATGCCCGATGCGGAGATAATGACGCAGGTCTTGTTTCTGACATTCAGCGCTTTGGAAGCCTCCACCGACTGTATGTACTGCAGTTTGTCGAAACCGAAGGGGTCGGGTAATTTCTTCATCTGCTCGATGATGACATCGTTGAAACACTCGGTGTGCAGACGCATGATATTGGTTGCCGAAACGCTCAACGGACTGTCGACAAAGACATCGATATCCGGAAGCAAGCCCTTGCCTTTCAACTGGTTGAGAGTGTAGATAATCTCCTGTGCCCTACCTATTGCAAACGAGGGAATTATCAGCTTGCCGCGTTTTTTGGTGCAAGTATCCAATACCGCTTGCAGAAGATCCTGCTCGGCGTTGTCGAAACTTTTGTGCTTGCGGTCGCCGTAGGTGGATTCCATTATCAGGTAGTCCACTTGGGGGAAAGGCTCCGGGTCGCGGAGAATCTGAGTGTTGTAACGACCGATGTCGCCGGTGAAACAGATACGTATCTTCTTGCGTCCCTCTTTCACTTCGAGGAGAATGGCGGAACTGCCGAGTATATGGCCGGTGTCGAAAAATTCCACCGTAACCTCCCCTTCTATGTTGAATTTTTTGTGGTACGGCACACTGATAAAGCACTGCATACATGCCTGGGCGTCGGCAAGGGTGTAGATGGGTTCGACTTCCTCTTTGCCCTGCTCACGCATTTTCTTGTTGAAAGTATGGGTATCGGCCTCCTGTATGCGTCCGGCATCGGCGAGGAGTATGGAACACAGGTCGCGGGTAGCAGGCGTACAAAGAACCGTGCCTCCGAACCCCATCTTATAAATATAAGGTATCAGGCCCGAATGGTCGATATGTGCGTGCGAAAGTATCAGATAATCAATCTCCTGCGGGTCGAAACCGAGGTTTCGGTTCATGCTGTCGGTTTCGAGGCCCTTGCCTTGGTACATACCGCAGTCGAGGAGTATTTTTAGTCCGCTTTTGGTAGTTATAAGATGCTTGCTTCCAGTAACTTCCTTTGCGGCACCCATAAATTTTATCTGCATAGGACGGTTGTGTTTTTGTTTGACGTTGTTTAAAACGTAACAGATGTTTTTTTATTTTGTGGAAATGAAAATAAATGGCATTTATCCATATACCAAGGCAATTATATCATTTATGATGGTATCGCCGTCGTTGTCGGAAGCGGGAATTTGCGGCGGTTGGCTCAGCAACGCACCTTGCAGCAGCTGCCGGGCCTGCTCCACAGCGGCAAGGTTCAGGCAGTCGGTGGCTATCTCCACGCTGCCGATGCGGTCCCGCGATTGGTCGATGTCCAAATCTACCTCCACCTCGCCCCACGGGAACGAGCCGCTGCGTTTGGTACTGAAATTTCGCCAGCGGGCGAACAGAAAGTCGTCCGAAGCCATGTCGCGACTCTGTTTCATCACCGACTCGGTGCATACCGACTCGAAACTGCGTTCCGTGGCAGTGCCGCCATACACTTGGCAGAAGGCCTCCTTCAGCGGCTGCACTATGTTTTCCGAAGTGATGTCGGCCAGTTCGGAGAGGTTCACCACACGGCTCTGCACCGACGCGACGCCGTGTTTGAGCAGTTTGGAGGGTTTCACCTTTAGGTAACGCTGCAACGCCACGGTGTCGGTGTTTATGAGCAACGTGCCGTGGTGCAGGTTATTGCTGCGACCTTTGGAGAAGGCGTTGCCGGAAAATTTACGACCTTGGCACAGCAGGTCGTTGCGACCCGAGACTTCGGTGCTGAGGCCGAAACTTTCCACAGCCTTTTGTATCACCGAAAACTGACGTGCGACATCGTAAAAGGCTTTGGGAACGACAAACGAAAAGTTGAGGTTACCCGTGTCGTGATACACGGCGCCGCCGCCCGTCATACGGCGCATCAGGTGACCGCCGTCGGCAAGGAGGGTTTCAACATCGCACTCGGCAAAGGGGTTCTGGTTAAGACCGACAACCACAGTGCGGTGGTTTTTCCAAAGGTACATCACAATTGTGTCCGACGGGTTTTCGGCCACAAGGTGCTGCTCCACAGCAATATTTACAAAGGGATTGGTTTGGTTGCTGACGATGATTTTGAGTTTCATAAATTGGGGTTTCAGTTTATAATATAACGCCGAAAACGAGAAAAAAGTATGTGACATATCCTCGAAAAAGTGTCAATTTTTGCATTTTATTCCCTCGAAAAAGTGTCAATTTTATAAAAGATTCCCTCGAAAAAGTGTCGATTTTACAAAAGATTCCCCCGAAAAAGTGTAGATTTTCAGGTCAATTATGCCCCCCCCCACGGGTTTAAATTGTACTGTATTCCGTTAACATCATTTCATCCCCTGCGGGGTTTTCGAGGTCTCCCAAACAGCCCCGTAGGGGCGGCAGAGTATAGGCAGGGGCGTAAGCCTCTGCTAAAAAAACATTCCAATCAATAGTCCGCATATTTTTTTCACCACATCACCACTTTGGAGGGTCCCATGCCGCAACCGCATTTGTAGAGCTTGGCTCCAGCGGATGAGAAACAGTAGAAATCACCGCTGCTGATGAAATTCTGCGAGTCGGTAAGGTAGATATTGCCGTTGTCCTTGTTCACGGCTATGCCGTAGGGACACACAATGTCGTCGCTACCGTTGAGGGTGAAGTTCTCTTTGGCCAAGGTGCCAAGATTGACGCGGTAAAACACCGCCGTCATGGCTGACCAGTCGAAATCGTAGCAATAGGCGTAGTTGCCGGCAACGGTAAGATTGGTGCAGGTGAACAGCAGACGTGTTACCCTTTCCACGCCGAGGTCGATAACCGCCAGCGACGAAGGCACGGATCCGTAGTTGCCGTTACAGACGACCATCAGACGGTTGTTGTCGATTTTCACAATTTTGGTGGGATTCATCCCGACATTTATCTTACGCACTTCGGTGAAAGTGGCCAAATCCACCACCGAAACAGTGCTGTCGTAATTGGGGTTGTCCAATCCGCCCGAATTGACGGTGTAGAGGGTGTCGCCAATCACAGCCAGCATCTCGGGGTCGCGGCCTACATTGCAAGTGGCTACCACAGAGAGTGTGGAGGTGTCTATCTTCAACACGTCGTCGCTATAGCATGTTATATAAACATAACCCTTGTGTCCCACAAGGTAGCGGGGCTGTTTGCCTGCCAGCTGTATCTGACGCACGGAGCGGGCGTTGTCGGGATCCAGCACCTCCACAATGTTCGAGCTGTTCACCACAATGTACATCTTTCTGCCGTAAATCTGTATGTCGTTGGCCACGTCGCCGAGACCGCGTCCGTTTTTACTTGCAAAAACATCGCTTTGATACTCGCCTGTGGCAACGGCTATGCGATCAAGCGAAGCATCGTTGCCACCCCACACTCCTTCGTTCAAAATGTAGATATAACGGGCGTCGGTGCCTTCTTCGGCCGCCACTATGTCCTTGGCAAGCGAGTTCTGTTCGGTGCTTTCGTTGTTGTCCTTTTTGCACGACACCGCCACTGCACACATCAGAGCGGCAAAGCCGATAACCAAAGCTATTTTTTTCATTGTCAATATGTTTTAAAATTCGTATATCATTTTTATCTTGTAGTTGCGTCCCATCATCGGGTAATTGCTAACCACCTCATACTGAACGTCGAAGATGTTAAGAACCTGCGCCTGCAGTTTCAAAGCACCGTAGCGCAGAGGGATCTTCTTGGCAAGCGTAACACTCTGGTCCACATAGCCTTCCAAAAGATATTCCGGCTTATTTTCGGCCAACTGGTAACGGTCGCCGACAAAAACAAGGTTGCAGCCCACATCCACAATCGGGTTGGTAAAAAATGCCGAAGCCGAAAGGGAATGTTCGGGGGTGTAGGGTATCTGGTTGCGGTAAGTCTTTGAGTTTTCGTCGGTTAAATCCAACGCCCGCTGAAAAGTGTAAGTGGCGTCGAGCGAGAGGCCTATTTTTTCGGCAAAAGCCAGTTCTGCGGCCACTTTTGCATCCACACCAGTGATGGACACCAGCCCAATGTTCATCATCGACCACATGTAAAGACTCTGACGCGGAAAGGCCACAATCTTGTCGCTTACACGGTTGTAGTAGCCGTCCACGAGCAGCGTCACGTTGCGGAAAGTCTTTTCGGGAAAGCGTTGTTCGAAAGTAATGCCCAAATTGTTCTGCAACGCACGTTCGGGACGCAGGTCGCGCGACATATAGGCGTAGTAGCACTCGTTGAAATTGGGCAGACGGTAGTTCTGCTTGATAAAATAACGCAACCGCAACCCGCTGCTATTGAATGGTTTGTACGAAATTCCAAAGTATGGTGTGAAATGGCGGTACTCTTTGGCAAATTCGCCCAAAATATTTTCGCTATGTAGAGAATAAAGTGCTGTGGCTGTGATATTTACCTTGTTCAGATAAGCCTTGGCGGAGATAGCGTTGAGCCACGAATGACGTCCCACCTCGGCGCAGCTTTCCACGTTGGAATTCAAACTATTGTAGAAATAATCGGTTGAATACGAGAAATTTACATAGTTATTCAAATGGAACAACAAGGCTGAAGTGAGGTAGTACTCTTTTTGACGGTAGTCGTTGTGCAAAACGCCGGTGGAGCCTTGGTAGGCGGAGTCGTCGTAGATGTTCTGAACGGCGTAGAATTTGCCGTCGATACGCAGATTCCAGTGCGGTGAAAAGTGGTTGGTGTAGTGCAGCTGAACGAATCCCGACTGGTCGGCGGAACTCTCGCTGCCGGGCGTTTCGCTGTAGTAGATAACGGGGCCGGGCAGCTGCTGGAAAGCGTTGTAATAATGCAGTTTAACGGTCATCTTCTGGTTGTAGTCGATGAGGTAAAACAGGTTGCCCTCGATGTTGGTCATCCGCACCGCCGAGTGTGAGCGACGTTCGCGCGAACTGCTGTCGGTCTTGCTTTGAGTGTAGTAGATGGTAAATGGATAGTCGCCATTACTCTGAATATAAGTGCCTTGCAGCGACATGTGGAGTTTCTCGCCAAAACGCTGCTCATACTTTAGGCTGGGGTGCATAAGTCCGAAGGAACCCGCCTCGAAACCGAATTTCAGATTGGTGTTTTTGTCGTCAAAAACCGGCTTTGAAGTCTGCATGTTGAGCACGTTGCCCGAGGCCAGCACCCGCGCGGGTTGCAGAATATCGTCGGGCTGACCGTTGGCAAAACTCAGGTTGTCGAGCTCCGACACAATGAAACGTCCCAAGTCGGGCTGTCCGTTCTGGCAGTCGCCAACGGCAATACCGTCGATGGCAAGGGTGCTGAACTGGCTGCCCAAGCCGCGCGCCGAGACGGTCTTGATGCCCCCTACCCCACCGTAGTCTTTAAGCACCACGCCGGCCATCTGTTTCACCGCGTCGGACAGCTGCAAGGAGTTGATACGTTCCAATTTAACGCGTGTCATTATCTGCACGGGGGCCGTTGCCGTGGCTTCTTTTGGCGTAGCCTTGGCGGTTACGGTGACGTTGTGCAAATTGCGCCTGCGCACAGTGTCCTGTGCGCAAACACAACTCCAGCAAGCCGTTACGGCTATCGCCAACGATAATATGTATCTCTTTCCGTGCAACGTCATTTGCATCTTTTTTCAAACAAAATGGCAGTGAGGCAACGCTTTTTTCAGCGCCGGGGCGTTGAAAGCCTTTTCCTCGAAAGCCTTTTCAAAACTGCGGACTTGGCAGGTCTTCTGACTTGTTCCACCGTTTCCGGCCTTCCCGTCGCCAATAGGCGGCAGTGGCATGGATTGGAGCGGTTTTTTTGCGGAACTCACAGCAGCGGGACTGTCCGGGACTTGCACCCGATTCCCTTTTAATCAGCACATTGCAACGACATGCGCCGAACCAAATCCATGTGCAAAGATACGATTTTTTTTCGAATCCTTCGAATTGCTATTCTAAACTATTCTTTTTTTTGTATTTTTGCAGTTTGATGTAAATAAGGAAAATCGACATATTATGAACAAAAACAGCTCATTTTCAGAAATATCCCGACCGTTAATCGGCATTATAATAGCAATAGCCTTACTCGCCAACATAGTCGTTGACATACTCTTGTGGCTTAATGCATATGTTGACGGGAAATATATAATTGAAGCTTATGGCAATGAGGTTTCGGACATTTATTATATGCGTATCGGTTCACTCTCGATGGCTATGTTCATTAATCTAGTCATAGCCGTAGCAGTCTTATTTGTATTGGCTTGTCGAAATAAAAATAAGAAAAAAGAATTACATTTTCCGCAACTTTGAAATAAAAAAGGGTGCCCGAATAAGACTCCCTTTTTATTTATTGTTAGATGTGATAGTTACTTTTTCACGAACTTGCGCAACACAGCACCAGCCGGTGTTTCGATGCGTATGGTGTAGATGCCTGCGGGCAGTTTCGAAACGTCGAGTTGGGTCTCTTTGCCGAACCGCATCACCACTTTTCCTGCAACATCCAGCACAGTAGAGCTAACAACCTCGCAACCAACAATATAAAGCGTTCCTCGGGCAGGATTGGGGAATACCCGTATTTCGGTCGTTTCCGTCTGGCCAACGCCTGCGGTGCCTTGGCTGTTGCGGCAACGCGAAAACTCGGAGGTGTTGCCCATTGCGTCGATGGCAATGGCGGTAAGATAGTCGTCGGGCGAAAGTCCGGAAAGCGTGGCGCTCCAATCCCCATTGGATGAGGGTGTTACTGAAGCAAGGTAGTCTCTGCCTTCGCCGTGTCCCGTGGGGTCGGTGGCGGCGCGGTAGAGCTGCACTTCGCATTGTTCCGGCTGTCGAGTATCCAAAGTGCCTTCCACCACAACTCCTCCCCCGCTCTGCACAATGCCGCTTATCACGGGGAAGTTGAGTTTTCCGTTGGCACCGTCGTCGCTGTCGCCGGCATCGTTGGTGTTCACTCCGGGCGAGAAAAGGTCGATAGCCAAACCGCCGTTGTTGTAGAAACTGTTGCAGCTGATAAGGTTACGTTTGCAGTTGTAGTTGGTGATGTAAACGCCACATCCTCCGTTGTTTGCAATAACATTACCTTCTGCACTACTTCCGCCGATGACGGTCTGCTTGGGACCTTGCGAAATCCTTATGCCATCCATGCCGTTGGGCAAAGGAGTGTCGGATGCACTAACACCTATCTTATTACGTACCAACACATTGCTGTCGGAGCCAGTGATATTTATCCCCACCCCCACTTGAGTGTTGCCCGAAATCACATTGCCGTCGATGATGTTTTTGTATGAAATGCCGTCGATAATAATTCCTGCCGTGTTGGCAACAGCCGAATTGCCGTTGCAGTCGGTACCTATATAATTGTTTATCAAATGGTTGTCGTGAGTGCCGTTGTTATAAAAAAACACTCCGTAGCCCACGTTGCCGGAAATGATGTTGCGTTCGGCTGCTGAGTTGCCTCCCACCCTGTTTCCGAACGAGCCGTCGTC
>JAEEGF012497409.1_pt1 | contig 15058 bp, 14 predicted proteins | sample 9134171 | NCBI WGS metagenome assembly JAEEGF01 (sample SAMN16246542, study PRJNA631951) | gut metagenome | biome: gut microbiome; feature: rumen; material: AP-attached | host: Bos | place: Iran: Karaj | collected 2018-10 | reverse complement strand
CCGAGGCGGGGCAGATGTGCCGCGAAGTCGCCGCGCTCAAGACCCTCGACTGTAGCGGGGTCGCCGTAAATCTGGTGGCGCGGCGCACTTGCCGCGGAACTGGACGCCGTCGCCGCGCCTGTTCGCTCGCCGCCAAGATAGGCAATCACACCCGCGATGGCCGCTGCGAGGGCTACAAGGGCGAAGACGGCGCGTTTGCGAAGGCCTCGCACTTCGCCATTAGCCTTGCTTCCATCCGCCGCGACAACCTTGATGGGGCGAATGCCTCGCCCGCGAAGTACCTGAAAGACCTCATCGCGACTTTGGGCTTCGAGCGAATCCTCGTGCCTGACGCCGTCAGAGGTCTTGTATGCGAAGGTGTACTTCACTTCTCCTGCTTCTGCGTTTCAGGCTTGATCTTGATTGGCTCTGTTGGCAGCGCGTGGACATTATCCCATACAGCCTTTTGGAAGTCGTTTGTGGGAGGCGGTGCCCATCCTTCCTTGCAAGCGCGTTTATAGGTTGTCCGACGGAACGGCTTGAAGCCGATCTTAGTGCCATTTTGCAATGCGGCGTTTGCGGAATCAGGCGGCATGAAATTGGCCGAGAACCTGTCGAGGTCGGCTGCGGCTGAGATTGGCTGCATCACACCTGCTTCAAAAGTCGAATATCCTGAGCCAAGCGAGAACGCAAATGCTCGCATGGCCTCGCGGACAAGCCGATTATCGACAAGGATCGACTTCGGATTGTCAGCGACAAGCTCCCGTACATTGACAACCGCTACGTTAGCCTCTGGTGCCACCGTCAGGAGCGGAAGCGCATCGCTGTCTACAAAAAATGTCGCCGCAAGTGCTTCGAGCCTGTTCTTCTCGGCTATAGCTTGCTTGGTCGATGAGATTGAGGACGATCCTTGTGCGCATTCAATGTTCCAGGAGAAATCACTCTTGAGTCCGTTTGCGATGCCTCTGACAATATTTGTGTCGAGACTCTTCTGGCAGTCGACAAAAAGATATTTACCTTTCGCCGCTTTGTAGTCGATAACAAAGCCGCCTACGCGCTGAAGAACACTGGGCTTTTTTTCTTCAGAAACACTCTCGGTGTCATTCGTTTGCGAGACATCTGCCATAACCATAGCGGATGCAGCGAGTGCCAAAGTTAAAATTAGTTTATTCATAGGTCCTGTTTCCTTGTTGTTGAATGCTATCGGTTCTGCTGACGAGCTTTTTTACGCTCGAGCCTTTCGCGGATTATTGCTTTTCTGACCTTGGGTGAATGGAGCGGCAAAGCGTCATACTCCTTGAGCATAAGATTTGCTGCCTCGTAAACATCCTCCAGCTCATCGCCAGTTGCGCCGTTATTCTCCATTTCAATTATCTCCTGCTGGAGGTTGTCGCGGAGGGTGGCTATCTTATTGTAGTAGGCAAGAGTTTCGGCTGCAATCTGCGACACTTTCTCTCCGTTGGCAACGCGCTGAGCGAGTTCTTTCTTTGTTTCGATCATCTGGTTTTTGCGACGGATTTCATCCTCGGTGTCGTCCGGGCCGATTTCGATTTTCGCAGTGAGGGAATTCATGAAATCCTGATCCATGTCAGCAGGGAGCATCATAAGAGACTTATAACCGACATCCATATTCATCAGGGTATCGATTGCGACTTCACTGTCGTATGTGAATATTCGGCGAGGTGCGATTGACTGGCCGTTTTTCATGGGGCCGTTAGGTGACACGACACGCTCAATTACGAGTGCCTTGCCGAAGGCATTTGTAACCACACGTCCGACATCATTTGTCGGATTACGGTAGACTCGACGCCCATTGACCTCTACGTATGCGGGTGGTTCCGGGGTGGGCTCAACCTTCGACTTGGGCGTAGGCAAAACTGAGGGTGCCTCTGTTATTCTTGACTGTCGACTCGCTTTTTCGGGTTCAGTTACGTCATTGCTCTTTGGGGTCTGCCGCATAGCAAGATAAAGACCCGCAGACGCCGCGAGAAGCCCCACGACGGCCCAGACCACGATCCTCTGCGCAACCACTGTCCGAGATCGGGGCGCACGCCTGCGCAAACGGTGGTGGATTTCTGTCTGGGCGATCTTGATTGCGTTGATGCCGCGCTTTCTAAGAATGCCGAACAACGCCTCGCGGCTCTCAGCCTCAATGTCCTCCGTTATCTGCCTACGGTCCGCTCCGCGATATGTTACCTGCCACGTCATGCAAAGCCTTTCATGAAAAGTTAAGGCCCGCCCGTGCAAACACGGACGGGCCTTTGCGTCATGCTCTTTCGATATTAGGCGCGCTTACGCTTGAGCGCAAGACCAGTCAGACCGAGGAGCATCAGGATACCCGAAGTTGGCTCAGGAACAGCCTGCCACGCGCCAGCATTGGCGGTGGAGAAGCCAGTGAAGCCTCCGCCAAAGCCCGTACCGTCGGAGAAGTCAATGTCAAGATTGCCGTTACCTGGCGTGGTGAACGACACAATCTCCGACTTCGCTTCATATCCAGCCGTTGTGATGGTAATCTGGCTGTAGTAGGTCGTGCCGCCAGCAAATCCATCAGCCGTGCCGGAATACTTAGATCCCGTTCCAGATGTTCCAGACGACAGGGATCCTGTCAGCCCCTCCACAGCCGTTGTGCCAGCTGCATCGGTGAAAAACGCAACGGTTACGAGGTAATCCGTTACACCCTTGCCGACCTTGGCCGATCCATCCGTTTTGTAGACGGCACCCGACTGCCAGTTTACTGCTGCTGCATTGCATACGACTGCCGTAGCAATCGCCACAAGCGCTATCATTATTTTCTTCATCTGTTTATCCTTTTTGGTTTTAGCACGGCACACTGCGCACCGCACAAATTGTTAGAGAGCAGAAGGGAATGTCAACTTCACCGACTTCTTTCCGAACGAGCCCAGCATAGCCTGACCCGCGGCCCAAACTTCATTGTTGGCAGAACCGTCGTTTTCGCCTTCCTGCCCCTTGAACCACCAGCCGACAGCGGCACCGTCTCCATCAAAATCCTCCTCATCCATTTCTGCGGTGACATAGGAGTATGATGTGATTGTTGACGCAGTGTCCGTGCTGAGGACCTGAAGTGTTTCCTTGTCGTAGTAGAAGCCTTCAACAGCAATATTTCCAAGCTTCACATCAACAGGCAGAGGATTGGCTACAAGCGGATAAACCTTGCCTGTGAAATCAAGTTCAGTTGCACCGCCAAGCACCTGCCCAGAATAAGTGAACTTAACTTCCTTCTTGCCGAAGCTTCCGAGGAATCCCTGGCCAGCGTCAAACTCGACATCGCCAGCTTCATACCCAGCTTCACCTTCCTTACCCTTGACCCACCAGCCAACTGCGGCTCCATCTCCATCGAAGTCCTCTTCGTCCATTTCGGGGGTAACATACGAGTAGGACGCGATAGTTGACGCATTGTCAGTGCTGAGAACCTGGAGTGTTTCCTTGTCATAATAGAAACCATCCACGGATATGTCATTCAATGTGAATTTCTCGGCACCAACACCTACGAATGTTGCACCAACCGAATTGTAGACTTTCCCAGACAGATCTTGCGTCTGATAGCCGACGTTTGAAGAGTGAAAATTGAAAAGCTACTGCCTTATAAATCCCACTTCTTCTACCGCATAATAGAAGATCGTTGCGCGGGCAGACGCGACGGCTGACCTATTTCGTATATTTGATTTGGGGTGGGTTAACTGCGGCGTGGTGTGTACGAAAATTTAACTAAAAGGCGCAGAATTTTTGTATATCGGAATAGCGGACGTTCTGCGAGGCGTCTAAGAGGCTGGCGAGGGCGGGAGTCAAATCAAGCCGAATTAATCCACATCCAGAGTCGCGTCAAAATTATGTATGTCTCTTATTTCCGCTGGGTACCTGCCACCTTCCGCTGTTCTTGTGCAGTATAAAACAGCGCATAAACGGGTCATCTCAGCGCCAGCCCCACAGCACATGTAGATACTTCCGTAATCATTGCGCCTATCAGAACCTTAATAGAGATCGGCCGACGGTATATCCGTCAGCCGATCAACGTCCTTCAAATGTCTCATCACCAGCAGCGCCTCGGCGGGGGCGGGGGTGGAGGCGGCGGAGGTGGCGGGGGCATTCCCCAGTGATGCGGGGGCGGCGGAGGCGGTGGCGGCATCCTCCAATGGTGGCGGTGGTGATGATGATGGTGGTGCGCGATCACGCCTCCATCCATGTGTCCACCGGCAAGCGCAGCACCGGCAAATGCGACAGCGGCGAAGGCTGCGATGAGTTTGATCTTGTTCATGGCATGGTTCCTTTCTTCGTTTGGGGTTATGTGTTTCGTTAGATGGAAGCACCAATCAACCCTCCGACGAGCCCGCCAAGGAGCGATGCCCCGATCTCGCACCAGTCCTCCGTGTGGAGCGTTGTGCTGTGATGGCAGTCGTGGTGATGCTTCGGCTCATTGTGCCTCGCATGGGGCGGAGTCGGTGGCGTGTGATGCGCGACCTCGTGCCTGGGGGCAGGACGCACTGGCGCGGAATGGGCCGACGTGGGTGCCCTTCCCGGAGCCTTCGCAGCCTGCGGCGCATGCTTGGCCGGAGCAGGAGCCTTTGCCGTGTGCGCAACGGGCGCGTGAGCCTTTTCCGCTGGCGGCTTCTGTGCCGGTGCCTTCATCGCGGTCGGAGCCTTGCCCTTCGGAGGAGGGTTCCCCTTCGGAGCCGCCATAGCCGTTCCGCAAAGAGCGCCACACACCGCGAGCGCCATAACCATCTTCTGTATTGCCTTGTTCATTGTCGTGTTCCTTTCGTCGTCCGCGCAAGCCCATTCTCGCGCTTACACAAAGACAGGACGATCCACCGGAAGTTTCTGACAAAATTTCAGTCAATGTCTGAATGCTATGCCAAAGGCAGAACCAGCCGACATATCAACTGAGGCCCGCGCAGCTCTCATTTGGAGGCCTTGTCCCCTGCCGAATGACTATGAGGTTCTTGTTCATCGTGTCGGATCTGCGCACCACCCTGCGGTTCATAAAACGCAGGAGGCTTTCCCTCGAAATCCCAATCGCACGCTGTCCACAGCCGTATACGCGGTCGAGATAGCCGTGGGCAAGATAGTATCTCAGGGTTCTGTCGCTTACCTTTAGCAGTTCCTGCGCATCTCTGAATCTGATGTTGTGTATGAAGGCCTCGCACTCTTCGCTTCGCCCTTTCAGTAGGTCAATTGCGCGCTCTACCATCGCTGTGGAGAGTTCGGGGTCAAGGGAGGCAATGCTCCGTATCGCGTTTTCAGTTTCCTGTTTCATAGGCATCATTTCTTTTGGGTTTACGCGACACATGATGCCGTATGTTTCTGTGAATATCAACGGGGTATTCTGATATATCTTCATGCCCGAAGAACTCTTCTTCGTCCAATGGGAAATCGCGTTTTTGATATAATATGAGGCGTAAAAAAGCGAATGAAATCCATGACAGAAGAACAGGCAAAGCTCGTCGGGCGGACGTTCCGGCATTTCAAAGGCAATCTCTACCGGCTTGAGGGTTTCGCAAAGGACTCTGAGACGCTGGAGGAGATGGTCGTGTACCGCGCACTCTACGGCGAAGGTGGCCTCTGGGTACGCCCAGCCAAGATGTTCTTCGAGACCGTCGAGCGCGACGGCAGGACAACGAAGCGATTTGAACCTACGGAGGATGCGAAATGACGTTCAAGGACAAGGTTGTAGTCGTCACCAGGGATGCTGCCGTCGCTGTTCGGAACGCCGTACACCTACTTGATCGCACCAATGCCCTTCAGAATTCCCGCGATGCCAGTCGCGGCGACATCCTTGAATATCTTTCCATCGTCGTCGAACGTGTAGAAGTTCATGACAGTCGTGGAGAACCTGCGTCCGTTCGGCTGAAGCCCCGCAAACGGCTCGTCGCCGTTGAACGTGCCTGAACATTCCCACTGCACTGCGACCGTCTTTTCTTCAGCCACCATGTCAACGAGCTTCCACTGCACGTCGGGAAAGCTCTTTCTCATAAGCGTCACGACGCTCAGATATCCCTCCGCCCCGTAGAGCGGGGTCGGCGATACAGGCGTGTCGAACGCCGCCTTGTCGGAAATCAGCTTGCGCCCCAGCTCCAGATCGTTTGTATTGATGCACTTCTCGAAGAGCCGCATCGCTTCGCGGTTGCGCTCGGCCTTCGCAGACGATGCACCGACAGTAGTGCCCTTCCCGCCCGACGGATAGCCGATTGGGTGATTGAGATGAAGCATTGTCGTATCAGGCAGATTGAGAGCCTTCTTGAGCGCATCGTTGTCCATCGAGCGCCTGCACACCGTTGCGAGTCCGTTCGCCGCGCAATAGAGGTAGATGTTCCCGGAGACTATGCCCGCATCGTAGTTGGAAAGCGAGCTTCGCGCACCAGTGTAGATCGAGTCGCTCACGTCAGCCGCGATGAGGAGGGAGACGGGGGCTGTCGCCGCAAACGACTGGTGACCGGCGACGGCCGGACGCAGATCCTCGTCGCACACCTTAACGAGCGCATTCCCCTTCGCGTCGTAGCGGTACGCGCCAGACTTCATGATCGCGTAGACCGATATCTCCTGCTTGTTGAGGCCCGTCGCATTCGTTCGCTTGTCGGGGCGGTTGAATCCGTTTGCCGCCCACAGGACACCCGAAAGCAACTCTGGAGAGAGCTCCTTGTCCGCGAACGCCCGCTCGGAATGCCGCGCCTTAAGCGCCTGCGTGACGGTAACGCCCGAATCCCCGTCGGGAGCCGGAAGCTTTATCGTCTCTGAACCTACAGAACTCGAAGCGGCCAATGCCGCAACTATCGATAGCACTACTGCCTTCATGCCCATTATGTGTCAAATCTTACATCTCGAACTTCTCTATCTTCATTTCCCCGCAGTCGTTGATGATGGCGACGTTCTTGACGAACGGCTCGGAAGCGGAGTGCGCGGCAAGCGCAGCTTCGTCGCGCCAAGTCTCGCAGATGAGGAGGATGCCGGGACGGGTCGCGGAGGCGAACACATCGTATGCGATGCATCCGTCCTGCCCGAGCGAGGCGGCGGTCAGTTCCTTGGCTGCGGCAAGGGCGTCGTCGAGACGGCCTTCCTTGGCCTGGAAGAAGCAGTTGAGTCTGAGCATGGTGGCTTTCCTTTCTTTTTGTGTTTTTCCCGAATCCTTGTCGAGACCGATTGTCTTATTCACGAGCTCGCCTTGTAGGCGACAAAACCTATCTGTGGTTATTATACCATTTTTCGCATTTCCGCAGTGGTGCAATTCGCCATAGGCAAAGTCAGCAGTTTCCCGTCAGGACATGGACGAGGCGGCGACGCGCCACTTCCGCAAGGCGGCGAACCGTTGATACGGGAGTCGGCGACGCATCAGTCATCCTGAAGCGAGGGAAGAATCGCGTGACATGAAGCGGGATGTCCGGCGAGACGGATGCAACGAATGCCGCTATTGCGTCAACATCTCCTTCCTCGTCGTTCCGTCCTGGCACGATGAGCACGGTAACCTCCACATGGCAGCCAGCCTGATTCAGCGTCGTTATCGTGCTGCATACAGCATCAAAGTCCCCGCCAACCCAGTCGTAGTATTTCTGCGACGGTCCCTTGAGGTCGATGTTCGCGGCATCGAGCAGCGGGGCCAGCTCCTTGACCACATCCGACTCGACGCAGCCGTTTGAGACGAGGATGTTGAGCATCCCCCTGTCGTGCACCTCCTTGGCGCAGTCACGCACAAACTCCCAGCCGACAAGCGGCTCGTTGTACGTATAGGCAAGTCCGATGTTGCCGCGCTCGTCCTTGAGCCGCAGCGCGAGCGAGGCCAGTTCGGACGGCGTGGCCTTCTGGAATGAGACCTCACCCTCGCCGACCTGGGAGATGGAATCGTTCTGGCAGAACGGACAGCGGAGGTTGCATCCGAAGCTCCCCACGGAAAGCACGTTCGCTCCGGGATGGAAAAACGCAATCGGTTTCTTCTCTATCGGGTCAAGGGCAAGCGACGTGATCTTGCCGTAGTTCGCAGCTACGACGCGTCCGTTGACGTTCCTCCGCGCATGGCAGTATCCAAGCGCACCCTCGGCCAGGCGGCAATGCCGCGGACATGTCTCGCAGACGGCTACCGATTCCATCGACCCCATTCCTCACTCCCCCTATTCATGGAAAACCTCGGCCTGGAACGTCTCGAACTTCGCACCCTCGCGCCAGGCATCAGCCGGAAGCCCCGCCTTCTGCGAGAGATACGAAAGCGTCGTCTCAAGGTCCCAGCCCTGCTCCGGGGCGACTTGCGGAAGGAACACGGCGAAATGTCCGTCCTTTTCAAGCGTCATTCCGTCCCTCCCAAGCACGATGTCGCGCCACGACTCTACTGGACTCGGTGGAGTAAGCGCGGAGACCTCGACGCGAATATTCGCGAGCTCACGTTCGGTGACTGGCATGAAGCGCGGATCGTTGAGGGCTGAATCCACCGCTCTCGCAACGACGGCGCCAACAAGCGGCCGCATCGGCATAATCTCGCCTATGCACCCGCGAAGCGATCCAGTCGTCGTGTCGTTGAGCGTTACGAACGCACCCATCTTGCGGAATACCGGAGAATCCGAGCCCGGGGACGGAATCTTTTGAACATCGAACCGTTCCCCGCGAACCGCGCATTCCATCGACTTCCGCGCGACAGACAGGAGATACGCCCTCGCCTCGTCTCCAAGAACGGCATCCCTCTCCTTTTGCCACTCAACCCGTCCGACTACGGCAGCGTAGCACACGAACCGCGTGTACTCGCCATCCGCGTCGCCCGATGTAGCGTACTGCACGCACGAGAGCGCAGAACCGGAAGGAAAAGACCGCAGAGCCAATTCTACCGGAAGATGTCCGCATATTGTCGCACCCGTCCTGCGGATATGTGCGGCAAATCCGTCCGCGTCGCACTTGGCGATAAGCCCCAGAGCAAAACCATCTGCGGCGGCGACTTTATCGCGCACACCCTTCCCGCCGTCCGTTCCGTAGGGCGTGTGGTCGAAGTCGCTTCCGTAGTGGGTAAAGTCCGACGACACGACGAGAAGCGTCCGTTCGTCCACAAGACTTGCGAGGGCGCGTGCGCACATTCCCATCTGGTCTGCGCCAAGCGAACCAACGACGAGCGGCGCAACCTTGAACCCTGAGCCAAGCGCAAGCTGGAGAAGCGGATACTCGATTTGAATCGAATGCTCGGCTGAATGCACCTTGTCATTCCTTGCGACCGGCGCAACAAGCGCAAGTCGGTCGAGGAAATCGCGGTCGATTTCAATCTCTCCGAGCGGAGTCGAGACCGCGGCGGATTCCGGCGCCACCATTCGGTTTTCGATCCATGCCCTGTGGCTCGGAGCGAGAACAACGACGCGGTCGTACTTTGCGCCCTTGACACATCTTGCGCCCTGCCAGGCGACCGCACCCGAATATGCCCACCCCGCATGGGGCAGGACAAGGACATTCGGCACCTGCGGGACTGCGGACTTTTCCGGGGGAGGCTGTTTCTCCCATGAATCGGCAAGCCGGCGAATCTCGCTTTCGGAACCGGGATACCAAGATCCTGCAATTGTACTTGCGAGTGCCATCGTGACTGTTTCCTTTCTGAACGGGGAAGGTCTCACCTTCGTTTACAACCCTTCGTTTTCTGCACTAATTATACCATAACGCGCCATCAGATATCCACCGCACAAGGACCGCTCCCTGGAGATTTCAGAAATTTGAATATTCAAGCGGTAGCGCAGAATCACAGTCTGTGGTATAATTTCCCTCATGAGCGACAATCAGAGCAATACAAATGCCGTCAGCATCTACGGACAGGAAGGTCTCGACGACTTCCCCGTTCTGAAGGCGTTCCAGCAGTACATCGACGCAGAGCAGAACAAGGCGCGCAAGCGCATGCTCATGCTGTGCGTCTTCTTCGGATTCCTCATGGCCGTCATGATCACGGTCTTCCTTCTCGTGCTCAGGGACGTCAGCGGAAAGAACCAGTCGCTGAACGACCGCCTCATCGAATACTTGATGCAGAGCAACGACAGGCACAACGTGATCGTCCAGCAGCCCGCGCCAGCGCCAGCAAACGACGCCGCGCTCAAGGCGATGACCGACACGCTGGTCACCCTTCAGAAGCAGATGTCCGAGCAGCAGGAGAAAGCCGTGGCCGCGCAGCTCGCAGCTGCGCAGGCCGAAGCTCCGGCGGAGCCCACCAAGGCGCAGGCTGCGCTTCAGCGCAAAATCGATTCGGAAGCGCAGCGGCTCGAGAAGGAGAACGCCCGCCTCAAGGCCGAAAAGGAAAAACTCGCCGCCGAAAAGGAACAGCTTCGCCAGCAGGAGATTGAACTCCACCGCCGCAGGCTCTATCCGGAATACTACGAGAAGCTTGAAGGCGGCGCGGCGGCCGTCGATGCGGCCCCAGCTGCGCCGGCCGCCAAGCAGCAGCCCCGCGCCACCAAGCCGGCGAAGCCCTTGCCGCAGGCAAAGACCCCAGGCGGCGCCATAAGCTACTTCGGCGCATATGACGACGACAGCAACGACGACACCAAGGACGACGACATCGACGCGCTCCTCGACTCTCTGCCGCCCGCCGAGGCCGAAGCCCCAATCCTCGCCAAGCCACAGGTCCGCCATCCTGCCGAAAAACCGCGTACGGAAAAGCCCAAGGCTAACGCCGCCCCCAAGGCACAAACGCCGCCGCTCGCAGCAGACCATTTCAATGTTCCTCTAGAAATCAACGGCGAGACATCCGACTGGCTCATTCCTGCACAGCAATAGAGTCTCACGCACGGCAAAGCAACGAAAAGGCACGGCCTCAGCCGTGCCTTAGTGCAATCGGGCATAGACGGCACAAAATGCGTTTCAGCCTTGATTTTATTGGGTTTTACGGGGATTTTTGATGGTTGCCTCGCAGGGACTCGAACCCCAACAAGCAGAATCAGAATCTGCGGTGCTACCATTACACCACGAGGCAATCGCCTTTCTTTTCAGATTGGCGGGGTCGACGGGGCTCGAACCCGCAACCCCCGGATCGACAGTCCAGTGCGCTAACCAATTGCGCCACAACCCCGTTGCTCCGAAAAGTGATACATAGTATATCATATTTTCGTTCAGGCGCGCAAGGGGGTATTTTAACTTTTTTGAAAAAAGTTTATTTACCCACGCGTTCGATCCTGACGGACCACTCGACGGGAGCATTCGGGTCGAAGCGGTACTTCTCCATCGGACCAGGCCCGCAGCTCGCTCCGCCGAGGCCTGTCTGCCTGACGTCGAGGTTCAGCACGACGTCCTCGCGCGGCACAAGCGGCGAATGCATGCGGCGCTGTCCGTTCAGGTGCCTGGAGAAGAGGAGATCCTCCCATCCGTAGTGCAGCGCCTGCACGAACATCGGCTCGCTGCCGGAGAACCTCACGCCCCTTCCGTGTGCGTCCGTGAACTCCGCCCAGCGGACGTCGCACTTCATTCCGCAGTCCTGCGGCCGCACGTACGGCGTGAACTGCTCCGTCACCGTCGAGCGCCATATTCCGATGAAGCTCGCGGTCTTGCGGTCGACGTAGTTCTCCCAAGGTCCGCGTCCGTACCACGCCATGTTCTCGAATCCGGGCGCGAGGTTGACCGTGAGGCCGAGGCGCGGCAGAGCCTCCGGCATGCGCCCGAAGGGAGTGACCTTGTTCTTGAGCGTGACGGATCCGTCAGAGGCGAACGTCCACTCGCACTCGTGCAGGAATCCCGCGCCCTTCGCGCCGTCGACCGACACCTTCGTGCGGACCGTGCATCCGTCGACGGTAAGTCCGCACGGATGGTACGCGAGTTGGGTAAGCCCGGCCCGCTCGAAGCCCTTCGCGCGGTTCTCGCCCCAGGCATCGCCGAAGTACATCCAGCGGTCGTTGTCCGTGAAGGCGCGCGCGCACGTGACGCGAGGCCCGGCGGAGAGTCCGTCAAAGTCCTCTAGCACCTTCGCGCCCTTCATGACGAGGAGCTTGAGCGTGCCCGTCCTCCTGCTGAACACCGCGAAAGTCTTGCCTCGCTCGACAGTGACCTCGTCGCCCTCTTCGTCGACCCCAAAGTCCGCGCCGGCGTCTTCCTTCGCTTCGACGGCGGGCTTCTCGTTGAGGAGCAGCTGGTCGCGCGAGAGGACATATCCCTTCTTTGCCCACGGCGCGTCGGACTTCGTGAGGAACTCGATGTTCGCGAAAATCTCCTTTTCGCCGCCTATCGTCGCGAGCGCCGCGTCGAGCGCGGGAATCGCAAGGTCGCCCTTCGACAGCGGAGCGACGCGCGGCACGTCGAACGCGCCCTCGGCGACCTTCTCGCCGTCCGCGAGGAGCGTCCAGCGTCCGTCGAACTCAGATGCGTCCGTGAAGCAGAACCGGTTCTCGATCTCGAACGCCGCCCCCTTCCTCGAGACGAGGAGGTTCTGGTAGACGTGTCCGACCTCGACGAGCTTGGGGCTAATGTTCCTGAACGGATCGACCACGCCGTTGACGCAGAACGGACCGTCGTTCGGGAAGTCGTCGAAGTCCCCGCCGTACGCGAGGTAGCGCTCGCGGCGTCCGGTCTTCGGATCGGTCCTGTCCGTGTACTTCCAGATCGCCTGGTCCACCCAGTCCCAGATGCAGCCGCCGATCAGCGACGTGTGGGAGTAGATCACATCCCAGTATTCCTTCAGGTTCCCCACGGCGTTGCCCATCGCGTGCGCATACTCGCACATTATGTGCGGCTTGCCGGCGGTGTGTCCGTCGAGAAGGTCGCCGTACTTCTCGGCAAGGCCCTTCGCGTCCGGCTTCTCGTCGCCGAGGCAACCGCGCTTCTCGAGCCACTCGACTGCCGGATACATCGTGGAGTCGACGTCTACGTCCTTGTTGCCCTGCTCCCAGTGGACGGGACGCGTCGGATCGGACGCCTTGACGGCCTTGACGGCAGCCCTGAAGCAGTCTCCGTGCCCGGTTTCGTTGCCGAGCGACCACATCGTCACCGAAGGATGGTTGCGGTAGAACTCGACATGGCGGCGGTTGCGCTCCACAATCGACGGCTCCCACTCCTTGAAGCGCCCAAGACCCTTGTCTCCGTATCCCGCCTCATGACCCTCGACGTTCGCCTCGGCGATCACGTAGATTCCGTATCGGTCGCAGAGGTCGTACCAGAGGTGGTGGTCGGGATAGTGGCAGGTGCGGACCGTGTTGATGTTGAACTGCTTGAAGAGCGTCACGTCCTTCACCATGTCATCGAGCGAGACGGCGCGTCCGTTGTCCGGATTCGTCTCATGGCGGTTGACGCCCTTGAGCTTGACCGGCATGCCGTTGACGTAGAACGTGTTGCCGACGATCTTCTGCTCCTTGAAGCCGACCTTCCTCGCACGGATGTCGTCGCCCTTCTTCACGACGAGCGTGTACAGATACGGATCCTCCGCGCTCCAGAGGCGCGCGTTCGCTATCTTTGCCGTCGCCCGACGGCCGTCGAACGTCGCGACGACATTCTTCTTGGCGTCGTACAGCTTCGCGCTCCACTCCCCGGCAATGCCTTCTACCGCAATGGACGCCTCATTGCACTTTCCGCTTTCCACTTTCAAATTTGAACTTACCCTGAAGTCCCAGATTCCGTCCTTCGGCATCGCCCACAGCTTGACGTCGCGGAAGATTCCAGAGAAGCGGAACATATCCTGGTCCTCGAGGTAGCTTCCGTCGCACCAGCGGAACACCTGGACGCAGATGAGGTTCGCGGCCTCGCCCGCATCCGTCTTTTTCAGATAGGGCGTGATGTTGAACTCGGAGGGGAGCTTGGAGTCCTCGGCATAGCCGACGCGCTGCCCGTTGACCCACACGTAGTAGGCGGAGTAGACTCCGTCGAAGCGCAGGATGACGTCGCGACCCTCCCATTCCTCGGGGACGACGAACGTGCGGCGGTAGCTGGAGACGGGATTGTAGTCCGGCGTGCCGGAGTCGCGGTCGAGGATCTTCGGCCACTCGAACTTGTGCGGATAGCGGATGTTCGTGTAGATCGGGATGCCGTATCCGCGCATCTCAACGCAGCTCGGCACGTCGATGGTCGCCCAGGCGGAGTCGTCGAAGTCCGTCTTCCAGAAGTCGAGCGGACGCCGCGCGGGGTCGCCTACCCAGCGGAACTTCCAGTCGCCGTTCAGCGACATGACGAACGGCGTGTCCGGCTCCAGCGCGTCCGTGAGCGCCGCAGCCTCGTCCGCGAGCGGCATCGCGTACGTCCTCGCCGGAAGCCTGTCGATGGAGTTGACCTCCAGATTCTCCCAGTCGTTTACCTCCGCGGCAAATGCGCCGCAGGATGCAACCATTGCCATCAATGCGATTTTCTTCATATATTCTCCTTCAAGACGGTTCCCCTTCTGAAATTTGGAGAATATTTTACCAAAAAATCCGCCTCCCCGCCACGCCGACGGGGATACGAATCGTCCGTACCACGCCTAGCACTGCGCCGGGGGAAAGGGCCAGAAACCTCGACTGTTCCATGCGCGGCGCCGCCTTCCCGTCAGCGCAGGTGGATTATGCGCTGGTTGGAGCTGCCGCGGAACTGGAGGGAGATGTCCTTCTTCGCCTCGAGGAAAGGTCCGTCGACGAGAACGTCCGTGAGCGACAGCATCTCGTCCGTCACCTCGGTGCGCCAGCGCGACTCCGCCTTAAGGTCGGTCTCGAGAACGCATCCGGTGTATATCCACAGCGTCTTCGCGTCGCCGAACTTCTCGCGGAAGCGCCGGAGGAGCGGCATCAGCGCACGCTGGTTCTCGGGCTCCATCGGCTCGCCTCCGAGGATGGTGAGCCCGTCGATGAAGTCGGGCTCAAGCGCGGCGAGTATCTCGTTCTCCGTCTTCTTCGTGAAAGGCTCGCCGTAGGCGAAGTCCCACGCCGCCTCGTTGAAGCACCCCTTGCAGTGGTGCGTGCACCCCGAGACGAAGAGGGAGACCCTCACTCCCTCTCCGTTCGCGATGTCGCATGTTCTTATCGACGCGTAGTTCACGACACGTGCAGGACGCGTTCCTTGATCTCCTGCGTGCGGCCCTGGTTCCAGAACTGGGAGCCGATGTATCCGCAGGTGCGGCGCGCGACGTTGAGCTTGGACTCGTCCGTGTTGCCGCACTTCGGGCAGCGCCACACGA
>JAEEGF011347113.1_pt1 | contig 15059 bp, 9 predicted proteins | sample 9134171 | NCBI WGS metagenome assembly JAEEGF01 (sample SAMN16246542, study PRJNA631951) | gut metagenome | biome: gut microbiome; feature: rumen; material: AP-attached | host: Bos | place: Iran: Karaj | collected 2018-10 | reverse complement strand
GGTGTCAGCCATGTTGTAAAGACTTGTTACAAGCATACTGACAGTGGTCGGGATACCCAGCATTACCACAAGCTTTGCGACCGGTGTTTCGGTCATTTTTTTGTACATTTTTTCGTCAGACATATTTGTAAATGTTAAGATTGTCCTTTCCTTTTTTGCTCTGTCCCGTTGTTTCTCCCACCACAAATTTACCGTATCCGCGGATGGAGAAAATGTCCCCTTCTTTTAAGATCCTGTCCTTGTTTTCAAGAGTCTGTCCGTTAAGTATCACATGCTTTTGGGCAAAAAGAGGGAGCACTGCCCCTCTGGAGAGCCGGCAGACTTTTGCCGCAACAGCATCCGCCCTCGGTGAATTTACCTGAATGGCGATCCTTTCCCTTTCTTTTTCCACTTTTTCTTCCGGAAAAACGCAGACTTCGCAATGAACCTGATTTCGTCCAACAGACACCAGATTTTCGCAGACAAACGAAGAAAAACGTTCCTGACAGAACAGATACGCTGTTTTTTCTTTAACGATTATATCACCAAATATCCGTCTTTCAAGCCCAAGGCTCATGAGAGCGCCCAAAAAATCTCTGTGGGAACAGGATGAGGCAAACTTCTCGGAGACAGGGGAGATCTCTATGCAGGAGATGGGGAAATCCACATTGTAGCCGAATTCCTCCTCATCTCCGAAACGCACCATTCTGCGTTCCGCCAGTTCGTAACCGCCGAAGAGACTGAACCTGCTTCCCGCAAAATCTTTTTTTCGCGCCGCAAACTCATCCTGTTCCGCGACCGTCAGGAAATCACTGAATTCAAATGTATTGTTGTTATAGGATCTTTTTGAAAGATCCATGAGCCTTTTTAAAGATAATTCTTCGTCCATTTAATAACCTACAGGATAATGTCTTTCCCGGCAGCAACCGAGTAAATGACTTTTTCCGAAACCTTTTTACAAGTCATGGTCTCAAGAGCCTTAGCGTAAAGATCCAGCTGAACATGATACCTTGCTTTAAGTTCTTCCTCAGCATCTTTCTTCACTCTGTCGGTCTTGTAATCAACCAGGATTATTGTATCACCCGTGTCAATATAGGCATCTATGATACCCTGTATCATTACAGGATCGGTTTCCTCTTCGGTCTTTGAGTAAAACCTGTACTCCTCAGGGGTAAGCCTGTAGACAAAGGGCTGCTCCCTGTGGAGCTTTCCGTTTCCGCAGGCCTCGATCATTCTTTTTCCTATGCCGCTCATGCAGAAAACAGCAATGTCATGTACCTTAACGGTGTCAAGGATGTCCTTTTCCAGAAATCCTTCCGAAATCAGATCTTCTATGTCTGCCTTTACACTTTCTTCCGCTGCCTTAAGTGAAGAATAGTCCCCTTCGTATCTCAGCTTTTCAAAGACTTCATGGTAAAGTGTTCCTCTTAAAGCGCCCGCATTGTCCGATTCCGGATCTACGGGCAGATTCTTCATCACAGGTGTCTCGTTCTCTTCTCCTTCTTCTGCCCTACGAAGGTTTTCGATCTCTATGTGCTTAAGGGCTGAGACAGAAACTCTCATGGGAGCTTTGGCCTTTTCAAGTCCCGGATAGACAAAGCTTCTCTGGGCTTCGATCTCTTCTCTTACACCCGGCTCATCAATAAAACTCTTCCAAGGCTCTACGTCCTTTTTCTCCTTTGCAAGGGGTTTCATTCCCATTGACAGCTCAGCTGCCTCTTCCTTACTGTACCTGTAAAGAGAGAATCCGAAATCGGACGTATAGCATTCCGTCCCTGCGTGTCTCGAGACAGAAGTTTTAACGAACTCACCATCGTTCATCTTCCCGATCTGAGTTTCCGACAGTTCCGAGAAAAGAGTGGGACCCACAAAATCCAGCAGACACTTGTACTCCTTAAGATCGGTGTAGGTCGGGCTTTCATTTACCAGGAGACTGTTGTGATACTTCTTCATGGCATCCAGAGGCTTGTTGAGAGATGCCACCATAAAAAGCTTTTCCTTTGCTCTGGTGAGGGCCACATAGAGCACCCTTACCTCTTCCGACAGGGTCTTTTGTTTTGCTTTCTGCTGAAGATAGATCTGCTTCAAAGTCTTTCTCTTAACACGCTTTTTTCTGTCCACAAGATTTGAAGAAAGCCCCAGGTCCCTGTCCATCATCAATGAAGCATGAGTGTCTGTAAGGTTAAACTTAGTCGACAGCCTGCATGCAAAAACAATTGGGAATTCAAGTCCTTTGGACCTGTGCATGGTGGTCACCACAACAGAGTCTTCACTCGTCTCTCCTTCTGCTTCTCCGAAATCGCTTTCCTTTTCCTTAAGACGTTCTATGTATCTCAGAAAATCGTGCAGTCCCGCAAAAGAGCTCTTTTCATACTTTTCCGCAAGAGAAACCAGCAGTTCAAGATTGCCCCGCCTTGCTTCGCCGTTGGGCATGACTGTGACCAGATCCCTGTATCCCGTCTTTTCAAGAAATGCATTTACAAGTTCGTGCACCGTGAGAGTCTCGTTCAAAGCACGCATATGCTCCAGGAGTTCCACAAATCTCTTTGCTTTCCCCGTAAGAGAATCCACAGAGCTTTCCCCTGCATCTTCTTTAGCGGCTTTCCTGACCGCTTCATAGAGCATCCTCGGCTTTCCGTCATCGTTTTTCCCGAAGCGTATCCTGAGTTCCGCAAGATCTGAAACGCCGAAGCAGGCATATGGAGAATATAGCGCCGCGGCAAAAGAGATATCGTCATAGGGGTTATCCAATACGCTCAGAAAAGAAAGTGTCTTTCTGATCTCCACCGCATTAAAGAAACCTGTCCCCGTGTCCGCAAAAGTCGGGAGTGACATCTTGTTAAGGGCTTTCACAAAGGCTTCCGTTGTTTTTTTGCCGTTTCTTGTGAGGATTGCAAAATCTCCCGGCTGAACGGGTCTCATCCTGAGCTCACCATTCTTTCCCGAAGGGTCGCTTATCATGTAGCCATCTTCGATCATCCCATAGATCTTTTTTGCAACAGTGAGGGCTTCTCTTTCAAGCTCATTGGTCTCGCCCTCCTCTATGCTTTCTTCCGGTTCATCCTCATCGCCGCTCTTTACATCATAATCATCATAGTCATCTTCATCAGGCTCTTCTTCCTCTGCATCGGAAAGATCCTTGTCTATCAGGATCAGCTCCGTATTGTACGCAGGGTTCACAGGGTCGTCTTCAATATAACCCGTGGAACCGAAATGAAGAGCTGCCGCATCGTCGTACTCGATCTCCGTCATGTTCTTCTTCATTACGGGCGCCAAAAGGACATTCACGGCATCCAGCACACTTTTTCTGCTTCTGAAATTCTGTGAAAGATCGATCTTACGATGAAGCCCCGTATCTTTAAAATCCTCGTACTTTCGTTCAAAAAGCTCCGGGCGCGCCTGACGGAAACTGTATATGCTCTGCTTCACATCTCCCACCATAAAGAGATTTGGGATCCCGTCTCCGAATTCACCGGAAACGCTTTTAAGCATATATTCCTGTATGTAGCTGGAATCCTGGTACTCGTCGATCATGATCTCGTCGAACCTGCCGGCCAGTTCCCTTGCTACGGCAGTGGGGACTTCGTCTCCGGAAGCATCCCTTTCGCAGAGCACGGTAAGAGCCATATGCTCGATGTCCGCAAAGGAAAAAGCATTTTTTTCCCTCTTGGCTTCGTTGACCCTTTTCATAAATTCAAGAGTGATGCGCACCAGTGCGGAAAGAGCGGGAAAGGTCCGGGCATATACGATCTCGGCCGTTTCCGAATCACAGGAAAAGAAAGAGGTGCTCAGGTCATTAAGTTTCTTTTTATAACTGTCCCTGATGTTTTTAACCCGTTCTCTTTCCCTTTTTTCATCCTCGTCCTGACTTTTGCCGCCGTTAAACCTGCTCCAATCCATATCCTTAAGTGCGGACACGGCCGAATCAAAATCCCGGGCCTTGTCTGCAGTTTCCTCCAGCAGGAGCCTGTCTTTTTTAAAAGTGTCAATTGCCGCGGCACAGCCACCCGGGCCTTCGCAAAGTTCGATACATTGTTCATTCAGCTTTTTTACATCATCAAGTGTACTCAGAAATTCGCCGTATACGGCTTTAAAAAGTTCATCATGGGATCCCTCTTTAAAGTCGGAAATGCTGTTTTCAAGCCATTTCTCCGGGCGAGGCTCGTTTTCGGAAAAGCGAAGAAGGTTGAGGACAAGATCCCGTACCTTAGTATCATCCTTGTATTCACCGTAGGCAGACATGAGCGTCAAAAAGTCCTCCGATGCGTTCTCGTACTCTTCTTCAAAGAGTTCATCCAGAACATCGGATTTGATCAGCTCATTTTCAGCCGGCTCCATTACGGAAAAGCCGGGATCGATGTTAAGCATCTGGAAGTTTTCCCTGACAACAAAATTACAGAAGCTGTCTATGGTAGAGATCCTTGCTTCTGAAAGCAGGGCATACTGCTCCTTGAACACTTTATTTTCCGGATCCGCTGCCATTTCTTCCTTTAATGCCTTTCCGATCCTGTCTTTCATTTCCGCGGCAGCCGCATTTGTGAAGGTCACGATCAGAAGCCGGTCAAGAGAAGTCACTCCCGAACGCAGTCTTTCGATTATCCTTTTAACAAGCACCGCCGTTTTTCCGGATCCCGCCGCAGCGGCAACCAGAAGCGAGCAGTCTTTTGCATCCACAACCTGCTGTTGTGCTTCACTTAGTTTAAATTCCCCCATTTTCCTGCTCTCCTCCGGTCATTTTTTCAATGAGTTCTTCTTTTTCAAACTTCTTAAGGTGCATGACCTTTCCGCCGTTTCTCGGGTCAAAGCCGCAGACGTTTTTAAAATCGCAGAAACTGCATGCATCGGTTTTTTTGCCCTTTACAGGGGTCATGGCAACATCTCCGCCCATGATCTTTTCCGCGCCCTGCCCCATCTTGTCCACAGCGTATTCCATGAGCAACCTTAGCCGTCTTTCGGAGATGACCTTGGAGCTCTTGCTGAATTCGGGTTCCGGTCCTTTTTGTTTGTTGGTGGACACGGGGATCTTAAGAGATCCGGTGCTTGCCTTAATATCCTCTCCAGGTTCTCCGAAAGCATGATCCAGGCTGATGATGACATTCCGGTCATCGTTTACCAGTCCCTTTGTGTTAAAAGCTTTGGAAATGGCCGTCTTTATGGCCTTCCTGCTTTCCTCTCCGTCACCTGCATATGCTTCGCTGTCATCCAGAACCGTGTCTCTGATAATGTCATAGAGCATCGCCCCGGGCTTGTAGCCCCCGGGCTGCAGCATTTTTGCCTTAACTCTCTGAGCCGCGTCCAGTCCCTCTATGCCCGGAAGAGGCGGACTCAGGAGTTCCGTTGCCACGTTCAGGTAGGTGGGAAGCTGCAGGGCAAGGCCGTAGTAGAGCTTTTCGTAATCAAAGTCCTTGTTCCCGGACTTGTAATCCACCACTTTTACAGCCTTCAGATCCCTTGTTTCGCAGGTGTCGATCCTGTCGATCTTTCCCTGCAGGATGAACCTCTCCCTTGAAAGCTTAAAAGATCTCTCAAAGGCATATGGTCTAAAGTCCGTGTCCTTAAGCTGTTCCGTGAACATCTCGACGGTAAGGGTCAGCGCATCCTTGATCCTTTCAGTTATGTAGCGGTTTTTCGACGTGTCGGCAAACATGCCTGATTTAACGGAATCCACAGCTTCCATCGCGCATTGTTTTATGAGTGTTTCCCTTTCGGAGGCCGGGATCGTCACCCAGTCTTTTCCGTTTTCTTTAAGTCTCCTGCCGTACAGTTCCAGCGCGCGGTGGGAAATGTCACCGAAATCCGAACTCTGCAATCTGTAAGTCTCATTTTTACGGAGCAGAAGGCCGTAATTCAGGAAATGCTTAAAAGGGCATTCCGCAAAGGATTCGAGTCTCGAAATACTGCCGGTGAGTTTCTCTCCGTAGAGTCCCCGGGCTTCCTCTTCAGTGATCCTTTCCGGGACATAGTCTTCGGTACGGAGTTTTTTCTCGTTTACAGCCCGTTCTTCGGAAAGAGCGGTGCGAAGGCCGAAGTCGTTTTCCAGCACAGCTGTGACAGGTTCCAGATCCCCTCGTTTGATCACTTTAAGATCGGTGTAGAGATCCGCTATCTCGTTCAAAACAAAGGCGGGCTTCAGATGCTCGTTCCCGTTGGATGAGGGATAGGAGATCCAGAGTCTGGATGTGGGTTTTGTCAATGTCAGATAGATGTAGAATTTGTCGTTTCCTGCTTTTTTCAAATGAGAAGGGGACAGCTCTATGCCTTTATTTAAAAGGCTCTTTTTGTCGTTTTCGGAGATAAGGGCTTTACCCCCTGCAGGCTTCGGCAGCTTGTTCTCATTGGCACCCAAAAGAAACAACGCCTTCACCTGACTCAGCCTTGTTCTTTCAATGTCCCCCACAGTGATCCTGTCCGAACCGTGGGGTACCAGTCCCACCTTAGCTTCGGAAAGTCCGGCCTCGATCAGCCCTCTGTACTCTGTGGCTGTCATTTCCGAACCGCCCAGGAATTCTCTTGTCCTGTCCAGTATGTCGATCAATGCGTCATAGACGCTTGAATACTCCTTTGCTTTAAAAAACTCTTCCTTCTCTTCAAAATCGGCTGCTATGCTTTCCAGCTTTTCTTTGATCTTCCGCTTTTCAAGAAAAGCCTGCAGCTTGTCACAGAATTCCCCTGCAGTGGCCTTTTTGGCTTTCAGGATCTCAGAAACCTCACCAATCAGGGCTTTTCTGATCTCATTCACTCTTTCAAGAGAGATCTCCTGTTTTCCGTAGAATTCCCGCTTAAATTCTTTCTTAAAAGAACTGCCCTTAAGTCCAAAGGCATTGCAGTAGTTTTCCAGCAGGCAGGCATCATCGAAATCCGTTTCCGAAAGGCTGTTCTTTGCATAGGAGATCAGGAGGTCCGTATCCGCTCCTTTTTCCATGAGCTTCAGAACGATCTCCAAAAAGCCGGAGCATTCATTTTCATGAAGTGTCTTTTTTCTGTCCAAAAAGAAACGGGCCTTCACTTTTTTCAGCTCGTTGCAGATCTTTTCGCCGTAGAGATCGATGTCCCCGCAGACCACCGCTATGTCAGAATAGCGGTAACCCTCGACTCTCACCAGCCTTTCTATCTCGGCCGCCACCCTTTTTGTCTCTTCTTCGGGATTTTTTGCATTGTAAACGGTAAGAGACTGATCCGACGGGACCTTGCTCCTGCCGTGTCGGAAGAGCCCCCGCTCAAGGGCATGAAGAACTTCCGTCTCGTATTTGTTATATCGTGTAAAGACAGGCGCTTTCACATCGCAGCCCACTTCCTCCGACAGCTTCGTGAGTTTCATTATGGCTTCGGAACTCATGTGGTAAATGTCGTACTCCGGAAGAACCGCCTTTGAGGAAACCTCGTCTATGGTAAAAGAAACATACACATCTTTTCCGAGACGCAGGAATTCCTTAAGTATACCGTTCTGGGAAGGGGTGAAGCCCGTAAAGCCGTCCAGGATGAACACCGCGTTCTTTGCAAGGCCGCTCTTTTCAAGGATGTCTCCGAAGGCATCGTATATGCTCTCGTTGGTCATGATCTCATTTCCCAGAAAAGTCTTAAAGCCGGAAACAAGGGTGATCACGTCCTGCAGTTTTCTTTGAAGCACCGGCTCTTTGTCTGTGATCTTAAGTGTTTCCTTGAGATCCTCTTCCGTTATGCCGTACTGAAGAAGCTCGGAAAGAAGCGCCTTGGCTTCAGCCACGAAGCCCGCATGACGGGAATTCCGACCGTACATCACCAGTTTGTCCCCGCAGTCGTAAAGCACTTTCTTAATGATCAGGCTCTTTCCGATCTCGGGTATGAACTCGTGCTTAAGGCCCGAAAGTTTGGCAAATGCGGCATTTGCAAGCCTTGCCATGCTGGTCACGTCAATGTTTAAGATACCTCCTCTGGGATGCACTTCCAAAAGATCATGCTGTGTCTGCAGTGAAAACTGCTCCGGAACCAAAAAATAGTACATGGTTTCCGGATGCTTATCCGCTTCCCTGATGGCTGTTTCAAACAAATATTTGGTTTTCCCGCTGCCTGCGGGTCCAAGTACAAAATAAAGACTCATGACACCCTCCGGATGATATATGCTCTAATTGTATCCCACCGTGTTTGTAAAGTAAAGAATACTTGACTCTTTAATTCTAACACGGGGCATGGGAAAATTTTTGGGCATAAAAAAGACCATTGACCTCAAATATGAAGTCAATGATCCGATAACCGTCTTCTTTATTTTTTTGATCTTCCGAGCATATGCTTTCCGAGCCATCCCGCCGCAAGGTAGCTGAGTTCCGCAAGTCCCACGCCGGTGATGACGTCAGGGATCACATGCTGCTTCACGGTGAGTGTTGAAACACATATCGCGACAGCAAACAGCAGCGAAAAAGCCCTGTACCACTTCGGAAGGCTTTTGTTGCCCCGGACTGCGATCCAGCTGATCCAGCTGACAAAGCAGTGGATGGACGGAAGAAGGTTGTCCGCACTGTCAACGGTGTAGGTTGCCTGCATCAGGCGATCAAAAAACCCTGTACCCGTGACCGTCGCCCTCTCCATGGTGGTGGGCAGGAAGACGAAGCAAAGGAAGCAGACCACTTCCCCCAGGTAATGGGCAAGAAGCGCCCGGTTAAAGCCACTCCTGTCGAACCTGGCTCCAAGGCAGTAATTGGCGATCCATAATGCATATGCACCCCAATATATCACAATTGTCCAGGGAAGAAAAGGTATTTTGGTGTCAATCCCCGTTGTGAAGTCAAAATGAAAGCTGTCACGGGCTATGATCCTTCCGAGGAAATAGATTGAAAAGTTAAAAGCTGCAGCTCCCGCAAGAAGCAGCAACTTTTTAACGGTTTTTGCATCAGGTCTCAATGTCATTTTTTTAATCTCCCTATAGCAGAGCCTATGGTCACACGGATCTCGGGGATCTCAGCATCTTCTTCGGAAAATGAAGCTCCCTTTCGAAGCCTGATCTTGGGATCCAGTTCCAGTCTGTCTCTCGTTTCTTTGTTCAGAAGCAGTGCAACAGTGGATCCCGCAAGTTCAAAGTTTCCCATTTCCGCGCCCTTTTTAAAGCCCTTGGCGCCCTCCGAAAAGGTCACGCCGCCAACGGCCATTGCTCCGATCTCGATCTGTACCGCCGTTCCGAAGTGTTCCGTTTCCATCACGCTCCACCATCTGCGGTTAAGCCTGAAAACGGGGAAATGCCTTAAGGCTATGGGTTGTACGCTGTGAAGTTCTCCCGGGATGTAGACTGTTTTAACCGATCTCAGGTCATCGAAAAAACAGAAATGATGATAATCCGATGCTTCAAGTCTGAAGATCAGGCATAGCCCCCCTGCCAGCTGTTCCGCCACATCGCTTTCCGGGATCAGGTCCGGAACAGTGTAGATTGACTCCTTCATGGGGATCTCCAGATCGGGAGTGATCTCGTAGACTGAGAGAAGGCTGTCGCAGGGCGCGATCAGCGCATTGGGATCATCATCAAATTCGATGTCTCTTTTACGTGCAAAAAAATCGGCAAATGAAACGAAGTCCCTGTTTCCGTAGGGACTCATATCAATGCCGTTGTTTTTAATATATCGCCCTATCATGGGCTTTGAAGCTTTGGTGTGAAGAAACCACGCCACGGGGCGAAAGATCCCGATCTTCTGCATCAGACTGAAGATCCCTCTCCCGGCGGCTGTGGTGTAAAAAAAGTTCGCGTTCATTATACAAAATCCAGTGAAAAGATCACGAAGAAAACTTCCGCGATACCGCAAAGAAGAACGCAGATCTTTCCGAGAAGCTTAGGTTTCTTTAAAGGAACAGGAGTAAGGAAGAGGACTGCCATTACAAAAAGCGTTACTGTGGGCGCAATGGTGGTCTTCCATGAAAACACCTTGGTTGCGGCATTTACAAGCGGGAAGAAAAGTGCTGACAGAGTAACAGGAAGCCCGTAGTAGATCTCGCGTGACGAATCACTGGTCTTCTGACGTTCCTGCTCGTCCACGTTGAAATACGCCAGTCTGATCAGAGCACACAGAGCATACAAAGCGCTGACAGCCAATATCAGGTTGTTGTGAGGATTCATGCTGTAAGTGATGACAGCAGGCAAAACACCGAAACAGATCAGATCGCTCAAGGAATCGATCTGGATACCGAAATTCTTTTCCTGAACGGTACGTTCCTTTGTGGATGCAATGGCTCCGTCAAACATGTCGCAGAATCCCGCAAGCATGAGACAGATAATGGCAGCGCAGGTACTGTGCTCCAGAGCATATGCAATGCCAACGACACCGATCAGCATTCCGATGTAGGTCAGAATGACGGTATAGTTGTAGTAGCCCAAGGGCTTAAGTTTTGAGTTCATGTTTTTCTCTCCTTTTTCTTATAAATCCATATAACCCCTTATCATTTTATCAGAGAAAATCCCAGGCTGTAAGCAAGAATGCACCAGGGTTTCCCCAGAATAATGATCCAAATGAATTTTCTGGCAGTCATCTTTGAAACTCCCGTCAGATAGCAAAGATAGTCGTCCGGGAAGAGCGGTAAAAGCATAGCCATAAAAAGAAATGCCGTGTAGGACTTGCTTTTAGAGGCCCAGGTAGACCACTTGTGGTACTTGCCCTCCGGGAAAAGATCCTGCAAAAGCGGTTTTCCGAACTTTCTTGCAAGTAAAAAGGCAACAACGGAACCCAAGCCTATGCCCAAATAGTTGCAAAAGAATCCTACAGCGGGCCCGAACATAACGGAACCTGCCGCACATCCCAAAAAGCCCGGCAATACAGGGATAACGACCTGCATAGCCTGAAAAGCCGTCAGAATGACAGGACCGAAAACACCGTATTTTTCGATATATTTTTGTAAAGATTCGACAGAACTGAACTCACCGTCAAAAAATGCTTTTCCCAAAACCACGATAAAAACGAGGAGAACAGCAATCATCAAAATTGATGCGGCGTGGATCAGTTTCTGTCTGCGTGTCTTTCTTTCGGATCCTTTTTTTTCGGAGTTATCCGTTTCGATCTCCGCTTGTGCCCTGTCAAGGGTTTCCATAACAACCTCCTGTGTTAACGAATCACAGTATCCCCACTTGTTTTGCCGGCTTCTCCCCACCGGAAAAAACAATTTATAGTCATTTGCTTATATCACCCGTAAAAAAAAATATACCGTTTCAAAAAAAATATACCTCTTCAAAAAAAGAAGCACATAAAAACCCCCAAAGTGCCGTTTCCCGCATTTTGACTCCTAGCATCATGCCAGGTGGGTAACCGCAGCCTGATTTGCTGTCTTCCGCTGCGGCGACCTTCTGATCAGGGGAAGAACATCTTTCACTGATCAGAAGGCCGGCGATGAAGTTGCGGCCTGACATCCGTCACGCAATTAGGAATCCCGTTTAAAGTTTTGTAGGTTCAAAATAGCAAGGAGTTGTCGAACACTTCAGGTTGGGTGTAGTATAGCATCATTTACGGTTTATCTCAATATAAAATCGATAAAAACTAATTTATGGATTTTTTCGACGAACTGAAAAGACGCCCGTTTCAAGGTGAAGACCGTAATTTTTTGACTATTCGGAATTTTGTTCCGTTGAAATACAACTGTCCCTTGTGTTATAATAATAGAACAGTTCGTTTTCCGGGGGAGATCATGAGTAAACCGTCACTCAAGGCCAAGATAATATATGCCATGATCACAGCAGCTCTTTTTCTGGCAAATGCTTTTCTTTGCAAAGAGCCGGTCTTTTTGCTGGCAGGCTGCATCGCTGCCATGCTTTCCGCCTTCGGACTTTTCGGTCTGCAGGAACTTGCGGAAACTCCCGTGACAAAAGAATCTTCATCTGCTCTGAATCTTTCCGCAACCCTGTCTCTTTTTTTGCTGTCGATAACCGGCTCCGTGATCTTCATGAGCCTGGATGATCTTTTTAAAAGCACCCTCTCACCTTCGAAGACCGCACTGCTCCTTGTCATCGCCTTTGTAACATCAGGTGCGGTGGTGGTTTTCTACGGGACTCTTTACGATTCCCAGGGTTTTTCCACATCGGTGATCCCCGCCATCGCTTTTCAACTGTCGGGGTGCTTTTTCATCTTTGTTTCCTACCATTTTGTTCCCATTCTTTTGAGCCTCTTCCTGATCCTTGCGGGACAGATTTCCGCAGTCTGTGTCATCGGCTCTCTTTTAAACAACTATACACCGCCCCACAATCGTTTCCGCTTTGCTTTTTTGCGTGTTCTTGCGGTGACGATCGCTCCCGTGGCCGCCTTTTTCCTTTTAAAGATCGATCTTTTTTCCGGAAGGAATGCCTTTCTTTTTGCAACGATCCTGGACGTAGCGGTCTACGTTTCCCTGACTGCGGTCTACATCGTCATAAGAAACTCCCATTTCAATCTTTACACTGAAAGCGGGGAACATCTGGAACCTAAGATCCTTCGTGAATTTGTCAATCCTTCCGAGGGTCCCGTGACGTGGACAGAGTACCCAAGGCCTCAGATGAAGCGAAAGAACTGGATGAATCTGAACGGCGTCTGGAAGCTGAACGGAAACACAGTCTATGTTCCCTTCCCGCCCCAAGCCTCCCTGTCATTCCACAAAGGTCCGCTCAATAACGTGCTTTTTTACTCCACCGAGTTTCACGTTCCCTCCGAATGGAACGATCAGCGTATCCTTCTGCATTTCGGAGCCGTGGATCAGATGTGCGAGGTCTACGTTAACAACCGCCACGTCGGCACCCACGAGGGTGGCTACCTTCCCTTCACTTTTGACATTACAGACGCTGTAAACACCATCTTTGACAATACAATAGAAGTACGGGCCTTCGATCTGATCTCAAAGAAGTACCCCTACGGAAAACAGCGGATCCCCAGAGGCGGTATGTGGTACACCTCTGTCAGCGGCATCTGGCAGACAGTATGGCTGGAGCCGGTTCCCAAGGATCACATCCGCCGTATTAAGATCACTCCCGATCTTACAGGCATACACTTAAAGATCGTGATCGACGGTGTACCGGACTGCATCGGAAAATTTTCCATCGACATCCGGCTGCCGGGCGGAAAAGTCTGGCACAAGGAAAGCACGGATACAAGACAGTACATAAACCTTGAAGAAGCCTACCGGAGTGTGGGACTTTCGGAGCCTTTACGTTACTGGACACCGGAATCCCCCTATCTCTACGTGATGAAGATCCGTTACGAATCCGACGAGATCGAGACCTACTTTGCACTGAGGACGGTGGAATTAAAGGAGATCAACGGCATTCCAAGGATCACACTGAACCGGAAACCGATCTATCTTCACGGAGTGCTGGATCAGGGCTATTACCCCGACGGCATCTTCACTCCCGCTACCGCAAGAGAATACGCCAAGGACATCATGCGTATGAAGGAGCTGGGTTTCAACTGCTTAAGAAAGCACATAAAGATCGAACCCGAGATCTTCTACTACTACTGCGATACCCTGGGGATGCTGGTCCTTCAGGACATGGTGAACAACGGAAGGTACAGCTTCTTAAGAGACACCATCATGCCCAACATCACCACAAAGCACAAGTCGGACGTGGGCAGATGCCATTCCAAAAAGCGTAAAGAGTTTTTCATTAACCACAGCCTCGATACCCTGAGACATCTTCACAACCATCCTTCCATCATAGCCTACACCATCTTTAACGAAGGCTGGGGACAGTTTGACAGTGATGAGGTTTTCGAGATCCTTAAGGCCAAAGACGGGACCAGGCTCTACGATTCAACCTCAGGCTGGTTCGTCCAGAAAAAGAGCGACTTTGACAGCCGCCATCAGTACTTTAACAACGTGTTGTTCACACCGGGCATAAGGCCTCTTCTGGTTTCGGAATGCGGCGGCTTTTCCTACATGATCCCGGAGCATTACTTTTCGAAGTACAACCACTTCAGCTACGGCATTTCCCGTTCTTCAGCAGAGCTTACTGCTCTGGTCCGCAAAATGTACGATGAGATGCTGTTTCCCATCATCGAAAAGGGCGGTTGCGGCTGCATCTACACCCAGCTGTCCGACATCGAAGACGAGACAAACGGCCTTTACACCTACGACAGAAAGATCTGTAAAGTGGATAAGGACGAAATGCTGAAGATCAGAGAAGAGATAGATAAGAGACTCAATGAAGCTGTAACATAAAATAAGCCTCGGAGGGGTAATTGCCCTCCGAGGCTTATTTTTATTCATCCATCTCACCAATGTAAGAAACTTTTATATTATTTGCCTTGATCTGCTTGTTCATTAACTCCTTCAATTTGATTAAAACACTTTCAGGGGCGAAAGAAACGTCAACCTCAAATTCAACATCAGGATTGAGAGTGTGAGCTTCAATGATCTTTTTTTCCAGTTCCTCCAGATCTGCACAGTGTTCTTCGTAGAATGTAAAGTTCTTCTTCCCTGCAGTTATTTTTATTTTTGAAACCGTTGTGTAAGGATGAGGCGTGGGGGTGGGTGAATTTATGGCTTCCTGAACCTTTTCCTTCCCTTCTTCAATAACTTCCTTGGTGTTGTCCACAAACTTGTTCACGGACTCTTCGGTTATGTTGCCATCCTTATCCACAAGTCCGACTGCCTTTCCGATACCGAAGCGGTCTCCTCCGAGTATGGAGCCGATCACAAATGCCAGCCCGACTATGGCGATAAATAAAATTGTTTTAATTAGTTTCATTCTCATCTTCCTCCGTTGATTCTATTATTGTTTTATACCAGACTCTGTCTTTGTATTTAGATGTTATTTCTGTAAGGGCATTTTGAATAGCCAGTCGATCCTGCCTAAAAATATAATCCAAATTGTAGCTAAAGATCACATAAACCTGTGCATCATCCGAAAGCAATGCTTTATCTATGCCTTCAACAAGATCAGCTTTCATGGTCTCGATCAACAGCGCGCGTTCCTGATCGGTCATGTATTCGACAAAGACATCCTCATCGTTGCTTCCGGACCTTCCATAATCCATTGTTTTATATGTGGGATATTCATCATCCTCACTTGCATACACCGATCTGCAGCCAACATTATAAAAAACGATCATCCGGCTTAGGTAATCATAGCTCTTACTTTTACTTTCCGCATTTGCGATCCTTGCCAATAG
>JAEEGF011804990.1_pt1 | contig 15060 bp, 9 predicted proteins | sample 9134171 | NCBI WGS metagenome assembly JAEEGF01 (sample SAMN16246542, study PRJNA631951) | gut metagenome | biome: gut microbiome; feature: rumen; material: AP-attached | host: Bos | place: Iran: Karaj | collected 2018-10 | reverse complement strand
CACACGATCGGAGCCTCGGGCGCGTGGTCGAAGAGTCCGTCCGGACGCGGCAGACGCTCCAGGTAGAGGCACATCTCCTTCGCCGCGCGCTCGATGTACTTCCTCTCGCCCGTGAGCCTGTACGCCTGGCTCTGCAGCAGCGTTATCATGTACATGTCGTCAAGCCACAGGCGCGTCTCCGGAGTATACCCCTTCTCCCACCACGCATGGCGCTCGGCGAGCGGAATCGCGTCGTACCACCGCTCTCCCCAGTCCAGCCCCTCGCGAGGCTCCTCCCACTGGCGGTTGGCATACCTGAGCCCCAGCTCCTTCGCGCGCTCGTCACCGGTGAGGATCGCTATCTCCAGCGGAATCGCCCCGACGATCGAGAGGTCGACGTGCCGGTAGTCGTTCATCCAACCCTTCTTCTCCCCGTACGCCGGCTCGAACGCCGCGACGAGCCGCTTCTCGAGCTCCTTGTCTCCCGCCGCGTGCGCGCACTCGAGCGCGTTGACCCAGAGCGACACGACGGAGTAGTGGACGAGCTCGCGGTTTCCGTACGCCTTCGGCGCGCGGTAGCCCGCCGGACGGTACAGGTCCGGCTCCGTCGAGAGGAACAGCTTCGAGAGCTTCGCCGCGACATCCGCCGGACGCGGTCCGTCGAACAGCGCATGCGCCCTGTCGCGCGTGTCGCGCATCTGCGGCACTGGGCTCTTCAGCGTCGGACACAGCTCCTTGCCGTGACGCCGCACCGTCTCGAAGTCCGCGTCTATCTCCGCCATCACCTTCGCGTCCGCCTTCCCCTCCTTCGCGAGCGCGCGCAGGTAGAAGTACCGCCACAGCGCACCGTCGAGCGCACGGGAAACGACGAGCTGCGCGCGCAGCCACGCGAAGCGCTCCGCCACCGCGGCAGATGCGCCGCGCAGTCCGACGAGCGCCTTGTCAAGCTCCGCGATCGCCGCGTCCTTCTCGGCCGTCACGCGCGCGACGTTCTCGAGCGTCGGCTCGAGCGCGGACTTCCCTTCCGGAAGAAAGAATCGGTTGGTGTACCTCAGGAGCGACTCGCGCCTGTCGACGGAATTCGCGAAGAACGACTCGGTCGGCGCGCCGAGTCCGAGCGGGGAGAACGCGACTACGCTCGCCTTCTCGCTCGCCTTCATCGCGGCGATGTACGCGTCCGCGTCCGCGCCGTGCCAGCGCTCGCCCCACTCGCGCCAGAGCGACTCGACGTCGTCCTTCGGATCCCACGAAAGCTGACGCCACACGTGGTAGTTGACGGTGTTGAGCTCGTCCGAGAGCGCGGCGTATCCGTCGCGCTTGTACGTGCCCGCGTAGAGCATCACGCCTCCATCCGGCGAGACGAGCTCTGCGGCGCGGCGCATCTGCCGCGCCGTCTGGTCGACGACGGACGCGGGCAGGCACTGAAGTCCGACGGTCTGCCCCGTTATCTGCCACTCCGCGATTTCGCGGCGAGGCGCGACGGGAAGGAGCGCGGAGAACGGCGGATCCGGCTGGCAGTCGGAGTTGTATACCTTCGTCTGGAAGAGTACGCCCTTTCCGGCGCGCTTCATCGCCTCGCCCCACACCGACAGCGGCTCGCCGCTCTCCCCTCCGTATCCCGGAGCATGCACCCACTCCGTGCCGAGCCAGTGCGACGCACCGCTCGCCCAGGTGCGGACGACCAGCGTCTTGCCGAGGGGCTTCAACGCCTCCTCCCACGCACTGACAGCGAACGCGACCTGCCGGCCCCAGTTGCCGCGGTAGCCATTCTTCCTGCAGCGCTCGCAGACGCAGTTGAGTCCGTAGTCGTCCCACAGGCACGCAACTACTCCCGCGACTCCCAAGGAGGTGCGGCGTCCCGCCGCGCCAACAGTCTGCGGCGGAGCTGGAAGCTCCACCTCCTTGGCAATTTCCCGAATGGCCTCAATAAAGAACTCGCGCGTCGCGGGGTCGCACGGACACATCGTGCCCTTCTCCCAGGAGTGCGGAGGTGTCTCGCCCTTCGCCGACGGATGCGCCGCGACGAACTCGTCGTACCTTTTGCGGTTCCACTTCGCGGCGTCGCATCCGTAGATGAACGCATACGCCGGAACCTCCAGTTCCGCGCATTCGCGCAGCATCTTCGCGTCCGGCCTGCCGCGCTTCAGGTAGACGGCGTTCGCGCCGGTCGCGGCGATCCAGTCCGCAAGCGGCTCGCGCGTGCGGCTCACGTTGAGCGCGCGCATCCGAAAGTGCGGGTCTCGCACGAACGGATAGCTCTCCGCCTTCATCCAGCGGTTGGACTCGTAGTCGGCGTAGAGAAACGCCCTCTTCGTCCCCGCCTTTACGACGAACTCAGCGTTTTCACCGCTCCCCGTCCTCTCCACGACGTATCCGTCGTGCTTCAGGGGAAGCCCGGTCGTGATCTGGTACGAAACAGTGGCGGCTATGAGCAGGTTCAGCATTGCAGTCTCCTTCGTCGCCGCAAACCATCGGCCCGCGGCATAATTCATCCTTCCGAAGGTAATTATACCACATTACCCCTTTTGGGGTAAAGAGGGAAACTGGCAATACCAAACTCCAGGCTTTTAGGGGACTGTCCCCACTCGTTTTGCTACTTGATGACTTTGCGGATGAACGGGAATACGAAGAGCGAGAGCACCGCGCCCCAGACGAGCGAGTTTACCACCATGATCGCCCACCAGAGGATGCCGCCGCCAGCCGCACCGAGCGCTCCCGCGACGGTTGCACCGGGCTGACCAAGGAATCCGCCGAAGATCACGAACAGGATGAAATGCACCACGCTGAGCGGAACATTAGCAAAAAGAAACGATTTCATTTGATTTTATCCTTTTTAGTGTTATTTGCTAATTGACTTTTTAAGGGGACTGTCCCCATGTCCAATTGACTTTCAATGGTCGGGGCGAGAGGATTTGAACCTCCGACATTCTGCTCCCAAAGCATTGTTTTTAACTTGATTTTTCCCAAAGTTTATAGGTTATTTTTTGTTTAAGATCGCTTCCGTCCCCCATTTTGTCCCCCACTTTCCCCTTGATTCAGCCCCGATAGTGTGATACACTGTTTCGCGTTGTCAATCATTGCAAACATAGTATATCACACAGCCGAGCGGCTGACAACACCGAGCGGAAGAAAAACCATTGCGAAAGGTGGTGCAAGATGGGATTGAAAATAGTGAAGAACGCCGACGGCACGTTTCGCCCGACATGGTACGGGCGCATATCCATCAAAGGCAAGAAGCGAGAAACCAACCTAAACGTATCGGTTGACGGCAGAATCCCCGTTGACAAGGCAGGGAATGTCAGACTGACCGCCAAGGGCGACGCCGCGTTTGAGCGTTCGCGCAAGGCGGCGAAAAAGGCATTCGACGCGTGGCGCAGGGAATCGCAGAAAGACCCCGCCGAACTCCAGCGCAAGGCGCACAAGGCGCGTACCGGCGAGGACTTGGGTGGTCTGCCGCTCGCAAAGCTGTTTGCGAACTGGCAGAACGTGTCGCGCGGGAAAGCCCCGACACCTGCCTGGTGCGCGATGGTAAAGGGATGGTTTGAGGATTTCACCGCGTTCGTACAAGCAGAGGCCCGCAAGCACCGCAAACGATGCGAAACAGTCAACGACATGACGCCAGAAATTGCAACGGCATGGTTCAACCACGTGAAGGCGACGTACTCATGGGAAACGGTGCTAAAGATGAAACACCTCATCAGCGGCACTTTCACCCGGCTGCAGGGGCTGGGGCTGTCACGCATCAACCCATTCAGCAATATGCAGTTGCGTGGCGGCGGCAACGGCGAAAACAAAAAGGTTTCGCGCAAGGCGTTGGACGCCGCCGAGACGGAACGGGTTTTGGAACTTGCGCGGGGCACGGAAATCTACCCGCTTGTGGTTGCCGCCGCTTGCACGGGCATGAGAATCGGGGACGTATGCAACCTCAAATGGGCGGATGTAGACTTGCGCGGCGGGCTGATAGACTGCGTTACCGCGAAGGCGGGTGTACGCGTCACCATCCCGATCTTCGGGCGGCTCATGGAAGTGCTGAACGAATGCGCGACCATTTCCGGAGATGGCGCCCAGCCATCCCCCTTCGTATTCCCCCAATTCGCAAGGGACTACAACTACACCAACGAAAAGGGACACCATACCACGCGCAACAAAATCATCCAAGCGGTAAAACCCCTTTTCGCCCGCGCAGTATTCGGGGACACGCCGCCCGCAACCGAGGTGAGCAAGAACGGCCAGACAACCCGCAAACTTGCCGACGTGATAGGCGATGCAGGGTTCACGGAATACAAGCGCAACCGACTGTTGGACGTCTACACCCGTTTCAAGGCGGGCAACCGCCCCGTTGACATTGCAGCCGCGCTGAACGTCAAGCGGTCGCAAATCTCAATGGACCTGCGCGACATCGAGAAACTGACAGGCGAGACTTTGCGTCCGATGGCCGAAAAGTCCTCACGGCGAAAAAACCGCCTTGAGCTTATTGAAAGCACGAGACAAAAGCGCGGCATTGGGCAAAGAGCGGCAAGCGTCTATGGCTGGCACAGTTTCCGGCACGGATTCGTGATCCTCGCGCTAAACGCAGGCGTTCCCGTCGAGGACGTGCGGCGCATTGTCGGGCATGGCGATGCGGAAACGACGCTTGACAACTACTACAATCCCGAAAAGAAACACGCCGCAGAGCGTGTGCGCCGCCAAATGCGCGGCACTGTGCTGGACAGCGACGGCGCGAGCCGCCGCAAAAAAATTGCCGCGACGACAACTGCCCTACCCGCGACTTCAATTGACGATGTAATAGCCACACTGACCGAAAAGCAGCGCAAGGCACTTGCCCGCAGACTGCTGGGGCTATGATATAATATGAGGCTCTTCTTGCTGGGCTCTTCTTCTTGAGGACTGAAACATGACAAGCAAAGAACAACTCGACAAGCTCGTTGAAATCGCAAATACGCCAATCGACGACAACGCCGCATACGACATTGCCGCCCAACATATCAACGCGATGATCATGAGCGCGCGGAAAGTCTTCGGCGGACTATCGACGGAGGCGCAGTTTGCGCAGTTCACGGCGCAAGCATCAAGGAACCTCAAGGGAAGCGAAATCTGCCTGCTTGTTCATTTCCTTGATCGCTTCCTGCTCGCCCAGCCGTTGGTAGATGGCGGCAGAACGGCGCTCCGCAACGACGTGACCGTTGCCGAACTTGTGCATCTCAAGCAAGCCGTCGACTTCCTGCAAATCAATTTTCAGATCAGCGCGACAGCGCTGGGAATGATGCGCATCTTCACGAAGCGGGCGGTTAAGGCGACCGACTTCTGGGGCATGACGCCCGACGACATGGAAAAGGAACTCAACGCAATCGCGCCGCAGGCGGACATGGTTGACGATTTCAAGAAGATGGTGCAAGAGCAATTCGCGGCGATGGGCGGCAAACTTGACGCGCTGCAAGACATGGAACGCGAAACGCAGGCGGCGGCGAAGAAAGCAGCGAACAATTCAAAGGCGGTGCTTGACGAACTGGCGCAATGGCGCGAGTGGGTGCGTGGTATATCTCAATCCGGGGATGTCCAGCCCCTTCCCCTTCCAACACTCTGTGCAGAGATGCAAAAAGCCGTTGTAGCGAAATGGGACGAGTACAAAGACGGGTGCGCAGGAAAATGCAGGGCAACTTTCCAAGGATGCCTTGACACCTGCGCCGCAGATTATGTCTATAAAAGCGCGGCTACTGGCAAGACATATCAACTGCTTGAACTTGCGCCGAACGAGGCGACTCTTGCGGCCATAGTCCACAACGCACAGGTGAAACGGTCTGCGCAGAAGAAAACCAAAGCCGCCGAAAAATCAAAGTCGCGTCAAAACCGCAAGCGCAAATAACTTTTTCAACACACCTTTTTACGCGCAGAACGCCGCCCCTGTTGACTGGGACGGCGTTTCGCGTTTCACGCCGTAAAACCCATTGACGCAAGTTTGATTTCTCGCCAAAATCGTGTGAAATAATACCAGACGTGTCAAGCCAAAGTTGCGTCCGTGATTCGGCGAGCGCCGGAACGTCGCAACGGATTGATGACCGCCCGCCGAGGCGAGACGCGGCATGGAGTAAATGCAATGAGTGAACGCGAACGAATGATGAAGCTGCTTGCGGCGACCCCGCAGACGCTGGCAAAAGTGGATGCCATCTTGAACGGCACGGACGGCATGGCGGCAAAAACGGACGACGACTGCCGCCTTGTGACGTACACGGAAGCGGCGAAGCGGCTGAACCTCTCCCGCCCGACCGTGTATCGGCTGGTGAAATTGGGACGGCTGGAGGTAGTGCCGCTTGACGGCGTAAACCGCATACGGCTCAAATCGGTCGTGGACTTCGCCAACGGCTCGACGCGCTGACAGGGGTGGCAATGTCTGACATCCAAGACGCAATCGAAGCGGCAACCGCACAAGCGGCGGCCGCGCATGCCGCCGACGAACTTGCGGCGGCTGGCATAGCCTTTCGCGACTGGCGCGAATTCATGGCGAACGAGCCACCCCCGTTCGACTGGATAATAACGGATATTGTCGCGCATGGCATGAAAGGCGACCTGAACGCCAAAAGCAAGCAATGGAAATCCTTTTTCGGGATGCAGCTTGCGCTGTGCATCTCCGCCGGGCAATCCTTCCTCGGCATGCAAGTACCAAAGGCACGGCGATGCGCCTACTTCAACCTGGAACTCAGTGATCGGGGTGCATGGGAACGCGGCGCGGCGATGGGCACGGCAACGGGCGCAACGCCTGCAGGCAACATGCTGTACGTCGTAAATCTCCGAGGCAAGGCAGACAGGTTGCGAGAGCATACACCCGCGCTTGTGGCAGAGGTGAGCAGGCTGGAGATAGACCTTGTCATCCTCGACCCCCGCTACAAGCTCATTGGCGACGGCGAGGATGAAAACTCTGCCGCCGGGTTGCGCGGAGTGCTGCAATTCCGCGATGCGCTGGCAGAAACCGCCGCCGTGCTGATGATAGGGCACGACCCAAAGGGAAGCACGGAGGGGAAGAGCATGGCCGACCGTGGCGCGGGATCTTATACGGCGGGCGCGGACTACGACTTCTCGTTCGCCCTGTCGCCGCACGAACGAGACGGGTACACCGTGCTTTCGACATCATGCCGCTACCGCCAGTCGCCGCCCGACCTCACGATACGCTTCGATCCCACGAAGCAGATTTTCGATGCCGACCCCGACACCCCGGCAGCCGTGAAACAGACGCGGCGCGGCGGCGGAGCATCTGCCGACCCGAAGGACAAGGCCAAACGCGAAGCGCTGAAATTGAACGCCCTTGAAGGTGCTGTACGCACCTTCGCCGATCAAAGCGAACTCATGAGCATAGGGACATTCCGGCAAAGCATAAGGGCAACGCCCGAAGGTGCTGCGTTTGGAAGAGACAGTTTGCGAACTGCGGTTGATTCGCTTGTCGAAAAAGGCGTCATCGCCACGACCACCGCCAAGGTTCGCACGAAAGACGGAAGAGTGAAGAACATAAAGAACGGCGGATGGCTTGTCGGCTCGCCTGAAAAGATCAAGGAGTATGATTCCAAATTCTCAGTCAGCCCTGCAACCAATGATGACTTACCGTCCCCGACACCCTAAAGGGGGTGCCGGGAAACCGTAAATCATCCCTTCGGGGTTGCTTTGCTGATTTACGGTTTACCGCATCCGAAAATGATAAATCCGTAAACCATAAGGAAAACAGATGATGAAACAACATCATAAACAGGCCTTCGCCAGACCCGAGCGGACGACACCCCGCAAGGCATACGAAGCCGCGCTTGCGGACTTCAGGCCTGGGGCGACATGGGCAGGGCTGGAGGCCAGACAAGGCAAACCAACATTCGTCTTTTGGGGCAAGGCAGCGGGAATGTCCGCAGATGAAATCATAGCGGACGCACACGCAGCAGGCGTGAGAAACCGTGACGCCGACATTCGGCGGGCATGGAAGACGGCACACCCACAAGGCAACCGTCCGCAAGCCAACTGGACTCGCACATTGGCGACAAAGTCCAATCCTCCGCCAACCTTCCCGCACTATGTCCGTGATATGGTGGCGGCAGGTGGCAACGAGGCAACATCTGCCGATCTTCTCGCCCTCTCGCCGTTCGCCGTTCCCAAGGATGCGAGGGCGCAGACCGTGGCGTTTCTACGCTCGATGTTCGACCCTGCCGACAATCTGTTCATATTCCGCGACGACGTGCCGTCCACAGGAAAAATCGGAACAAACCTCATGCCATGTTGCGACTGGTTGGCAACGATAGAAGGCGGCGATGCAACTCCCGGCGATCTTGTCGTTCCAAACCCCTTCACCGGCGCGGAGGGCAAGACGGCAGACGGAAAGAAATCCTATATAGCCCAATCATGCCTTGCCCGCCTTCCGTTCGTCGTGATAGAGTTTGATTCAATGCCGCTGAAAGTGCAAGCAGCGTTTTGGCGCGGATTGCTCATACGTTCGCCGCTTGCGCCGAAAGTGGCGGCAATCACCTATTCGGGAAGCAAGTCGCTTCATGGTCTGATACACGTTGGATGCGACGCGCTATCAGACTGGCAGATCGTGTGCAGGCAGTTGCGCGGACTATTCGCCGCCAACCCCGACCCCGCTTTCAGGGCAGACGAACAGGCAATGCGACCGCGAACGGGCACGCGCTTGCCGGGCGTTCGCAGACTCAACAACGGCAAGCCCCAATCACTTTTGTACCTCAACCAAGAAGCCGTGTCGTCTCGGATGGAGAACTCTAAAGCGCCGACCACCCCCTCTGCGCCGAGAAAAACGCCACAGGCGCGCTCGTCACACGGGGCGGGCAAAGAGCCGACCAGCGCTGACGAACGCGCCACGGGGGAATTTTCCGCCCTCCCGTGCGATTGTGCGCCCCTTCCGCCAGCAATGCCGCCCGACGACGCCCCTCTTGACGAGCTCCTCGCCGCCTTTGAAGTTGCAGAGGCATGGCAGTCACGGTTCCTCCCTGGGCCTTTCAAATAGCAGGGCGCGGGAAGGAGCAGGTCCCCAAAAGACACTTTCTTTCCGACTGCAAAAATTTTTATCTGTTGCTATGATAAAATAACCACCCAATATTGTTAGTTACCTCGCCGCTACCCGACGCTCCCCCCGCGAACCTTCGCATCAGTGCCCGCAACGTTGCCGCGTGTCGGGTTTTCTCGTTTAGGCGGGCAACCATGCCTCCCGACCGCTGAAGCCCGACACAGGCCGACGTCGCGCCACGTTCGTGATGCGCCCAGCGACGCCCTGCCCAGTGCCTTCAAAGAAAAGACAGACGTTCATACCAACCCGTGCCAAGCGCGGCACTTTCGGCGCGCCTTTTCATTGCCAATCCAGAAACAGCCGCTTCGCGGGGCTTCTACCAGATTCCGAGGTCATTCAACGGGTTGAGATCGCGGGAAGCCCTGTAAAACACGCGTTCCGTGACCCTTAATTCCCCTTCGCCATGACAACGTCGTCGCAGACTACGCCTTCGCGGGAGTCGGATGTGCCGGGTGCGAGGGCGAAAGTGGCGTTGTCGAGCGCCAGACCGTCCACATGGCGGACGTAGAGGCCGTAGGCGGGGAGGATCGTGCCGAACATGTGCGGATCGGGATAGCTGCCCGCGACCTCGGGAACGAGTAGCGTCCGCGCAGCCGCCGTGTCGCCTCCGCCCCGGCAGACGATATGGACGTTGTGGAGCGCAATGTCCTTCACGCGGCAGCCATCCACGCCGGTTATGGAACTCGCCACGCTCGAACACGCCTCGCCCGAGACGTTCTCCAAGAGGATGTTCCTGAAAACGCGCTTGTCGGACGGCGGCGTTCCGCATGCCCTTCCGCTCCGCGTCCCGGCGCGGACGAACAGCGGCACGCACGCGCCCTTCACCGAGATGCGCCGGAACGTCACGTTCTCGACAACTCCTCCGTCGACATTACCGACGGCAATGCCTGCGCCAGCCGCGAACTCCTCCTCGCCAAGCCCCGGGAACTCGCGCGCCCTGTCCGCGTTCGCGAAGCGCCAGCGGTCGCGTCCAAAGCGGCGGTCGCGGAAGTCGCGGCGCGGCGCCTCGGTGCGGCAGTCGACAAAGAGGATGTCGCGCATCGTCCCGTGGCTGGCCGTCCCGAGCTTGAGCGCGCTGCAGCACGACCGCGCGACGACGTTGGTGACAAGCACGTTCTCGACGGTGAAACCGGGGTTGTTCGATTTGATGCACACCGCATCGTCGCCCGAATCGATGTCGCAGTCGGCGATGACGACGTTCCGCGCCTCCACGTCGATTCCGTCGTTGTTCTCGTTCGCGTGGCTGTCGACCTTCAGCCTCCGCACTTCCACCCCGTCGCAGCACTTGAACACGACGCCCCAGCATGCGGAGTCGCGCAGGATGAAGTCCGAAAGCCGCACGTCGCGGCAGTCCGCGAAGAACACGCCGCGCGGACGCGTCCCCTCCTGGTTGCCGCCGCTCGACCCCGGCATAGGCCACGCCGCGCCGTTTCCGAATATCTCGCCCTCGCCGGTTATCGCGACGTTCGTGACGCCAATCGCCGACACAACCGCACTCCACGCACCCTCGGAATAGGGCAGCTTAGTCACGCGGTAGTTCTCGATGCCGACCTTTCCCTCCAGCACCGCGCCCTTCTCAAGATACAGCTCGACGTTGCTTCTGAGGTCAATCTGCCCGACAAGATACCGCCCGACGGGGACAGTCACCCTCCCGCCGCCCTTCGCGGCGGCCTCGTCTATCTCGCGTTGTATGTCAAGCGTGCCACACTCTACGAATGGTGCAACAGCCGCAACGGCAATAGGTAATATTGATGCAAAGAACATGACTACTCTCCTCTCGTAAAATCGCGCCCTTCATATTCTGGCGGGACATAGCCATGCTGCGAACCTTGCACCCACCTGATGGACTTATTCTTCCCTGGGATGTTGTTCCATAATTTCGCAAGTCCCATTGGCGGACATGTATAGTCGCCTAGTCCCGCACGCGTTATGTTCGTAAAACAGCTCTCAGGTATTCGCTTTGCCCACACCACCGCATCATAGTACGCAACGCCCGGAACCCAACGGATGTACCATCCGTTGCCAGCCGCCTTTTTGTCGAGACGGGCATTGTTCATATACATGTCGCAGCACCATGTGATGTTTGAATCCGCACGGGTAACGCCCTCGCCGCATGCAGCCGCCCAGATCGTCTGGAGCCCGCCTTGGCTGCCGCCAGATGCATACAAGTCCTTGCCATTCCAGCCTTTGAGTGTCTTGAGGTACTGCAATGCCCGCTTCACGCGAAGCACCATCCCATTGAAATAGGCAACTTCAGGGTCTTTATTCTGCTCCAGATCAAATGCATATGTCCTGCCATTCGAACCTACTTCCCATCTGAGTGCCTTCGTATCCGTCTCTGTCGCACCAAATTCGGCAAGCTTCATTCCGTGCGCGTTTATGTTGAGAACTATCATGTCGGAACGGAATCCATTCGGCCTCTTATGAATGCTGAAGTTGCCATTGTATCCATGCGTCTCAAGAAGGCACGGGAACATTGCCCCGTCGTCAACAGCCTTTGGAACAGAGAGATATCCGGTGACAGGCCGCAGGCCCGCGCAGTCGATGCTTACGGCAAAGCACCTAACACCGGACTTCAGACTGTCGACCTCGATGCAATCCGCCTTTATTGGCACCTTGTCGAGACGGGCAAACTGTCCTTTCCAGAACTCGTCGAAATCCTTCGGCTCAGACTCTTCCGCCAACGCGAGAGATTCAACATCCACCCCTGCCCCACCGTCGAAGAATACGTTCTTCGGCGATCTCTCGAATTTGTTCATGGCCTTCTTGCCCTCCGGGGTTGACTCATCGCCCATGAACTTCTTCACTACGCGCTTGTGGTCTTTATCCACAACATACGCCTCTAACCGCACAAAGCCCGGATTGTCAAGTCTTGTCTTGTACACGAAAGGTCGGGTGGAAAACGGAACCTCGCCACTTTCAAATCCGCCACAGTCATCCGAGCGCTTCCAGGAAAGGAAATACTCTCCTTCCGGAATCTCCCCATCAACGCCCATTGGTTCAAGAGTGAACACCATCTCCTCTCCCGGCTTGTACGAAAGAGGATTCTTGTCTGTCGTCCCCTTAATCCATGCTCCGTCCAGAAGACCAGCCACCAGCTGCATTGAGAACAAAGCGACCGTGCAAGCTATCTGTACACGAACTTTAAATAACTGATTCATACTCATTTTCTTTCAGTGTTGGCATTACAGCAATCAAATTTTCCGTTTCCTGGCAGTCCGCCACCCTCTGTCCTACCGCTGGATATCATCTTTCTCAATTAGATTGAGGCGGAACGGGGCGAGGGGATAGCCATGTTCGTTCTTGAGGCGCGAGGACTGAAGCCAACTCCACGCATAGCGCAACCGCACGGGACGGTCGACGAATGTACTCGACACCTCGATGGCGTTGTTTGAGACGATCTTCGCGCTGGCGGGAGAAAACGGACCTGACTCGCCCGCAAGCTCGAACGGCAGCACGCCGTGTCCGTTCATGTTCCACCCTTTCACATTGCGGAAGGTCAGCGTCACGGTGTCGCCGACGACCTCCCAGCTGTCAAGTTCCGGTCCGTCGCATGCAAGCTGCTTCATGCCGTATGTCTTGTTGAGCGCATTCGCGGCAAGGCGAAGCGCGACCGTGCGCTTGTTATCGGGGTGTATGCTCTCGGGATCGCCGACGTCAACGGTCGAAACACATGCCGCGTTCGGCTTTGTCTTCACAAAGGCATGCTGGGCCTCGCGCAGTTCCGTGCGGTACAGGACGTTTGTATGATAGCCGAACGGTGCGATTTCTGCCATATAGAACGGGAGCGGCGAAACCTCGAACGCTCCGCTCCATGCACCATACAGCGCCTCAAGCCGATCCGCATACGCAAGTCCATCCACACGGTTCTCCTCGCCCTGATACCACACCATGCCGCGGGCGCAATACGGCGCAAGAGGCGCAACCATCGCATTCCACAGGACACGCGGCTGACGCCATGGTCTGAAACCGTTGTCGGAATCAGTCCTCAACACTCTCTCCGGCTCCGCATTCGGCGTCCATGACTGCGCTGGCGTCCCGCCCCATGCAGTTACGATGACGCCGACAGGCACCTTCAGCGAGCGGTGCAGCGCAAGTGCATAATGAAATGCAAGTGCCGAAAGATTCTTGCAGGACCCAGGCGTAAACGGCTTCCAATGCGCAGGCTTGACCAAAGTCTTTCGCGGCTTAACAGACCACTCCTGTGCAACATGGAACGCGCGAACTAGCGGCTCGTCGACGGTCATACTGTCGAAGTAGCCATCCGTCTCGCGCCCTGCATGCTGCTCAACCCTTGCCTGTGGCCAAAGTTCCATCCTCATGTTGCTCTGCCCGGCACAAAGCCACACTTCGCCGACAAGAACGTCTGAAAAAGACTTCTCCTCACCACCAGAGGCTATGCTCATCGTCCGGGACTCGGCAGATGCGGGCATCGGCGCAAGATTGACGCGCCACGCACCGTCGGCGTCTGCCTTCGCACTCAGCGACTGACCCGCGAAGGCGACCTTAACTTCTGCGCCCGGCTCTGCCCAACCCCATACGGGAACAGGCTTCTCGGCTTGCAAAACTGCATGATCGGTGAAGACAGAAGAAACTGTCAGATTGGCGAGCAGAAGAAATGATGTTGCAAGCATGGTTTATTACTCCTTATTCGACCTCATCGGCATTAATGCGCTGAAAAACGTCTTCGGTTAGGAATAAATTCTTTTTGCACGTATCGCGGGAGGCAGCGTCAACCGGTCTCCCGACGAGCCAGCGAAGAACGTTGGCGAGAAGCGCCGCATTGTCTCCATGCCCGATGCGCAGCGGCGCAAACATCGACAGGTCTGACGAGAAAACGAACCTCCCGCCGTCGCACGTTCCTGCGATCATGGCGGACCCGTCCGAAGTCTTGACCACAGGAAATGCCGAAACTCCCTTCGGCATCTTGCGGGCGTCCTGCGCGAAGAGCGGACGCAACTTGTAGAGAAGCACGGAACCAACGCCATCCGAAAGAGGCGACTTTGGAATGTCGGTCGAAAGAGACTGGAACGGATCGCCGAACACTGCCGATGCCGGATTAGGCTCGGCCGGGCCTCGCGTATAAATGCCAAAGCGGCGCGCAAGTTTCCCGAGAGAAAAAGCGTCGCAGTTGCGCGAGCCTGCGGTATCGGCCATAACCAACAGCGAGCCCCCGCCTCTGACATATTCCTCAAGGATGTCGTTCATCGGACCGTCGTTCCTTGCGTCTGCCTTGACTCCGGCATTGGAATTGCCCTCGAAAAGAAGAACAAGCTTTGCGGACTTCAAATCGGACTTCTTCAGCTCCTTGACGCTTATTTCGGAGAAGGACAATCCCATGCGTTTCAACTCGCGGACGACTTCAGGATGTTTCTCGATGCCCTGCACACGCCCGTCTCGCGGCTCCGCAAAAGCACCGACGAATACCACATCCGCCTCTTCGCACGGGGTTGCATGCGCTGCTTCGACGATCTCGGACAATTCGTCGAGCAATTCCTGTCGCAGAGGCGAAACTTTTGGGGATGCCGGGTCGGGCGTGTCTAGACGGACAAGAACAGCCGCCACGACATCCTGCGAAGGGATTTCAGTTTCAATAGTCCGTCGCGATCCATCACTCCGTCTGAAATTACCTACTACCGGCTTTAGTTTCCAATCCTTTAACCCCTCTGGCAGAGTTACCTTTGCCCTTTGCGGCAATCCGCCCCAATTCGCAAGATACAGCACCTTGCGATCATTGCCGCCCACAAGAGTCCTTTCGACAAGCGGCACTTCCTTTGACTCGCCGAAGGAAACTGCGATCTCGGGCGTCGGCACGAAGTCTTTGACGCTCGCGAGCAAGTCGGACAACTCTGCCTTGGACGACATCTTGACTACACGGCCACGGCCAAACTTTCCTGCCTTAAGCCAGTCCTCGAAATCGGTAGGTGCATAAGCATCCGGCGTCTTGAGAAAAGTTCCGTCCGTCACTATGGCCGTTCCGCCACCAGTTACGTATTCCTTGAAATGCCGATATGTGGCGACGGCAACGCAAG
>JAEEGF012471626.1_pt1 | contig 15061 bp, 17 predicted proteins | sample 9134171 | NCBI WGS metagenome assembly JAEEGF01 (sample SAMN16246542, study PRJNA631951) | gut metagenome | biome: gut microbiome; feature: rumen; material: AP-attached | host: Bos | place: Iran: Karaj | collected 2018-10 | reverse complement strand
ATATGGTATCATCCTGCACAATAAACTCTGATTGCGGAGAAAAAGATAAAAAAGCTATAGATAATGTTAGGAGAGCAGGAAGTTTATTTGTAGATGATATAGACCGATACATTCCTGCGATAAATAGTAGCACAGAGAACGGCGAGTACTCCTTTGAATCTAAATATGTCGAAATGATAAGTAAAGGGTATTATGTTGTATTTATAGAAGATTTAGGCATAAATGATGTTTATGATTTAAATGACGAAAACTATGATTTTATGTATACGTTTGATCGTTCAGATTATTCAAACGGATTGATGATGAATATAAATCAAGATGGAGAAAAAAAGTTTACAATCACAACGTTCTATGATGAATATGTGGCCTTTTTTCCTGACAGTTCCAAGTATTATTTTGGCGAAAGAAAAGGATATGATTCCGAAGACCATGAGTTGTCTATAAGTAATGAAACGCAGAGTTTACTAGACAATGCCTTGTTGCTTTATACCAATTTTGTAGACTGTTTTACAGATGTTTCTATGGAGGAATTCATGAATGATGTAAAAACGGTTTCGACAGAAAAGGGACACGACTATCTTTATGATCTTGCAAAACAATACTTTGATAATGGAAATAACTAGTAGAAATCATATTTGAAGAACTTGATAGATAAATTACGGTTGTTTGATTTAGTTAAGTATAAAAAGGGTTCATAGATGCAAAAAGATAAAGAATTGATTACGCTATATTGGTGGCTAAAAAAGCGAGGACATTGATGCTGCGTTCAGAAGACATGAGAACAGCGAAGGAATATAATTCCTTGGACCAGACGCGGGCAATGAGGGTGCATATCCACAGGGAACTGATAAAGGAAATGGGAGAACAGGAATTCCGCAGTCTGCATTATCTCGAGAAGGAACTGGCGGTAGATGAATACTTCGAAGAACACGAAGCGGAACTGATGGAATTATACCCCAAGGCGGACGTGACAATGCTGTAATAGAATCAATACTGTTGCTTTACAATGGAGTGAAATCATGAACGAGAATTCTTTAGCATACAAATTATGCCGCTTATTGGGAATATTGGCGATCGCTACTGCGTTTTTAGGACCCATAGTCATTTACTTCACCGGGGTAAAATGGTGGAAATTCGTGATAGAGATCATCATAGTGGTGTTGCTGTATTATCCATACAATTATCTGGATATGAAGATTAAAAAGCAAAATAGATAAAAATTTCCAATCTGTGAAGGGATGAAAGAAATCTGCTATTCTTATGATTTAAAGGTATTTTCTGGATTCCGAGCCGTTGTCTGTTATCTGAAAATCAAATATAATAAAGTCATTAAAAGAGTGTTTGTTAGTGATATCCGTTAGGATACCATTACGCTTACGGACGATGTATTGACAGGAAAAATCTTTTTCCTTGTGTCAATTTCTGTTCTGGTGTAGTCATAGCAAACACTCTTTTTTTGTTGTCATAACAGAAAAAGGAGGATGGATTACTATGACAAACACTTTATCAGTTGAAAGAAGAGCCGCTCTGGAAAGGCAGGCTCAGGCGATCGGCTATGATCTTGATTATCAGCCGGAAGTGATGATGGAGGATATCAGGCTGCTGCCGGAGAGTTTCTGGCACGAGAACCGTGCCAAGGGTTGGGGCGGATCCAATGAAGGGGTTTTGAACGGAATTTCAAAGTTTTCGTCTATGCCTGAACTCGTCAACGAAAAGCTTCTGAACAGGAAGGCCGAAGTTGACGATGACAGACAGTATATCTTTGATTTCGGTCATGCTCTGGAGTGGGTCATGCTGAAGCGGTATGCTGCGATGAACGGCTACAAGTTTCTGACCTATATCGATTATTTCGTTCTGGTCAGAACAAACAGCGACCTTTCATTACAGTATCCCAAATTCAGAAAAGCCCAAGAAGGGCTTTATTCTTATGTCACAAGAGATGAGAAGGAAGCAAACGAGCTTCTGGCTCAGATCAAAAATTCCTATCCAGCATCGTTTATCGTGAAGCAGGAAAGCAACGATCCAAAGGACGTCCGGGATATTACCGCCGAAGAACACGCCCTGTACGATGCCAAAGGCATTGTCTGTGTGGACAGAAGGCAGTACATCAATCCCAATTACCGGTCGATGATCGGCGATATGGACGGACTCTGCATCGAGCCGGACGGGACCAGAAGAGGCATAGAATGCAAGACCTATACGCACAACTCCACGAAAGGCTGCTTCACTTCAGGTGTTCTGGGTGAAACCGGAAAGATCAAGAACGAGGAATACTACTACCAGGTTCAGCACTACATGGCCGTATGCAATATCGACCGGTTCGATATCGTTGCGACCTGCGGGAATACTCCGAACGACTTCACGATCACAACTGTGTACCGTAATGTCGATTTTGAGAAGTATCTCTGTGAAAATGCGCAGGACGCCTGGGAAAGGTACATCGAAAATCTTGAAGTTCCTGAAGTCGAACAGCTTAACGAGGAGATGCACGACAGTCTGGTCGCATCAATGACACCGGATACTCTTGATGATGAGCCGGTGGAGATTCCTGCAGCGCTGCTTGAAAACATCGAAAGGATCGAAAAGATCAACGAGAAGATCAAAGCAAGTGAACAGGAAATCGAGCGTCTGGAGGAACAGATACGCAAGCTGCAGCTTCCGATCGAGGAAGTCATGTCTGAAAACTCTCTGGGATTCATGTCTACGGATCACGATTATGATTATCAGTTTGAATTCCAGCCGGGAAACGGAAGAGCCGGCTTCGATCAGAAAACACTGAAGGCAGAGATGCCGGATGTCTGGGAGAAGTACAAGAAGCCAGCCGAGCCCGGTAAAAGAAAATTCAAGTTCTTCAGAATCAAGAAGCGTTCCTGAGGGGAAAGAACATGACAACACTGTTATGTAAATTCTCCTCTACCTACAACAGTCCGACCAGGTTTTCCGACTCTTTCTGCATCTATTCGTCGAATGATTTCGACAATATGCCGCCGGAAGTCAGGAAAGTCAATAGATCGGGCAACGCTGTTGTGAAGGTGATCGGTCAGAGTCTTCCGCGCCTTGCGGACTGGACCATACGCTTTGAAGGGGAGTGGAAACACTCCAAAGGATACGGATACACCTTCTTCGCAAGCCACTACGAGCTGATTACTCCTTCGACCCTGAAGGGGATAACGCGCTTCCTTGCGTCCAAGGCGTTTCCGGGAGTCGGTATCAAAACCGCCGAATCAATCGTAAAGGAATTCAAGGCCGAAACGCTTGATGTCATCGAGAAGACACCGAACCTTCTGTTGAGGGTTCCCGGCATCAATATCGACAAGGCCGCCATCATCGCAGAATGCTACCAGAAGAACATAGCATACTCAAAGCTGTGCTCTTATCTGGCAACATATTCGATATCCGGCAATGCTGCGTCAAGCGTCTATGAGTCTGAAATGAGCCTGGAGGACATTAAAGCAAACCCTTATGTCCTTCTGGATGTAAAGGGCATAGGTTTTTCTACCTGTGAGAAAATCGCCAGAACAGAAGGCGTGTCCCTTGATTCGTTTGCACGGATCGAAGGTGCTGCCAGAAACGTTCTGACGTCCGATTCTGAATATGCAGGCAACATGTTCATGCTGTATGAGGACTTCGAACAGAAGGTCCTGCAGCTGCTCAATAGCCAACTGGATCCAGCACCTGTATCGCTTGATAGGTTCAGGGACTGCATCAGATCTTTATCCAAGGATGGAAAGATTGTATTCAGAGGAGGAAAATGCATATTCCTAAAGGAGTATGACGATGCCGAAAACGATTCGGCGCAAATGATTGCCAGGCTGCTGGATCAGGACAACATGCTTGGCCTCAGCGTCAAGGGCGTCAGCCAGTGTCTCGACGATTACTGCAGATCATCTGATATCCGTTTTACGGAAAACCAGAAGAACGCGGTTCTTCGTTCTTTGATGACAAGGCTGTCCATCATTACCGGAGGTCCCGGAACAGGGAAAACGACCATCCTGAAGGCGATCATTGCCGTATTCAGAAGGCTGCATCCCGATGATGCGATAACCCTCCTGGCGCCGACCGGCAAAGCCGCAAGAAGAATGACCGAGACATCCGGCTATCCGGCACACACGATCCATTCCGAACTTCAGATCTACGAGGACATGTCGTCTTCCGGGATCATGATCAGCCCGGGACTTGTCGTGGTCGATGAAACGTCGATGCTGGACAATCTGATTCTCGCCAAGCTTTTAAGAGCAATCAATCCGAGAAGTTCTCAGCTTATTTTCATCGGGGACGTGAACCAGCTCCCGTCCGTGGGGCCTGGTCTCGTCTTGAAGGAAATGATCGGATCAGGTGTCATACCGAAATCCGAGCTTGTCGAGATCTTCAGGCAGAAAGACAAAGCTTCAATCATTGACAACGCCTACAAGGTAAACCACGGTCAGACAGATCTGATCTGCGACGAAAGTTTCCAGATAGTAAGCGTGTCAGACGATGACGAAGCCGTCAGAAAGATCGAAGAGATCTATGCGGAAGAAACTGGCAGATGGGGGATCGACAATGTCGCATTGCTTTCTCCGCTGAGAAGGACTCAAAACAGATTTACCTGCGTGTCTGACAGTTTGAACCAGATTCTTCAGAATCAGGTCATACCGTCATCCAACGCGTCCGTGACATTCAACGGAAGGGAATTCAGGATCGGAGACAGGGTCCTGCAATGGAAAAACACCAAAACATCCGCCAACGGAGACGTCGGTACGATTGCCGATATCGTTCAGACGGATGACGGCGTGTTTGTCAAAGTCAAATGGGAAAACGGGAACGAGAGCGAAGAAAACAGGGAGACGATGGCGGACATCAGCCTTGCCTATTCGATCTCAATCCACAAATCCCAGGGATCCGAATATCAATGCGTCATCATACCGCTGATATCAAGCCAGATCTGTTCTCTGTTCCAGAAGAAGCTGCTGTATACCGGTCTTACCCGTTCCAAGAGCAGGATCGTGATCATCAGCGATGGGAGCAGGGCTCTTGATTACTGCATCACCCATAACGGAGATCAGGCAAGAAAGACTCTGTTTTCTAGACGGATCAAGGAATCTGTGAAGGTCGCCTAAAAAGCGACTTGCGGACCATCGGCATTTCCTGCATCACCAATATGGGAGCAGGTATCACCAGTCAGGAACTGACGCATGAAGAAGTCCAGGAGACGGCCGATATGGTCAAAGGACAGTTCAAGCAACTGATCAAAACGATCGTCGAACGGATGTAGAAGTATCATATTACAAACGCATATAAAAAACTGTCGAACCGCTTCTGGCAAGACAGCTTTTTCATTTCTTGATTAGTCCAGATCCTCGCCGTTGCTGGCAATGACCTTTTGATAATAGTAGAAGGAATCCTTCTTCAGACGCGTTCCGCTTCCCTTTCCTTCGTTATCCAGATCGACATAGATGAATCCGTAACGTTTCTTCATCTCGCCGGTAGACATGCTGATGAGGTCGATACAGCCCCACCATGTATAGGCGATCAGATCAACGCCATCCCGGATGGCATCCGCCATAGCCTTGATGTGGTCACGCAGATAAGCGATACGATACGGATCATGGATCTCCCCATCGACCACTTCGTCTTTGGCTCCCAGACCGTTTTCCGTAATCATGATCGGACACCTGTAACGGTCGTAGACCTTGTTCAGGGTGTATCTTAATCCTACCGGATCGATCGGCCAGCCCCATTCAGATTCGCTCAGATAAGGGTTCTTCAAGCCTCCCATGATATTGCCTTTGACCGAGCTTTCTTCATAAGTGACGCTCTCGCAAACCGACTGGTAGTAGGAGAAACTGTAGAAGTCGCAGACTCCTTCTTTCAGCGTTTTCAGATCTTCTTCGCTGAAATCAAGCGTGATGCCGTGTTCCCTGAAGAACGCATGGGCATAATAGGGATATTCCCCGAACAGCATCACATCGGCACAGAGATTGTTGCGGAACTGATCTTCCTTGTAGACGTGCAGAATGTCATCGGGATGACAGGTCCTTGGATATTCAGTAATGTGACAGATCATGGTACCGAAATGGAAACCGGGATCGATCTCTCTTCCGGCCTTTACGGCCTTGGCGCTTGCGAGCAAGACATTGTTCATGGCCTGCCAGCGAAGCTGTTCGTCATCGACCTGATTCTCGAAATCGACTGTCCCTTCATTGAGGATGCCGCCCTGGATGAAATTGCCCAGGGTGAATTCCAGATTGTTGACTTCGTTGAATGGCAGCCAGTATTTGACTTTGTTTTTATAACGTTTGAACAACGTGACCGCATACTTCACATAATAGTCGACAACTCTTTTATCCGACCAGCCCTGCGTTTTTACCAAAGCATAAGGCAGTTCGTCGTGAGAGAGCGTGACCAGCGGTTCGATCCCGTATTTCAGCAGTTCATCGAAGACCGCGTCATAGAATTTCAGGCCTTCCTCATTCGGTTCTTCTTCATCGCCGTTAGGGAAGATCCTGGTCCAGCCGATCGACATGCGGAAGATCTTGAAACCCATCTCCGCAAACAAAGCGATATCTTCTTTATAAGCATGATAGAAATCGATTGCCGTATGGTTGGGATAGTAGTATCCTTCTTTCACGCCATCCGTAATAATACGAGGCGTGTTATAGGCGCCTGCCACCATCACATCCGCGACACTCAGGCCTTTGCCACCTTCCTTGTAGGCTCCTTCGATCTGGTTGGCCGCCGTAGCTCCGCCCCAGAGAAAACCTTTCGGGAAATTACTCATGTCCGCTTTCCTTTCTGATGTATTCTTTGTACCAGTCGAAGCTGACTTTTCTGTAACGCCTGCCGCTCCCGTTTCCCCAGTTATCGCGGTCCACATAGATGTAGCCGTAACGTTTCTTCATCTCTCCGGTCGAAGCGCTGACCAGATCGATCGGTCCCCAGCTGAGAAAACCGAGGCAAGGCACGCCATCTTCTTCCATGGCCAGATGCATCTGTTCCAGATGAGCCGACAGATAAGCGATGCGCTGCGTATCGTTGACCGTTCCGTTTTCCAGTTCTTCATTGAGACCGATACCGCATTCGACGATAAACAGAGGCAGCTGATAGCGCTCGTACATCCGGTTCATGGAAATGCGCAAGCCGATCGGATCGATGACCCAGCCCCAGTCGGAACGTTCCAGATAAGGATTTTCTGTCACTTCCGGACCATTCGCCGTCGCTTTTACGGTCTTGGAAATATAGTAACTGAAAGAGATATAGTCGCATCTGCCTTCTTTCAGGATCTTTCTTTCTTCCTCGTTAAAATCTAAAACGATTCCTTCCTCATCGAAATGACGACAGACGGCAGCGGAATAGTCTCCTCTGCACATCACGTCCAGGCAATAGTGCTGCATCATTTCTTCTTTGGCTGTCGCTTCCACATCCTTAGGATCGCTCGTCAGAGAATAATATGGCACATAGGACGACATGCAGCCGACCTTGAAGTCCGGATTGATTTTATGACCTTCGATCACCGCCAATGCGCTTGCGACAAACTGGTTGTGCAAGGCCTGATAGATGACCGCCTTGTCCGTATTGGTATGGATCCCCGCCGAAACGAACTGCAGCAAAGGATAGTCGAAAATCAGCATATTGTTGATCTCGTTGATCGTGATCCAGTATCTGACTTTATCCCTGTATCGTTCGAAACAGGTCTTGCAGTAACGGACGAAATAGCCGATTACTTTCTTATCCAGGAAGCCGTCATATTTTTCCGAGAGATACAGCGGCATATCGTTGTGAACCAGCGTGACCACAGGTTCGATGCCGTATCTGTGCAGTTCGTCGAAGAGATCGTCATAGAACTGCAGGCCTTTCTCGTTTGGCGTTTCTTCATCGCCTCTGGGATAGATGCGGGACCAGGAGATCGATACTCTCAACGCCGTAAAGCCCATTTCCGCAAACAAAGCGATGTCGTCCTTGTAGGTATGATAGAAATCGATCGCCTCATGGCTGGGATAGAAACAGTCCGGATGCACATGGTCATGGATCTCTCTTGGCTTTTCGGCAGATCCGACGGTAATGACATCCATCACGCTCGGACCTCTGCCATCGAGATCCCAGGCTCCTTCGCACTGGTGGGCGGCCAAAGCGCCGCCATAGTAGAAATTACTGTTTCTCATTCAGCAAGGTCTCCATGAACATCACCAGATATTCCGCGACCTGATATTCGGACTTGACCGTCATTAACGTATCCATGCCGTGGCAGAACAGGACATTGTAACCCTGCGGTTCGCCTGAGCATTCCAGCTGCAGGACCTTGGTCTGTTCCCTGTGGCCTTTCAGGAGTTCTTCATCCGCTTTCTTAAGAAGCTCTTTTGCTTCCGCGATGTTCCTCTGGGCGACACAGGACATTGCCTGTCGGATCAGTTCTCTCGCATTGCCTCCGGCCATGACCAGCTGCATGCCGGTCAGCGTCAGTAAATTATTATCTTCCATATAAGCAAGTCCTCCTTTTTAAGATCAGGAGTATTTTTCATACTCCTGATCATCTGTTTGTTTCTTATTTGTGTTCTTTTGCTTCTTCCTGCGCTACGACATCTGCTTCATAGGTCTTGAAGAACGGGAACCAGATGAGTAAGCTCAGCACGAACAGCACGATCGTCAGGACGGCACCGGCAACACCGGAGTTGATGAACGCCTGAATGACGGTCGGGAAGTACCAGAGCTGGTTGACCGCCGATGGGATGGCAACCAGACCGGTCTTGTACGCGATACCGGCAACCAGCGGCAAGACGATGGCATTGAGCCAGAATGGGATCATCAGGATCGGGTTGTAGGCGACAGGAGCGCCGAAGACGACCGGTTCGTTGATGTTCAGAACGCCTGGAAGCGCGCACATTCTGCCGATGGTCTTAAGCTTCTTGGATTTCGAGAAGCACATCAGCAGAACCAGAGCCAGCGTAGCGCCGACACCGCCGATATCGATCAGACCGTTGAAGGTCTCCATCAGCGAGATGTTGGTAGGAGCGGCACCGGAAGCGACAGCAGCTGCGTTCGCGGCAATGCCATCCATCCAGATCGGCCACTGCAACGGGAAGAGAATCCAAGTGAATCCAAAGGAATACAGGAAAGCTTCCGCGAAAGCGACCAGCACGAAGCCAGGGATCGTCTGAGCGATGCTGACCAGCGGATTGAAGATCGCTCTGCTCAGGGCATAGATATCGATATTGCAGTTGTAGCAGATGACACCCAGCAAAACGCAGACAGCAACCGGGATCATGGCATCGAACATGTTGACGACGATGTCAGGCATCACAGTATCTTCAGAGAAGAACGAATGCTTGCTGAACTCATAGAATACTTTCGATACGATCAGACCGGTGAAGACGGCACAGAACATACCGCCTGTTCCCAATGTATCGAGGATGTATGCCATTTCGCCTTCTTCCGTGAATCTCGGAAGCAGAAGGCACAGGAAGGTACCGACAGAAGTCAGAGCTGCAACATTCTTCAGTTTTTCGGTATGTCTTTCTTCCAGGAACTTCGTCGGGATCAGGAAGGCGATAAAAACGGACATCAGACCGAAAGTGAACTGGTTCAGCAGCGAGATATCCGGAATCACAGGAATGTATTCCTTGAGCAGGCTCAGGACGGTGACAAAGCTTCCCAGCATGATGATCGGAAGCAGCGTCATGATGGACTTCTGCACGGCGGCAATGTAAGTGTTCTGACACAGCTTCGTCAGTTTCGGCGAGAATTCATTTCTCATCCAGGACATAAATTTGTTTTCTTTTTTCATGATTTTCCCCTGTTTATTCTTTTTCATTGATAAGTTTCAAGGCGACTTCCAGAGCACCGGCTCCATCGATAGCCCCATAGATCTCTTCCGGAATGAAGGCATAAGGAACTCCATAGGGAGCGATCGAATCTCTGATCATTTCTTCCTGATAAGCCAGATGCGGGCCGATCAGAAGGCAGTCAGAATCTTTGACACTGTCGAGAAGTTCCGACTCGCTTCTGGCGACGATCGTTACTTCCAGACCCTGAGCTTTGGCAGCTCGACGCATTTGCTGGGCAATGAAACCGCTAGAAGCTCCAACGCCACAGATCAATAAAATTTTCATAGTTCTTTCCTTTCGTCATACATGACTTTGATACGTATCTTCTGCTTTCATCGTATCCTGTCTTATCTGGTGAAACAAATCATCCTTTTCACTTGAAGCGGTGAAAATGTTGAAATCCGCGTATATTGAATTAGCTGTTTTTAAACCAATATAATGAAACTGACAATGGACCAGAAGTACAGAAAGCTCCTCGATTCCCTGAACAAAGCCGATGGCGCTCTTACGGCTTCTTTTCTTGCGGACAGATTGGGTGTCTCCTCGCGTTCCATCAAAACCTATATCAAAGATCTCAACAGCACTTATCCCGGGTTGATCCATTCCGCTTCGGACGGCTATACGATCAACCGGGACGTCCATCAGCAGCTTGACTTCGAAAGAGACGAGATCCCACAGGATCAGGAAGAACGCATCCGCTACATCATCAACTATCTGGTCGGCATGGACAAGGAAGAAGAGCTGGACATCAATGAGCTGGCCGACTCCATCTATGTCAGCAGCACTACGATCCGCCGCGACCTGAAGATCGCCAAAGAACTGTGCAGCCACTACCGCACCGACCTGAAGATCGCCAACGACAGCATCCGTCTTTCCGGCAAAGAAAAAGACAAACGCGCCTTGATCAATGCGATCTACACCAAAGAATTCGAACAGAACGATTTCGATCTGTACAAACTACAGGAATTCTTCCCGGATTACGACCTGACCAAAATCAAAGCGATCACCATCGAGAAATGCAAGGAATTCAATTACCTAATCAATGGTTATACGATCGACCAGATCGTGCTGGATATCGTCATCGGCATCGACCGGATCCGTCATTCGTTCGCTTCGGAAGACAACGGAGAAATGTCGAATTTCAATCTCCATGAACTGGAACTGGCAAGAGCCATCACCGGAGAGTTCGAAAAGATCTACGGTATCCGCTACAGTCTCGAAGAGCTGCAGGCTTTTACAATCATCCTCTTCACCCATCTTCTGAAGATCGATTATCAATCCATCACCGCTGAAGATCTCAAACACATCATCGGCGAAGACGTCTATCAGCTGGCGCTGGAAATCATCGAAGAGACCGACGACTATTTCATTCGCAACCAGAACGAAGAATTCTTTACCCGTTTCGCTTTGCATCTGAAAAACCTGCTGCTACGGGCGAAATCGAACTATATCAACCAGAACATCCTGACCGACACCATCAAGACCAGTTGCCCATTGCTGTTTGACTGTGCCGTCAATATCTCCAACAAGATCTATGAAAAGACCGGCTATCGGATCAACGACGACGAGATCGCCTACATCTGCATCCACATCGGCAGCCTGCTGGAAACCTCGGATCAGCAGAAACTATCCTGCGGACTGGTCATGCCAAGGTACTACAACTTCACCGAGGAGATCCGCAACAAGATCCAGGAACGCATCGCAACCGAAGCAGTGATCAAGATCATTCCCGAAGAAGATTTCAAACAGTTCAATACCCTTGATATGGTGATCACGACCGATCCCAACCTCAAAGTCGACAGTGAAAAGAAGATCCTGATCACCGGCATCATCCGCAACAGCGAACTAGACGCGATCGAACAGAAAGCCCGCGAGATCCGGCAGAAAAAGAAGATCGAAACCCTGATCAACCAGCTGCTTTCGGTTACCAGCGACAAATTCTTCTACAAGAACCCGGAATTCACCGGCAAAGAGGATCTGATCATCAGAATGGCCAACGAACTGTTGGACAAAGGAATCGTCGGCTACGACTATCTGGACGATGTTTTCTACCGGGAGAAGATCTCTTCGACTGCCTTCAACCAGATCGCGGTGCCACACACCCTGACGATGAACGCGAACCAGACGATGATCTCCATTGCCCTGTTCGACAAGCCGGTCAGCTGGGGCAGCAAAAAGATCAGTATCGTATTCATGTTTGCGATCCATCCGGAAGACAAGAAGATGTTCCATTTCATCTTCGATAATCTGATCTCCCTGCTGCTGAACGATGAGAATGTGAATCTTCTGAAAGAATGCCGGAATTATACGGATTTCATCGAAAAGATCCCGTACGTCAAAGAATAAGGCACAAACAAATCCGTGCAGATGTGATAAAATAAAGACAGATGGACGGAATATAGCGCAGTTTGGTAGCGTGCTTGAATGGGGTTCAAGAGGTCTCGGGTTCAAATCCCGATATTCCGACCATCTAAAAGAACGAAAAAACGGTCGCAAGACCGTTTTCCTTATATCCTTCGTTTCTGTTGAGGTTCAAATATCGTTTGTTTTGTTTTATCTTATCGTTGTCGATTAAAAAGTCGCTTTTGGGCGACCTTAAGCTACAGATATGATCTTTTATCGGGATCTTCTTTATTGGATCTTAACGCTTTTTATTCTGGTTTCCATTTGATTTTCCTGTTTTTTCGTTTACATCACTACCTGTCGCTTTGCTGTTTTATTTCTCAATTATCTTTTCTTTTTTGACTGCAACTACAGTCCCAGTTCCTTGCAAAGCGCATCGTAGCGCTTCTGTTCCTTTTCCTTTACAGGCTTGGAAGCATCCTTAAAGCAATGGTCTAAAACATCCGCGTCTTTCAACAGTTCGTCCATAGGGCTGTCTAGCAAAGCTTTGTCGTCGTGGTGATAGATCGCCGAACAGATGATCTCCGTTTCTTCCGGTGTCGTAAGCCCCAGTTTTTCAAGGATCTTTCTTCCAAGCTCAGCACCAAGATGGGCATGGTCATCATAGGAACCGCTCATGTAGGCATGCATATCATGAAGCATCCCGGCCATTGCCGCAAGCTCCGGATCAAGCCCTCTCTTCTTTGCCAGCATCTGCGCAGCCAAAGATACGCCATACAGGTGGGCTGTTGCACTGATGCGCTTATCCTCGTCTTCGAGTTCGTTTATCTTCTTGTCTACATATGCGCGTAATTCTTTCAATCTGCTCATTTACGGAACCTCCTTGGACTGTGATAACTATCTGATTTTTGGATCTTCTTTAAATCAGGATGCCATCTAGATGATCGCACTCATGGCATATGATCTGAGCTGTGAGACCGCTGTATTTTCCGTGTTTTGGCTGAAAGTCCTGATCCAGGTAATCGACCTCGATCTCTTTGTACCTTGTGCAAGGTCTTACTCCATCCAGCGAAAGACAGCTCTCTTGCGTCTGATATGGCCCGGTCTTTTTGCTTATGACCGGATTGATCATAGGAAAAACGAAGGGTCCCATGGCCACCGCGATGATCCTTTTCTTCACGCCGATCATGTTTGCTGCCATGCCAACACATCTGTCCCGGTTTGCTTTCAACGTATCAAGAAGGTCTTCTACCACCTGCTTGTCGGCTTCTGTAGCCGGCTCAGACTTCTGTTGTAAGAAGAACTGATCTCTGATGATCTTTTTTATCATGTTTATTCTATTTTAACCTACAACTCAATACAGGCCTGCCAACAAAGAGGAGATCAGGACCGTCATGATACCTGCCACCACAACCGAAAGAGAGGAGATGGCGCCTTCTGTTTCGCCGATCTCGATGGCTTTGGACGTCCCGATCGCATGAGAAGCTGTACCGATCGCTGCTCCTTTGGCGATCGGATCAGAGATCCCAAACAGCTTTAATACCGCCTCGCAGATGATATTACCCAGTACGCCAGTCACGATGATCGCCGCAACAGTGATGGAAGCATAACCTCCCAGCTCCTCGCAGACACTCAGGCCGATCGCTGTCGTGATCGATTTAGGCAGGAAGGTCACGAATTCCTCTTTTGAAAAACGGAAGAGCTTTGCCATCACAAAGATGGAAAGTGCACTGGTGACGACGCCCGAGAAGACACCGATCAGTATTGCCGGTGCATTGCGTTTCAGCTTATCAAAACGCAGATACAGAGGCACCGCCAGGCAGATCGTCGCCGGTGTCAGCAGAAAAGAAAGATACCTGGCTGAAGAATTGTAAACAGCATAATCCACCTTCAGCAACAAAACGAAAAGCAGCGTGATGATGATCGCCACCAGCAGAGGATTGAGAAATGAATAGCCTGATTTCCACTTCAGTATGACTGCGATCAGATAAGCGATCAGACTGAGCAGGACTCCGAAATAGGAGGATGAACTCAAAAACTCTTTCATTTCCCTCTCCCCCTTTTAATCAGAGACTGTGTCACAAGTCCGCTGACTCCCATGACGAGCACTGTAGACAAGACCGTCACAAAAAGATAGGCAAACAGATTGGCTTTCAGCACATCAAAGACCTCGATCAGACCGACTGCCGCCGGAATGAACATCGCTGGCATGATCTCGATCAGGAAAGAAGCCGTTTCCCTGATCGAAGAAACTTCCAGCACCTTAAAATACAACAAAGCAAACAAAATCAGGATGCCGTAAATGCTTGCGGGGACCGGAAGCGGCAGGACCCGATGCAGCAGTTCCCCGAGAAAAGCGATCCCCAGGATGATCGTAAATTGTTTCAGATACTTCATTCACATCACTCCTATCTTCTTTGTAAAATAACGACTCAACAGGATCCGAAGTTAAAATTTGATGACAAAATTATACCATGCGAATAATGGTGTCTTTTCTCTCGATATAAAAAGCATCAGCCTTTTCATGAACTGATGCTTTCGTTTTTTATATGCAGCACGTTAAAACATATTCACATTTCTGCATCGACTATCTGATGGCGTGTATAGGAAATCCGGATCTTGAAGAGGATGGCATTCAAGAACTTTTTGATTCTTTGATTAAGGCATCTGCGCAACAGATTCCCGAATATCTAAAGCTACTCAATAACGGCATTTCGGATTTCGGGGATGGCAAACATGATAATGAATTTACAGATTATATCAATTGCTTCATCGACAAGTTCACCACTACGGCAGACAGAGAGAATCTGATCAGGATGGCAACGACATACATTAACAAAGTCAATAAAGCGTTCTATGATTTTGATGATAGAATCCTTTTGCAAAACTATGCAAGAGCATACACTTCTTAATGAAAT
>JAEEGF012326622.1_pt1 | contig 15063 bp, 14 predicted proteins | sample 9134171 | NCBI WGS metagenome assembly JAEEGF01 (sample SAMN16246542, study PRJNA631951) | gut metagenome | biome: gut microbiome; feature: rumen; material: AP-attached | host: Bos | place: Iran: Karaj | collected 2018-10 | reverse complement strand
CAGGATACTTTTGGAACGCTCTTTCGAGAGCATCGGGATCCATGTTCCAGGATTCTCTCTCAGAATCGATGAATACAGGCTTGCCGCCTTCATAAACGACCGGATTGACGGTGGCTGAAAATGTCATATCAGTGCATAGTACGAGATCACCGGGCTTCACGCCTGCCAGCTTTACTGCCAGATGGATGGCAGAAGTACCGGAAACTGTTGCAAGAGAATGGAGTTTCTTTCCTGCAGTACCATGATCTGACTCGAGATAATCGACCATCTCATTCTCAAAACCATCACAGTTGAAACCTAATGGGGCCACCCAGTTACGGTCGAAAGCTTCCTGAATGAATTTCTGTTCTTCCCCATGCATGGTGGGAGAAGACAGAAGGACCATGTCTTTCTTTTGAGCCCGCTGGTAAATATAGAGGATCCCCAGGCGGAGAAGCAACGCCCCAGCGAAGTTAAAGACGATGATGGCAAAGAGCGTGATAAAGAGGATATCACGGGTACCGAGGGTCCTGGCAAAGATGATATAGGCGATGCCGCCGATAATATCGGCAAGAGTCAGACGGATATAAGGTTCGAGATAACCATGTCTCCAGTCCTGACGATAGACGCCTAAGAAGATCCTTAAGGCAAATAGCGACAGGCCGCCCATCAGGAACTGGTAAAGGAGCTGTTCATTGGAGATCCCGACAGGGTTGGAAAGATGGAAGACTAGGAAGATGACGTCACTTACGACATAGACCAAAAAGTCCAGAAGTATCAGGTAGTACTTCAGGTTCTTGAACATCTCTTTATTATCGCGTTTTGCTGCCATTCCTGATCCTTATCGATAGGATGAAGGTCTCAAGTGTTCCTGAGACCTTCATTTTTTTAACTATTCGATGGGTTTGATCTCATCAACGCTCTTGATGAGGTCGAGACATTTAGCCTCGTTCATGTAATTACACATCTTGATGAAGTCATCGAGTGGGATATCATGAGCCTGACCGCCGTCTCGGAAGTTGATGGAGACCGTTCGATCGGCAACTTCTTTATCACCGAGTACGACGATGTAAGGGACCTTGTAGTTCTTATAGTTCTTGATCTTGTTGTTCATATGAGAATCATCAAGGTCTAATTCGATATGGATATGGTTCCTGCGGAGGAGCTTGGCAACTTCCTTAGCATATTCATTGTGCTCTGCTCGGATAGGAACGATACCTACCTGGGAAGGGGCGATCCAAAACGGGAAAGCACCTTTGAACTGTTCGATCAGGAGACCGATGAATCGTTCGAGGGAACCATAGATCACGCGGTGGATGATGACCGGGATCTTTTCTGTATTGTCTGCAGCGACATAGCAGACATTGAAGTTACGAGGAAGCTGGAAGTCGAGCTGTACAGTACCGGTCTGCCACTGTCTGCCCAAGCAGTCTTTCATGATGATATCGATCTTAGGTCCGTAGAAAGCACCATCGCCTTCGTTGATATCATAACCGCCCTCACCATATCGCTTGTCGAGGATAGCCTTGAGTTCAGCTTCAGCACGATTCCAAAGAGACAGTTCTCCCATGTAATCGTCAGGTCTGGTGGAAAGTTCAGGTCGGTAAGTCATACCGAAAATGCCATAGAAGCGGTCGGCGATATCAAGGATGTTGTTGACCTCTTCAGCGATCTGATCTTCGGTGACATAGTTATGAGAGTCGTCCTGTCGGAACATCTGTACACGCAGGAGACCATTGAGTTCACCGGACTTTTCTTTTCGATGGAGGACATCACAGTCGGAATATCTCAAAGGGAATTCCTTATAGCTGTGTCGTTTTCGTTTATAGATTATGAGAGAGTTGGGGCAGTTCATAGGTTTGAGACCATAGACATCTTTGTCTTCGGTCTCCATGCAGAACATGCCGTCACGGTAATGATCCCAGTGACCGGAAGTGATCCAAAGTGAATTCTTATTAAGGAGGGGAGTTGCGACTTCCTGATAACCGCGGGTCTCGTGTTCATCACGCCAGAAATCAAGGATGGTATTGATAAGTCTCATACCCCTCGGCAGCCAGTAAGGCATACCGGGTGCCATCTGATCGATGAAGAAGAGATCCAGCTGCGGACCCAGGATCCTGTGATCACGGGCCTTGGCTTCAGCCAGGAAATCGAGGTATTCCTTGAGTTCGCCCTTGGACGGATAAGCGTATACGTAGATTCGCTGTAAAGAATCATTGTGTTCATCGCCTCTCCAGTATGCGGAAGAGGTAGATGCGATCTTGAAAGCAGCGGACTGGACGTCTTTGGTATTGGCGACATGAGGGCCGCGGCAGAGATCAGTGAAATCGTCGCCGGTAGTATAGATAGTGATCAATTCATCAGCAGGAAGCTCATTGATGATATCGACCTTGTATTTCTGGTCTTTGAAGATTGCCAAAGCTTCATCTTTGGTAACTTCTTTTCTGGTGAAGGGTTCGCCCTTCTTGATGATCTCGGTCATCAATTTTTCGAGAGCGGGGAAATCGGCTTCAGTGATAGGATGAGGAAGACCGAAATCATAGTAGAAGCCATTGTCGATCTGGGGACCGATGGCCAGCTGTACTGTCTCATCTCCGAAGAATTTCTGGACAGCCTTGGCGAGAATGTGTGCCAAACTGTGGCGGTAAACCGGGAGATACTGTTCTTCTATCATTGTTAATCCTTTCACACCTCACGGGTACTTCCCGTGCAGGCAAAACAACAGATTTATTTTATACCTAGCGGAGAGATTAGTCGATTTTTCGTCATCGCACTTTACAGATATAATTAAAGCATATGGAAAACAACTACGAAGTATTCGCTGACTCCTGCAGAAAAATGGGGTTGGAACTGGATGATAAACAGCTTGACCTCATAAGGAGATATGCGGAACATCTCGTCGAGACCAATCAGAAATTCAATCTTACTGCAATCACCGAAGAAGCAGATATCCTTACAAGACACTTCCTCGATTCGTTCACGCTTTACCCCGAGCTCAAGAAAAAGCCCGAAGCAAAGCTTTTGGACGTCGGAAGCGGCGGCGGATTTCCCGGACTGGCGCTGTCAATCATCTTCCCTGACATGAAGATCTCCCTTCTGGAAGCCACCGGTAAGAAAACGGTATTCCTCAAGGAGACCGCAGAGCTGCTTGAGAGGAAGAACGTCGAAGTATTCAACGGAAGATGCGAAGACTATGCCGTGCTTCCGGAACACCGTGAACAATATGATTTCGTAACAGCCAGAGCTTTAGCCAGAGCGGCAACACTTCTGGAATACACTCTTCCCTTCACCAAGATCGGCGGCAAAGTGATCGCCTTGAAAAAAGGCAGTCTCGATGATGAGATCAGAGAAGCCATGCATGCCTGTCACATCCTGGGCGGTGAACTGGAAGAAAAGAAAGCGGTGACGTTATCTGAATTTGAAGGTGACGACCGTTTCCTTGTCATATATCAGAAAAAACGCAAAACTAGTGATAAATACCCCAGACGGAACGGCATTCCATCAAAATTACCCTTGTTATGATGGGAAAGAGGTCATTATGATCGATGTAAACGCAACCAATTATTTCGGCGATCCTGCAGCTGAACTGGAACTGTTCCTTGAGAAGTTCCCTCCCCATATCGCAGAAGCCATCCGACAGAACGGAAACACGGAAAAACTCCTGGAAGTCGTCATGGATATCGGCCGTATCCCGACTGCCCGTTTCCTGGATTATGAACTCGATCTGGCCGAAACCGAAGTGACCGAACAGGACATCGAATATGTAACGAGCCGTATCTCTCCTTTCGGAGATGACAACCGTTCCGGCATCACCCGAACTCTTCACAGGATCTCCTGCATCAGAAACAGAGAAGGAAAGATCGTCGGTCTCACCTGCCGTGTGGGCCGCGCCATCACCGACTCTGCCAAGATCATCGAAGACCTTATCCTTTCCGGCAAGAGCATCCTTCTTCTTGGACGTCCGGGCATCGGTAAAACAACGATCCTCAGAGAAGCATCAAGGATCCTTTCCACTGTCGGCGGAAAACGAGTAGTCATCGTCGATACATCCAATGAGATCGCCGGCGACGGCGATATCCCCCATCCTGCCATCGGAAAAGCACGACGAATGCAGGTCAGCGTCACTGCCCAGCAGCATGCCGTTATGATCGAAGCTGTCGAGAACCATATGCCTGAGGTCATCGTCATCGATGAGATCGGTACCGAACAGGAAGCTGCCGCAGCCCGCACTATCGCAGAGCGCGGTGTCCAACTCATCGGTACTGCTCACGGCAACATCCTCGAGAACCTCATGATCAACCCGACGCTTTCCGACCTCATCGGCGGTATCCAGGCCGTGACACTGGGCGATGAAGAAGCCAAACGACGAGGCACTCAGAAGACGATCCTTGAAAGAAAGGCTCCGCCCACTTTTGAGATCGTGATCGAGATCCATGACCGATATCAGCTGACGGTACATCCCAACGTAGCAGAAGCTGTCGATGAGAGTCTCCTCGGAAATACCCCCGAAGTCGAGATCAGGACCATCGAAAATGGCGAAGTCAAGATCACTAAAGCCCAGATCGAAGCTCCGTCCAAGGAAACCAAGAACGAAAACAATAACACCAAGAGGACGAAAGAAGTCCACGGAGAGAGTTCGACACTCTATCTCTTCGGAGTCAATGCATCCCGACTTGCTTCCGTTGCCGAGGATATGGGCATCCGCCTCAAAGTGACCGACAATCTCAGATATGCCGATACCATGGTGACCACTAAGGCATACTTTATTAGGAAACCTCAGAAGATCCGGGATGCCGAATCCCACAACATCCCCATCTATGTCCTGAAGAACCCCAATCCCGGACAGATGCGTCATATGCTTGAGACACTGTTTCCCCAGGCTGCACGCTCAGCCGCGAAGTCTAACGCCAACATGAAGGTCGATGACTACAACATCGAAAAAGCCATCAAAGAAGCTGAACGGGCTGTCAAAGAAGTCAAAGAGAACAACGAAGAAGTGCAGTTAAGCCCCCAGGTCGCCTACATCCGACGTTTGCAGCATCTGGTCGCCGAGCGCAATAATCTAGCATCCGAGTCCCACGGTCTGGGAACAGAACGCAGGGTCTCGATCTATCCAGAGGACGAATAGAAAAGATGTTCATCACATTTGAAGGCGGAGAGGGCAACGGCAAATCCACACAGAGCAAGATCCTTTATGAAAAGCTGAAGGGATCCGGCAAGAAGTGTATCCTGACCCACGAACCCGGCGGGACAGAAGTCGGCGAACTCATCTGCAAGATACTGAAATCAGAACACAGCGAGCCAATCTCAGCTGAGACCGAGCTACTGCTCTTCAACGCATCACGCTCCCAGCTCATCGAACAGGTCATCCTGCCTGCTCTCAATGATGACGCGATCGTGATCTGTGACAGATACACAGATTCGACATTGGCCTATCAGGGATATGCCCGCGGACTCGATCTCGAGACCGTCAGGAAAGCCAACGTCTTAGGTTCTCACGGGATAGTACCCGACCTGACATTCTTCTTCGATATGGATCCTAAGTCCAGCTTCTCACGTATCAAGACCAAACTGGACCGCATCGAAAAAGAATCCTTGGCATTCCATGAAAAAGTACGCAAGGGATTCAAAGCGATCGTCAAAGCAGAACCCAAACGTTTCGTCACTATCGACGCGTCAAGATCCATCGAAGAGATCAGCGAGATCATCTGGAACGAAGTATCATCCCGCATAGAAAATGGCTGTAACAAATAACAAGAAAGTCCTTTTAGCTCTCAGCGGAGGAGTCGACTCCTCTGTGAGTGCATTGCTGCTCAAAAAAGCCGGCTATGATGTAAGTGCCATATGGATGAAAGTAACGGACGATGCATCCCCTTTAGCCGCAGAGACGAGCGCCAAAGAATTAGGGATAACGCTTACCAAGATCGATATTACCGAAGAATTCAAAAACATCATCATCAATGATTTCTGTCTTGCCTATCATAACGGCCGTACCCCCAATCCCTGCGTCAGATGCAACAGGCTCATCAAATTCGGAAAGCTGGTCACATACGCCAAGGAAAACGGCTACGACTATTTTGCGACCGGCCATTACATCCGCAGGATCGGCAACAGCATCTATAAAGGACTCGACCCTAAAAAAGATCAGTCGTATTTCCTGTATGACATCGATAAGGATGTGATCCCGTATATCCTATTCCCGTTGGGAGAGATGACCAAAGAAGCTGTCCGGATGATTGCGAAAGATAATGGTCTAACTGCGCATTCCAATAAGGACAGCCTCGACATCTGTTTCATCCCGGACGGAGATTATGCAACACTTATCGAGAAACGCTACCCTTCCGCGTCCGGAGATGTACTGGACATCAATGGAAACGTCATCGGGACTCATAAAGGACTTGCCAGCTATACCGTCGGCCAAAGGCATGGTTTCGATACCAAGCTGAACGATAAGCTATATGTCAAAGCTATCGATACAGAAAAAAACACCCTCACAGTCTGTCTGCATGATGAACTGAACACATCATCGATCAAAGCAGCGGACGTGTCGATGCTTGCTGATATGGGAGATGAATTCGAAGCCCAGATAAAAGTGCGCTATCAGGCAAGACCTGTTGCTGGTACGGTCCGGATCAACGGAAGCGAAGCTGAAATAAAATGCGAAGACACTGTCTGGGCGCCAACTCCGGGCCAATCAGTAGTCTTCTATAAGGACGATCTTCTCATCGGAGGAGGTATCATCCTTTAATGGCTCCTTCTTTCGAATACGAAGACATTTTGGTATCGAACGGTTTTAAAAGGATCGCCGGAGTCGATGAAGCCGGACGAGGATGCATCGCGGGACCGCTGGTGGCTGCCGCCGTCATCCTGCCTGCGGACAGGGAACTTCCCTGGATAAAACTCCTCAATGACAGTAAGAAACTGACCGAAAAACAGCGAGACGCACTGTTCCCAGAGATAACTGCCCACTGCGAATACGGCACATGCCTCATCGATGCCTATACCATCGATGTAAAAGGCATGTCGTTCTGCGGGCGTGAGGTACTGGAAAATGCAGTAAAAGACATCGCCCCGCTCCCTGATTCGGTATTGGTCGATCACTTCAAACTGCCGACACTCAATCTTCCCCAGATCGATATCACTCACGGAGATGCACTGTCTTTATCGATCGCGGCAGCATCGATCGTTGCCAAAGTCACCCGTGACCGCATCATGGAAGAGATGGACAAAGAATATCCGAACTGGCAGTTCGCCAAGCACAAAGGTTACGGGACCGCACTGCATGCCAAACTGATCAAACAATACGGTCTTTCCCCTATCCACAGAAAAAGCTTCTGCACAAACTTCATCTAGTTATAAATCTTTCACTTCAACAGGTATAATATCTCAAAAGAAACGGGAGATATCCTATGCGCATAGTTATAAAGATAGGCACAAGCACCCTGACCCATAAGACCGGACATCTCAATATCCGCAGGGTCGAAACGATCTGTAAAGTGATCTCCGACATCAAGAATGCCGGACACGAAGTGATCGTAGTATCCTCAGGTGCCATCGCCATGGGCGTCGGCAAACTGGGCTTGGAAGGCAGACCATCCGATATGGCTACCAAACAGGCATCCGCAGCCGTCGGTCAGTGCGAACTGATGTATACCTACGACAAGATATTCAGCGAATTCAATCACAATGTCGCACAGATCCTCATCACCAATGCTGACCTTCATAATGAAAAGAACTATGCCAACTTCAAGAACACCCTTTCCCGTCTCTTAGAACTCGATGCTATCCCCATCATCAATGAGAACGATACCATCGCTACCGACGAGATCGTCATAGGCGATAATGATACATTAGGTGCAGTGGTCGCCAAGAGCGTCCATGCCGAACTGCTGATACTGATGTCGGATATCGACGGACTTTACACCGCAGACCCGCGCAAAGATCCCAATGCCACACTGATACCGGTCGTTAAGAAAGTCGATGAAGCGACCTATGCATTGGCCGACGGCAAAGGCTCGACTTTTGGGACCGGCGGTATGGTCACCAAGCTCAAAGCGGCCGAGATTTGCATCGAAGCAGGCTGCGACATGGTCATCACCAACGGCAAAGAACCTGCCAATCTCTATGACATTATCGACGGCAAAGCAGTCGGAACCAGATTTACAGGAAAATAAAAATGATCATCATGAAGAACATTCTGGAGAAAGCCAGAAAAGCCAAAGCCGAGGTATCCGTCAGCTGTGAAGCACAGCGAAACGATGCCCTGAAATACATGGCAGACTCGCTCTTGGCTGAAACGACATCCATCTTATCCGCCAACGCTGCAGATCTAAAGAATGCTGAAGGAAAACTCTCCATCGCCATGATCGACCGATTGCGTCTCAACGAAGAACGCATCGTCTCAATGGCCAAAGGGATCCGCGAAGTCATAGAACTGAAAGACCCCGTCGGCAGGATCCTGGAAGAAAAGACCCGTCCCAATGGTCTCTTTATCCAAAAGATCGCCGTACCATTCGGCGTCATCGGCTGTATCTACGAAAGCCGTCCCAATGTGACCAGCGATGTGGCGGCACTGTGCATAAAGAGCGGCAATGTCTGCATACTTAAATGCGGAAGAGAAGCTTTCGAGTCTTCCGTTGCTATCGTAAAAGCACTCCGAAAAGGCCTCAAACAGGCCGGACTCACCGAAGATGCCGTTCAGATAATCGAAGATACTAACCGCGAGAGCACAAAGAAGCTCATGCAAGCCAACGGATATGTGGATCTATTGATCCCCCGCGGGGGCAAAGCTCTCATTAAAAGCTGTGTCGAGAATTCCACGGTCCCCATCATCGAGACCGGTACCGGCATCTGCCACGTTTATGTAGATGAAAAAGCCGATCTCGATATGGCGATAAAGATCATCAACAATGCCAAGACCAGCCGTCCCAGTGTCTGCAATGCTGAAGAAGTGCTCCTGATCGACCGTAAGATCGCAAAGGAATTCCTGCCCATGGTATATAAAACACTGGTAGAAGAACGGCTCAAAGCCAATCTCCAGCCTGTGGAACTGAGACTGTCCTCTGAATGTCTCAAGATCATTCCCGGCACTCCCGCCGGCAAAGATGATTTCGATACCGAATATAATGACTACATCCTGGCAGTCAAGACCGTAGCGGGCGTCAAAGAAGCATGCGAACATATCGCACAGCACTCGACGCAGCACAGTGAAACGATCGTCACTGGAGACAATGCAGCTGCCGATTACTTCCTTAAGAATGTCGATTCAGCAGCAGTCTACGTCAATGCCTCGACCAGATTCACTGACGGAGGAGAATTCGGACTGGGATGCGAGATCGGCATCTCGACTCAGAAACTCCATGCCCGTGGTCCCATGGGACTGGAAGAACTCACGACTTATAAATACATCATCCGCGGCAACGGACAGATCAGATAGGAAATAACATGAAATACGGATTTATAGGATGCGGCAATATGGGAGGCGCTTTGGCAAAAGCAGTCTCCAAAGTCACAAAAGACATTCTCGTAAGTGACCGTGACGAAGAAAAAGCCAGGGAAGCCGCCGCTTCACTCGGCTGCAAGGTCGGCACTAATGATGAGATCGCCACAAACTGCGACAGGATCTTTCTGGGCGTTAAACCCCAGGTCATGCAGAGCGTTCTCGACGACATCAAAGGGATCCTAAGTGAAAAAGATCCCATCATCATCACGATGGCGGCCGGTCTTTCGATGAAAAAGATCGCATCTTTCCTCGGCTATCATGCCAGGATCATTCGTATCATGCCCAACACTCCGGTACTGCTGGGTGCCGGCACGACCCTTTACTCATATAATGACAGGATCACCGATGATGTCATCGCTTCTTTTGTCGATGACATGCGTTATTCCGGCATCGTTGAATACCTTCCTGAAGAGCTGATAGATGCCGGATGTTCCCTTTCCGGCTGCGGACCGGCCTATATGTATATGATGGTCGACGCAGTGGCAGAAGGCGCTGTACAGTGCGGTCTTTCGCGTGAACAGGCGATCCGTTTCGCCGCAAGCACGATGAAAGGTGCAGCCGAGATGGTCCTCAACACCGATGAGGATCCCGAGATACTCAAACAGAGAGTATGCTCACCGGGAGGCAGCACTATCGAAGGTGTAAAGTCTTTGGACGCACATAACTTCAGAGACATCTGCATCGATGCCATAAAGTGCGCATACAAGAGGAACAAAGAACTCGGGCAGTAATACCTGTCACCCACTTTAACATGTCTGATTGTAGACTTGCTGCCGACAAAAGCTACAATGATACCAAGAGATGTTATACGACGCCTGAAAATCGTATAAAAGAAACAGTTAGTATATAATTAGACATGAGGAACAATCATGGAAAACAAATGCCCTAAATGTGGACACGTACTGAGTTCCACTGATAATAACGAAAAGATAGAATTCTGCCCGTTCTGCGGTGCCAATATCAAAGAGGAAGAGAAGCAGATAGAGAATGCTTTCTGTCCCCACTGCGGAAACAAAAGGACAGACTCGACTAACATCTGTTCTCACTGCGGAAAAGAGATCGAGAAACCCAAAGAGGAACCGAAACCATATCAGGCCGCTAGCAAGATCTCGGAACCTAACTTCCCGCCACTGCACAGCGTATCTGAACCTGATGTGGTCTCCAACGGATATGCCGGAGGTCTCTATAACAGCGACGGCGATTCAACTGCCAAGAAAGAGACCAAGCCTGCATTTGAAAACCCCACCGGTGAACCGGTCAGTCCGGCCAGTCCCGAAGATGAGATGAAGCCGAAGACCGTCAATCCTTTGATGGTCGTCAACAAGCAGGAGACATCCCGCAACGTCTTCGACATCGTCAACAATGCTCCTAAGCAGCCTGCCCAGACTCCTTCCTATTCGAATCCGGCCCAGCAGGACATCTTCAGGATGGTGAACCAGGCATCGCAGCAGCCGACATACGGAAGCTATGCCCAACCTCAGCAGCAGTCTTTCAATACTCCGCCTGCAGGCTATATGAATAACTATAATTCATATCCTCAGAATAATTATCAGCAGCCGTCCTACGGTGGTTATGTCCCTCCTCAGCAGCCGACATACACTCCTCCTCCCCAGTACTCGCGACCTGTTCCTGAACATCGTTCCTATAAGGAGAACAGTTATTCGGGTAAATCCGGTTCATATGATCCGCTGGACGATTACAGGAACTACAAGAACAACAAAGAACCTGAAAGGCATGAAGCACCGGCAAGAAGGTCATACGGCAGGAAAGACGGAAGCATGACCGGTATCTGGATCATGAGTGCTGTGCTCCTCATATTCGTCGCCGTAGGCATCTATTACTGGTTCTTCCTGAAATAGAGGATCCCGTATCATGTTCGGAGCATTGATCGGCGACATAATTGGATCACGTTTCGAAACAAACAATATCAAATCCAAAGAATTCGATCTCTTTACTGACGAATGTCATTTTACGGATGATTCTGTCCTGACATTAGCTGTTGCCAAAGCAGTATTAGACGTCAGGAACGGTCCGATTCCAGCATACCCTGATCTTCTCTCAGATTACGTGAAGAAATATATGCGTTATCTCGGACGTGCCTTCGTCAACGCCGGCTACGGCAAACGATTCCTTGAGTGGGTCATGGATGACGACAAGGAAGCCTACGGAAGCATCGGCAACGGGGCTGCCATGCGAATCGGTCCTGTCGGGTATGCATTCTACCGATCGGCTGATATGACGGCCTATGTCAAAGCAGCCACAGCGGTCACACACAATACCCAGCAGGCCATCAAAGGCGCCGAAGCAGTCTGCCGTGCCATCGCCATGGCACTCCGTGAAGAATCACAGGAAAAGATCCGTGAATATATCTCTCTTCACTACTATCCCCTTAATGAAAGCATGGAATGGTATCGTGAGAATTACGTGAACGATCTATCTTGTGACGGCACAGTACCCGTCGCACTGACAGCATTTATAGAAGCGGAGAGTTTTGAAGACGCCATACGCAACGCCATCTCTGTCGGCGGTGACAGCGATACAATCGCAGCCATCACCGGCTCTGTCGCCGGAGCATTCTTTGAGATCCCCCAGCAGATAAAGAAAGTTGCTTTTTCCTATCTGCCACCCATGCTTCTGGGCATATGTGAGGAATGGGACCGTTTTATGGTCTTATGACCTTCTTGTTAGCTTCCAATCGCTCTTTGCTTACCTGAGCCCAGGATTTAGTCTTAGATAATCTTTCCGCGAAATCTTTCATCACGAAAGGTATATCAAGGTCCTGAGGACACATGGTTGAGCAGTTCCCGCACTGGATACAGTCTGCAGGTCGGCTGCCTTCCGGCATGGCATCGATACGCATACCGATGGTGGGAGAGAGAGCAAAGAGAAGATCACGGTACAGTTCCATGATGCGCGGGATATCGATGCCCATGGGACACTTGTCGACACAATAACGGCATGCCGTACACTGAGGTCCCTGAGAAGTCAGATCCACAGCGACAGAGGCAAGCACGGCCTTATCTTCAAGAGTCAGCGGTACAAAAGAATTATAGATGCTGACATTAGAAACCATCTGCATCATAGTAGTCATACCGGAAAGGGTCATATATACATCCGGCAGTTCCTGAACGAACCTGAAACACCAGTCTGCCTGACTGTATTCAGGATGACGTTCCTTCAAGCGGGCTTCCTGCTTAGGATCGAGTTTGACGAGGCGTCCGCCTCTTACCGGTTCCATGACCCAGACTCCAAGTCCGTTAGACCTTACCAAGTCATACTTTTCTTTAGACTGCTGAAGAGTCCAGTCGACGTAATTGATCTGGAGCTGACAGAATTCCAGATGTTCGCCATATCTTTCAAGGAACTTTTTTATCGTAGGAATCTCACCATGGGTCGAGAAGCCCAGATGTCTTATCCTGCCCTGTTTTTTCTGTTCAATAAAGTAATCCATTATCCCCCATTTAGGGTCCAGATAAGTATCTAACGAGCACTCAGTGACATTGTGGAGCAGATAGTAGTCAAAATAATCGACCTGGCACTTCTGCAGCTGTTCTTCAAAGATCGGAGCAGGAGTGTGATCATCACAGATGATATGGCCAGGAAACTTGTCGGCCAGGAAGAAGGAATCGCGGGGATGGTTCTTGAGAATATTTCCGATAACGATCTCAGAATTGCCGCCGTGATAAGGATAAGCAGTATCGAAATAATTGACGCCGCACTCTAAAGCATACTCAACGAGCTTGGTAGTCTCAGCCTCATCGATCGCTCCCGTTTCAGTAACAGGAAGACGCATGAGACCATAACCTAACTGAGAGAGCTTATCACCTTTGAATTCTTTGTAAAGCATACTATGCACCCCACTTCAGAAAAGAATGAAAGGCACCGGAATAAAGGATGGTACGTGCCTATTTTGACTGGATGAGCGACATAAATTCAGCACGGGTGGTGGGATTGTTCTTGAAAGCACCGCGCAGTGCTGACGTGATGACACTGGTTCCGGGTTTCTTGATGCCGCGCATGATCATACACATGTGTTCAGCCTGTACCACGACAGCAACACCCAACGGTTTGAGTCCATCATTGATGGCATCGGCGATCTCGCTGACCATACGTTCCTGAATCTGCGGTTTACGTGCAATGATATCGACGACACGTGCGATCTTGCTGATACCCACTACACGTCCTTCTTCATTGGGAATATAAGCGACATGAGCAACTCCGTAGAACGGAAGCATATGATGTTCGCACATCGAATAGAACGGGATGTCCTTAAGAAGGATCATCTCATGATGACCAAGCTCAAAACCGACAGCAAGTTCTTTGATCGGATCGGCTTCGAGACCAGAAAAGATCTCTTTGTACATCTCAGCGACACGGCGCGGAGTTTCCTTGAGACCTTCTCTGTCAGGGTCTTCACCTATCGACAGTAATATCTGTCGGACCGAATCCTTGATCTGCTGTTGATCCATTTCTCTTTACCAACCCAACTGTTTTTCGATTGAAGCAAGATCAGCAGGGACTCTGATGATGCCCTGGAAATCTTTGATAGCGTTATCGGGATCCTTAAGACCATTGCCGGTAGCGATGCAGACGATCTTCTTGCCGGAGAAATCAGTACCGTTTCTCTTGAGTTTGAGGAGACCGGCCAAAGGAGCACAGGAGGCAGGTTCGGCAAATACACCGACTTTTTCAGCCATCATGTGATAGGCTTCGAGGATCTGTGCATCAGAAACCATGCTGATGGAACCATTTGATTCATCACGGGCGGCTTCAGCTTTCTTCCAAGATGCAGGATTACCGATACGGATAGCAGTAGCGATAGTTTCGGGCTTTTCGATAGGATGTCCCAAAACGATGGGGGCAGCGCCCTCAGCCTGGAAACCGGTCATCTTAGGAAGTTTAGTTGACTTACCGGCGGCATGATATTCCTTAAAGCCCTTCCAGTATGCAGTGATATTGCCGGCATTGCCGACAGGGATTGCCAGGATATCAGGAGCATCGCCCAATGCATCGACGATCTCAAATGCACCGGTCTTCTGTCCTTCGATTCGGTTAGGGTTGATGGAATTGACGAGAGTGACGGGGTGTTTGGAAGTCATCTCACGGACCATATTGAGTGCCTGATCGAAATTGCCGTCGATAGCTACGATCTTGGCGCCATGCATGATGGCCTGGGCAAGCTTGCCGAGAGCGATCTTGCCTTCAGGGATCACGATGATAGCCTGCATGCCCATGCGTGCAGCATAAGCAGCGGCAGAAGCGCTGGTGTTACCGGTGGAAGCGCACATTACTGCTTTGCTTCCGGCTTCGGCAGCCTTAGCGATGGCCATGACCATACCTCGGTCCTTAAATGAACCAGTCGGGTTACATCCTTCGAGTTTGAAGTAGAGTTCTTCACAGCCGATGACACTTTCGAGCATGGGAGCGCGTACCAAAGGAGTGTCGCCCTCACAGAGAGAAAGCATCGGAGTCTTGTCGGTAATAGGAAGATACTCCGTGTATTTGTAAAGCAAACCGCGTCTAATGTAGCCCATCTTTATTCCTCTACTCTTATCAAATTATGAACTTTCTTTACACTTGGA
>JAEEGF012045006.1_pt1 | contig 15066 bp, 9 predicted proteins | sample 9134171 | NCBI WGS metagenome assembly JAEEGF01 (sample SAMN16246542, study PRJNA631951) | gut metagenome | biome: gut microbiome; feature: rumen; material: AP-attached | host: Bos | place: Iran: Karaj | collected 2018-10 | reverse complement strand
ACACGTTTCCGAGTTCGAGCTCCTGAAAGAGCCCTTCTTTTGAATAAGCATTCACATATTTCTCCACATCGGTGAATCCGAGTGCAGCGAAGCGTTCAACGCATCTTTTCATGTTGAGCTGCACGAGCACTCCGCCGAAGTCGAAAACTAGATTCTTTATCTTTCTGTCAATCATCTTTCTTTACGAGTAATTAGGTTGCAAAAATAGCAAAAAGATTTAAAATTTTGCCAATCTTCTTTGTCATTCCAATATTTTGCCCTATATTTGCACACGCAAATCGGACTTGTAGCTCAGTTGGTTAGAGCAACAGACTCATAATCTGGAGGTCCTTGGTTCAAGCCCAAGCTGGTCCACGATAAAAAATCAAGCACTTACGGAAAATTCCGTAGGTGTTTTTTATATTGACCCTCAGGCGACCTTTTTTTAGTCCAAACTAACACCTTTGCAATGAATCCAACAGGTTAGATGCAATCTCAACATTCTTGAATCTGATGAGATTGTCTTCGACAGAGTGAAAACCAAGAATGCTAACGCTGCCATACCAGATAGTGCTTTTATCGATAATGACAGCATGAAGAGAAAGATGATCTCTATAGATAACGGATATTCCTTGCTGTTTCAATCGCAAGGTTTCATCTGTTTCTTCCCTTGTATATAACACTACCTCCTTGCCATTTGAAGCAAGATCAATGAGCCTATCTGATATTTGTGAATATCTGCCAATCCTCACCTTCGGACAAGAAACGACAACGGATTGCTTGCACTTGGCTAAATCGGAAATAAATGGTGGCTCAAAGTTCTGTCCATTATAGATAACGTCTATCGTTGGGAACAGACTATCATGCACTTCGTTATTCCTTATTTTATAACCAATAGAAGCATAGCCTTTCAATCGCTTACGATACATAGACTCGCAAACAGGAACACGGATATCGATGTAATCGTATATTTGCACTTCTTTCTTACCTTCAAACTCTCGATGCAGGCGACCTGCATATTGTGCAACAATACCTTTCCATGCTACTGGCGAAACCAGAAACAACGTATCAAGACGAGCATAGTCAAATCCCTCTCCCACATACTTTCCGGTAGCTACGATGACAAGTGGTTCTGTTGACGGAATGGATTGCAAATATTCCATCTTTTGGCGTTTTTCCTTAGCACTTTCCGAGCCAATAAGAGTAACAACATTTGGACAATGCGGTTTTAGCATAGCAGCCAACACTTCCACATGAATGGTTCTACTGGTTAGTATTATTGGTGAACGCCCTTCTTTCAGGGCTTCAAGAACATCCTTTACGATAAACAGGTTGCGATATTCATCCTCTGCCAGTTGCTGAACAAGTTTCATGAACGAAATATCCTCATCATTTACAGGTCTGAACGGAGTGAAACGAGGTATTAACAGGCGTTGGAATGTCTGACTCTGCATCTGTGCCTTAGCATCAGCCATATAACGGATTGGCCCACATTGCATGAAGATAATGGGCTGATGACCATCCTTACGAATAGGCGTTGCTGTCATTCCATAGACATATCTGGCATTAACAGCTTTCAATATTTGTTCAAAATTTACAGCCGATACATGATGACACTCATCAACAATCACCATACCATAATCCTTGACGAACGGTTTTGCCTCATTATCCGATATACAAGATTGCATTAAAGCGATGTCAATAATGCCATGAAGTTTATTACCCGTTGAAGAGAGGGTACCAATAGGTGAAAGCGATTTCTTCTGCTTGCGCTTACCTTCCTCAATCTCAGGAACATCATCTATTACAAGAAATTGCCCCAACCTCTGAACCCATTGGTCGAGTAATGCTTTCGTATGAACAAGAATCAACGTATTGACACCTTGTTTAGCTATCAAGCCGATAGCAGTAACCGTCTTGCCAAAAGCCGTTGTTGCAGATAACACACCCGTATTGCTTGCAGCTAAAGCATTAACGGCCTCCTGTTGATTCTCATGTAGTTTTCCATTGAAATGAACAGAAATCTGCTTACCGTGATTCGTTTTATCCTCGTAATGGAAAACCACACTTTTCTCTTTAAGCAATGCCGTAACAGCATCCTCACATCCACGAGGCAAGGCAAGATACTCATCCGTAAGGTCTGCACAGGAAATGATACGTGGTGTTGAATAAGTAGATAGACGCATTGCCTGTTTGCTATAAAATTCTGGATTACGAAATGAAGCAATACGTCTAAGATGATTGATAACCTTTGAAGATAACTGATTCAACGGTATATAGAGCATGTTCGACCTTGTAATGACAATCTCCGACGAGAAATCGGATTTCTCAATATTAGTCGTAACAGGCACTTCCCAAGGTTTCGTCTCACAAGTCTTAGACAAATCGCCAAGCGGCAAAATATTGGCTGTCCGCTTCAATATTTCCTCCAATTGAGTATCAGAGAGTTTACCCACATTTAGCAGATATTCCCATTGGTCATCATAAGACTCAAAATTCTCATTCACAAAAACGCTGTTACCCTTCTTTCTCGCATTCCCTTGTAGTGGTAAAGCAACAAGGTTTCCAAAACCTCCTTCTGGCAATGTGTCCTGATTTGGGAAGAACCTATCGTAGGACTTGAAATCAATCTTTCCATCCCTATTCATAGCCTCCGTTAGGATGGCATTACCCAATCTTCTGGCTTTGACGGCAAGAACTGGACTTTCGAAGAATATCCACACATGTGCACCATTGCCAGAACGAGAACGTTCTATTGAACAAGGAATATCCCAACTCTTACAAACATCCACAAATGCCAACACATCATTTTGATAGCCATGCTCACAGTTTTTGTCATCAAAATCGGTACACAACAAATGGCAGGTATTATCCTCATTAAGCACATAGAGACCTATCACATCCCTACCATCCACATCCTTTCCTTCCAAATGACGATAGACATCCTTATCAGTAAGTGGCGAGAACTGACGATTAGGGCAATCAGCGCATTTATATCTCTTTTTATCGCAAAGTGAACTCCATTCATTTTGACATACAGGCTGATAACCCGCTTTCCCACTTGTCTTGCTACACCATCTACGAGCAAAAACATCAATACGACCATTGAACAGGCTTCGGAACAATTCAACTTTCTCTTGAAGCGACAACCTTCGCATGGCAGTAGGTTTCTGAGGTAATGTCACGACCTTCTCACCAAGCCTTTTCCTTAGCTCAGCATTCTCAGCTTCCAACTCTTTGATGCGTTCAAGAAGTCTTGTGCGTTCTGTTATAAATTCCTGATACTGTTGTGAGGACATACTATCATCAGACTAATGGGGATTTGCGGTTATATGCAACATTGCTTAATCCATATATTATGCTCCAAATTCTGCGTAACATTTTGTTACACTCACTTTAGGGCATATCAAACAGATTCCAATTCCGGTAATATCACAGACTCCTCACCATGTTGGGTTTGAAGGAACATACAATAATAAATAGGCAAATAGGTTACACCCTTTTTCGTAAAAATCTCGCGCTTGTTGGAAAAGACAATAGCACGATTTATTCCGTAATCAGGCGTTTCGAGGAAATTAGTGAGTGCACTATGCTCTGTATAGTCCTTTCCTGATTTTATCTCTAAAGGAAGAACAGTCAATCCATCATAATCATCAACCAAGAAATCTACTTCGCCTTTTTTCTTGTTGTCGTAATAATGCAATTTGAAATTATGGGCAGCAAGTTCTTGTGCAACAACGGACTCATACACAGTACCAAGGTTGATGCTCTTGATGTCTTGCAATACCGCATTTACGTTCAACTCATAAAGAATATTGGTCAATAGTCCGACATCGTTAAGATATAGTTTCACCAACTTCTTTTGGTCTGACTCTACAAGTGGAAAGCGGGGATTACTGATAGCCGACACTTCTAAAGCAACACCTGAATTAGTCAGGTATTCAAACTCATCTGCATAATCGGAAAAAGTTTTGCCTGTCTTTCCTTCTATGTTCTTATATACAATACGTTTCTTTTTGTTTTCCAGATTGCTGGGGATAAGATCATATATCTTACGAATCTTCAGTTTGTGCTCTTCGTCATATTGCGAAGCATCAATGCGATAAAGATTGTGAATATCCCTATGTGTCTGTCTGACTCGCACCATATTTCTGTCAACCAGATAATTATTTATTGCTTCAGGCAGCCCTCCTACAAGCAGGTAGTATTGAAAACGCTTTAACAGAATATTATGCGTGCTTTCATCTAAAGCTTTTTTGTCAAGAAAGCATTGACGTATGTTTTCTATCCACTCCTTGCCAACACCCGTAGCCCATAGGAACTCCTCAAAGTCAAGAGGGAACATCTGCGCAATAGTAACACTTCCAAGTGGTACAGAAGGTGTTTCCGATAAGGCAACACCTAATTGGGAACCACTTGCAATAAAACGGTAGCGTGACTCCTGATTGAGAAACTTTAGCATAGTCATCAAATGAGGATAACTTTGAATCTCATCCAAGAAAATCAACGTATCTGTTTTGTTGCCCAAAGGCTCTGAATAGAAATTGCTCAACCGCATATACAGGTCATTAGTCGTATGAACATCGGCAAAAACCTGATCACCTTCCTTATCTTCTTTAAGGTCAATCTCAACGAAATGCTTAAATAGTTTTTGACCGACATAACGAATAAGATAAGACTTGCCTATCTGCCGAGCACCATTAACGAGCAGAATCTTATTAGACTCTTCCATAAGGAAGCTTGTCAAAAATGAAGTGAATTTACGTTCAAGCATAAGTATATCATTTGAATCCGCTACAAAAATACATCAAATAATTCATTTTACTCAAAAAAATCCACTTATTCCGATATTTTAACGCTATTTTTACCAACTTATTCCGTTTTTCTAATTGCAAATATAGCCACTTATTCTGTTTTTAAAGTCACATTTTTGCTTACTTATTCCTTTTTTTAGCCTGTCTAATCTGGAGGTCCTTGGTTCAAACCCAAGCTGGTCCACGATGTTTTTTAAGTGCTTACGGTTGTATCGTGAGCACTTTTTTTCAGGAAAAATCATCAACTCAGAAGAACACCCAAGTTGATGATTTTTTTAATGTTTTCAGATTACCTTCTCCAAAGAATACCTACAATTATCATAAGATAACCTGCCAGACACAGAATCGGGGCGATGACTATCTTGCGGAACGAGAAGATTTCGGGGTTAAAAGACTGTTCGGTACTTCCTGAGCAAAGCATCAGAATGTAGCCTGCAAGGACTACAAAACACGATGCCATGACGATTCGCCTTCTGGTTAGTTTGTCGAGAAAACGAGCCTCAACCTTTCTGATATTGCTTGATGTGAGATTCATATTGTTTACTGTATTGATGATAGATTTTTGTTCTGTCGAATTGCTTTGCAACAGCAAGTGCCCAGCCCATAGTCTGCGCCCATGAATACCAAGTCTGGAAAGAGCCGCGACGACGCGAAGGAGCAATCGTCTCAATCCATATGAGCCACTCGTCGGAACGGCGCAACAAATTGCGCACGATTTCGTCTCCCTGCTCGGGCTGATTTGCCATATAGAAACATCGTGCCATAGAAAGCGCCGATTCGGTATAAGGTACATTTTCCGATGGCATTTCTTGCTGCCATTTGCGGCACACGGCTACTGCCCGTCTGGTGTCTCCCTGATTCATAAGCGAGTCGATGAGCACTCCCATAACAAACTGATGCATATCTGCCATGCGCCTAACGTCCTCATCAACATAGATTCCTTTTGTTTTAAGACCGCCAAAGCGGAAGCGATGCATTATGTTTTCGTAAAGCTTCTCAACATCAACCTGCTGGTAGGCAGATGCTGGAGAGACGCGATAAGCCAGTCCCTCGAGCACAAGATGGTCGCGAAGGAAAGACACGTTATCCGGGCCTAAGCCGACGGATATGTAGACGGGGCGACTCCAGTCGGCTTTCGACAGCATTTCAAGCACCATCAAGTCGCTTTTGTACAAGACTTTCTTATCCTTCAGAGAAAGAGCCATCGTGCCCGAGCCGGAAGTGATGGTTACGCTATCGGTCGGAACACATTGCATCTCAGCCTCATCGTTTAGTATCCATTTGCCGATGATGTTCTTGAGTTCGAACGGTTCTTTGCCAAAAGCCTCAACGGCTTCGCCGGGATGAAGCCTCATACATTCCTTCACCCCGTTTTTCCATTCAGGACGAACACACGCATATTCGCGCTTTCCTTCCTGATAATCTTCATGATGCCAACTTATTGGCAAGGCTGGAGAATCGTAGGCAGGCCGTTTCATCTGGTCGATATACCAATCAGTCTGGAGATATTCCAGATTGCAGACTCGCGTATCGGTTCTGAAGCCCTCGACCTCCTGATTGTACCAAAGCGGAAATGTCTCGTTGTCGCCGCTTGTCAGGATGATTGGATTTCCTTTGCGTTGCATACTTTCGAGATAGTTTGCCCCGAAATCGCGACACATATAACGGTCTGAGCGGTCATGGTCGTCCCAAGTCTGGCCGACCATCTGCAACGGCACAAGCAGACAGATTATTGCGCCAGCAACCACAGCCGTCAGAGCCTTGTTTTTAAGCAATTTCTGAAGGAATGCGATGACGCCTCCCACTCCCACGCCAATCCAGATTGCAAAGGCGTAGAAAGAGCCTGCATAGGCATAGTCGCGTTCGCGCGCCTGAAGCGGCGTCTGATTCAGATAGACGACAATGGCGAGTCCCGTCATCACAAACAACAACGCGACAATAAGAAGTTGATGCCTGCCCTCGCTCCGCCTGCGCCATTGCCAGACTATTCCTGCCAAGCCAAGAATGAGCGGCAAAGCGTAGAACACGTTGCGCCCCTTGTTCTGCGCCAAATCCGAAGGAAGTTCCGACGTGTCGCAATCAAGCAGCCAGTCGTCAAGCCACCCGAAGCCCGTTATCCAGTTGCCATGCTCAACCTCGCCATGTCCCTGAATATTGTTCTGCCGTCCGACAAAGTTCCAAAGAAAGTAGCGCCAATACATGAAGTTCACCTGATAAGTCAGAAAGAAGCGCAGGTTCTCGCCCATTGTTGGCACGCCGTTCTGCTTCTCTACTCCGTTCATCCACTCTTCGTAAGCCTTGGCATGACGGGCAGAATACATTCGTGGAAATTTCATGCTATTCTTGTAAACCACCTGCGTGTCGTGGCGAACAACATCGTATTGATACTTCGAAGAATCGGCAGATGGTCGGTAGATGGCTCTACCCTCTTCGTCCCCAGCCTCATAGTCAATCTCGCTACAATAAGCCGGGCCATTTAAAAGCGGAGTGTCTCCGTACTGCTCACGATTCAGGTAACTTCCCAACGAAAAGATATTTCCGGGCGCATTCTCGCACATCGGCGTATTGGCATTAGCCCGAATGAAGATGACTCCGTAACTGCTGTAGCCTGCCAATATCATCAGAAGGCAAGCCAGCGACAACTTCAGAATCCTCCGCCGAGCCCTATAATACGCAAAGACGAGCGTTCCCGTCAGCAGAACAATATAGAAGATGAGCCCTGTATTATACGGACAGCCCATCACGTTGGTAAACAGCAGTTCGAACCATCCGCCAACCCTCACCACTCCGGGAATGAGACAATAGAGAATGATGCCCACCAGCAATCCGCCAGCCACGAGCGTCTTAATGATTCCGAATTTTGTGACGCGCTTGGTTTTTCGGAAATAGACAACGAATGACATAGCCGGCAGACAGAGCAAGCAAAGCAGATGCACGCCTATAGAAAGTCCAGTAATGTATGCAATAAGAATAATCCATCGGTCGCCCTGCGGAATGTCGGCTTCGTCCTCCCATTTCAGTATTAGCCAGAACATCAGGGCCGTCAGGAAACTGGAGAAGGCATAGACTTCAGCCTCAACAGCCGAGAACCAAAACGTGTCGCTGAAGGTATAAGCCAACGCTCCCACCACGCCGCACGCCTCGATATTGACGACCTTTGCGATAGTAGGGCTGTCGCCAGAATGGCATACCAGCCTTCTGACAAGATGCGTGATTGTGAGAAACAAGAAGAATATACAGCCCGCACTCAGAAGAGCAGACAGTCTATTCACCATAAGAGCAACCTGCGAAGGGTCTTTGGCAAACTGCGAGAAGATATTTGCCGCCAACATAAAAACCGGCGCGCCCGGCGGATGCCCGATTTCCAACTTATATCCGCACGCAATGAATTCAGGACAGTCCCATAAACTTGCCGTCGGCTCAACGGTCAGGCAATAAACAACAGATGCTATGGCAAAAACGAGCCATGCCATGCAGGTGTTGATTTTCGAAAATGTTGTTTGCTTTATCATACCTCGTTCGTTTTTCCGACAAAGCTAACAGCAAGAGCTCGAACAAGGCTAAAAAACTTCCTGACATTTGTCTGACATTTATCCGTCTAAAACCCATCTGTCTGATTTACAACCAGTAAAGCAAAGCCACAACAAATGTCATATTCGGCTTTTACAGAAGACATGCAGAAGGTTTATGCTATTGCATATTGGTGCAAAAGCGGAATATCGAAAGATACTTACATCCCATAGAGGCTGTATTCGTTATCCCCGGGATTTCTTCGGGATTCCTTCGGGATGCGTTCGGGACGAAACGGCTGTAAGAAACGCAATCAAGCGGTTAATTTGTTTCAACAAACCGCCAGAAAAATATTGAATGTAATCCCGAACTCGCACATGATAACAAGTAAGTTTCGAGAAACGACAAAAAAAGCGTAAAATACTCATTTTCGTGAAGTATTTTACGCTTTTACGTTATTTCTTCTCTTTTGCCTCGAAAGCAAACTTCTTGTCGGCGTTTCGCCTGACAATTATATTCTCGCTCTGTTTGCTAAGGTTGAAACTGCCCGTCAAATCGGTTCGGGCATCGACAACCATCAGCATCGAGTTGTCCTCGAAACGGCGAATCGGAATCTTAACGCTATCGCGCTGCACCACCTTATTGTACAGCAGACTGTCGTTTACATAAACCTTTATCGAGTCGCCCACGAAACCGCTTTGCAGTTCAATTCCGTACGACTCCTGATATTGTTTTACCGCCATTCTTTCGAGGCACATGTTCATAAAGATGAACACTACACCAAACACGGCAACAGCCATGAAAGCCACTCCCCACATGAACGAACGGTTAAACCTTGATGCCTTGTTTTGTATCATATCACTTTTTCTTTTCTTTCTTTACAGGAGCAGGAGCCGAAAGAATCTTTGTGTACTCGTCTGAGTTCAAGACTCTTATAGCCTCGTCTATCACTTTGTCGTGCTGGTTGCGCTCAAGAACGCCACCCTTCTGATAGAACCATCTCAAGGCAAGTTCCTGAGTAATAAGCTCGCAGATGTTCTTCTTGAAGTGGTTGAGATCGTGCTCAGTATTGTGTGTCAGTTTTTTCTCGAGCGAAGCAAGTTCGTCCTTAATATCCTCCGAATATCCCTCAAACTTGGCAATATCCTTCAGAACCTTCAGCGTTTTCTCGCTCTGGCGGTCGTATTTGAAATCTCCGTCAATCACCTTCTTCTTGAACACCTCATAATCAGCATCGGTATAGTTTATCTCCTTTGCCGATGCAGGCTTTGGATGAGATGCCACATACTCGTTGGCATAATCGAACAGGATGTCGTCGTTTGCCATGTAGTAGATGAGGTTCGGCAGACTGTCGCCAGCCACAACGATGTCGGGCAGGATACCGCCGCCATCGCGCACCTCACGACCAGCCGCTGTCTTGTATACGGTTGTCAGGCTGTCTGGGATTCTGCCCACCGAGCCGTCCTCGTTTCTGTGTTCATAGTCGATAGCCTGAATACATCTTCCGCTAGGAATGTAATACTTTGCAGTCGTAACCTTCAGACCGCCGCCGTAAGGAAGATCGTGCACCACCTGCACAAGGCCCTTTCCGTAAGTTCGTGTTCCGATAATCACGGCGCGGTCGAGGTCCTGTAACGAACCCGAGAGAATCTCGCTTGCCGAAGCCGACGCGCTATTCACAAGCACAGCCAAAGGAATCTCGGTATCGAGCGCGTCCTTCGTTGTCTTGTAAACCACGCACGACGATTTAACCTTTCCCTTGTTCTGCGCAATCATCTTGCCCTTCGGAACAAAAAGGTTGGCAATATCAACAGCCTCAGACTCCAGACCGCCGCCGTTGTTGCGAAGGTCGATGATAATCTTCTTTGCACCTTGGCTCTTCAGTTCGATAACAGCACGGCGAACCAACTTAGACAAGCCTTCTTGTGTAAAACTGTTAAGGCAGATGTAGCCGATGCCGTCGGCAACCATGTCGTAGCAAGTGAGCGACGGAATCTGAATGTTCTTTCTAGTTATCTTAAATTCGAGAGGCTTGTTAACGCCTGCGCGCTTAACCTTCAGGATGAAACTTGTGTTTGGGTCGCCTCTAAGCTGGTTACTTACCGAAGATATATAGTCTGAAACCGGCTTGTCGCCCTTCTTCGGAATATCCTTCCCGTCTATCGACAGAATAACGTCGCCAGCCTTTACGCCAGCCACGAGAGCAGGCATATCCTCGTACGGTTCTGAGATTACGGCTCTGTCCTCAGCCTTGTAATAGCGGATTATCGCGCCCATTCCGGCATACTTTCCGGTAACGAACATCTTCAAGTCCTTCGACTCGTCTTCCGAGAAGTAGACCGTATAAGGGTCGAGTTCGTTCAACATACCGTTGATACCGGCGTGGATTATCTTTTCGTTTTTCACCGTATCAACATAATGCATATTCAGCTCTTTCACCACCGAGTTGAATATATCTATATTTTTAGACAACTCAAAATTCTGCTTTTGTGCCTTCATGCCTGCAACCATGCACAGACCGAAGAAAATCAACATATATCTTTTCATACATTATTTAATTTGGTTACAAATATAGCGCAAAAAACAAAAATCAGATACAAAATTGTATTTTTTTTCTGAATTGTTTGGTTATTTAAAAATTTGATATTACTTTTGCACCGCAATTCTGAAACAAACATGCTTCAATAGCTCAGTTGGTTAGAGCACCTGACTGTTAATCAGGGGGTCGTTGGTTCAAGCCCATCTTGAAGCGCTTTTAAAAACAGAGTTGCAAACATGCTTCAATAGCTCAGTTGGTTAGAGCACCTGACTGTTAATCAGGGGGTCGTTGGTTCAAGCCCATCTTGAAGCGCACGAAAAAGGAATCTGCATCTCGCAGGTTCCTTTTTTCATTTTTCTACGCCTTCGACCTTAAAAGTACCAACCTTAAACTAAACCGTCACAATTTTTGTTAAATAATGCTTAAAAATTTGTCTATTTATATATTTTTTTGTTGTTTTGCATATTACATTAGGACTAATTGTGCTCTTTTGTAAGAACTATGATGTACATTAATAGTAATCTAAAGAATGAAATTGATGAAGAACGCGTTAATTAGGACGCTAAACGGAACCCTGATTTCAGCTTGTCTGATCACAGCAATGGCCAGCTGTTCAAGCGAGGAAATCAACGGTTCTGTACCAAGCGAAAATGAGCGAACAGTACCTTTGGCACTTAAAGAAGGTTCCTGTGCCAAAATCACAAGAAGCAGCGCCATCATCGACTCTGCCTCTATCAGTTACATTGGAGTCGTGGGTTACGGCTATGCCTTCATCCCCGACAAAAACGACCGAGGAGTATTCTACAAGAGTAACAACAAATGGACTTTGCATCCCGACCTTCTTTCGGAAACGGGAATGACGAAGAACGTGTATCTGTCTAAGAACAGAACCGATTTGTTTGCATACTCTCCTGCCGTAGACTCGGAAAGCAAGCCCGATTTTACGAACATCAACTACGAAAACAAGTCGATAACATACAAGCAGCCGAACATCGTAAGGTTCGACTCTGCTTTCTACAACGGAACAGACTACCTGTTCGGTTGCGAATATTTCAGATACAAGCAGGACAAGACACGCACCATTGCTACAGCCTACAGCGCACTTGGACAAGATACGGCAAGTTTCATGATGCTGCACTCTCAGGCTGCCATCGTGCTGCGATTCACCCGCGGTTCGTCTTACCGTGACGATAAACTGCTGAAAGGTGAGATTCAGAACATCACCCTCAGCAACGGATACAACAAGACTTTCATCTGTACCGAAGGCGAAATGCAGTTCGACCCTACCCTCGACGACAACACCCGCATCAAGGGCAAGACGTTCGAATCGACCTTGCAATGGCAGAAAGAAGACGGCTCGCCTATCCTAACCCTCGACAATCAGGTAGGAAACATAGTTACCTGCATGGCGTTCGTCGCTCCAACCGAAATTAAAAAAGCTGAGTGCGACGAAGAACTGTTCACGTCAAGTTCCAGAACGAAGAAGTTTGTAAAGGGCAATGTTTACGACAATCTTCTGAAGATTAAACTGCTCTGCGATAACACGGAGATGACAGTCTACACAAACGAAATTCCAAGATGGGAGGCAGGAAAGAGATATTTCTACAATATCCGCGTAATTGCCAACGCACTTTGGATTGACAACGTGTATGTTGACGAGTGGCTCAACGGAGATGTCAGCGGAATGACAGGCTCTGGCGAAGGTATAGGAGATGAATTTGAACTGGATTAAACATTTAGGCAGTATGATTAAAAAGATATTTACAGTAGCCTTTGTCGTATTGGCAATATGCTCGTGCAAGAACGACGACGTTGTTACGCCAGACAGCCCTGAATCAGACAGCTATCTGACAATTGGCAGCACATTAGTTGACACGAGCGAGAGCAACACTACGCGAAGCGCAGGAAACGCTTTTACAAGCAGCAAGAGCAACACAGGCTGGAGCGAGGGTGACCAGATGGGTATCTGGTGTATCAACACCGAGCTTGCGCACTTCAAGATTCACTCAGATCTTGCCTGCTCTAACACAATCGCAACATTTACAAGTGCAGGATGGGACATCGAAGGAGACCGTCGCAGACTTAACTCTCCTTACCTAGCTGCCATGTTTGCATACTATCCATACGTAAAGAACTATGCTACAACCGACAAGGAAGTTACGGCCGACTCAATTCCAATCAGAATTGCAGAGCAGCACGACGTAATATACGGCAGCAACCTGCATAGCGAAGACGCCGAGTTGAACCGTGCAATGAACATTGCATACGATTCGGATCTTATAAACGATGAGACCGAAGGCATTCTTTCGAACAGAAACATGCGCGCGGACCTTTATATGCATCACGCATTAGGATTGGTTGAGTTCAGAATAAGAAGACGCAACTATTCGGGACTGGGCCATATAGACCGTGCCGAAATTACCGACGAAACTAACCGTTTCGTTAACAACGCGATACTTACCGTTTGGTTCGACTACAACGATACCGAAAGATACCGCATGGTTGGCGGAGGCGACCTTGAATCGGTTGTAAAGAATCTGCCAAACACAAAGAAACTCCCTCAGTTCGAAGAGAGACTGAGAGACGACGACGGCAAGTTCACAGACGAGTACACACCTATTGACCTTGGTCGCGTAAAGGTTGTTGACTATACAAGCAGTCTTACTTCCATGACTCCTGAGGTGATTCTGCCAAACGACACAGTAACTCGTGTTTCTGTAAATTTCTTCGTTGCTCCGCAGAAGAAGATTAAGCCTACGCTGAAGGTTTACTTCGACGGAGAGGACAATCCGTTCGAATTCACTTTCGACAAGGAACTGGAGATTAAGGCTGGCTACCGTTACGTTCTCTACGGAAGAGTTGACGGCGGAAACTACTTGTACTTCGGCGAGCCACAGGTTGCTAAATGGGACGAAGAGATTAACCTCGACCCTAAACCTAACGATCCCGAGTTGGACGTTCCTGGTGGAGATGAAGACAACATTAACATACAATATTAAGAAATACATATCATTATGAAAAATAAATATTCATATATCATTCTTGCGGCTGCTATTGCAGGCCTCACTTCTTGCTCTTCTGAAAACTGTGGGCAAGATTTAATCAACGAAAAGTTGGAGAACGAATGTTCATTCCTAAGTTTCAATCCTTCTTTTGATATTGTTCAGTCATCAGAGTCAAAAGCAAAGACTCGTCTTTCCGACCCTCTTGACGCAAACTACACATATTTCGAGCCGGGTACATACAACTTCGGAATCTGCGTAATGCAGAACGACTGTGCCAACGGTAGCGTTATTGAGGAGAACTCTTACGTGCCTTGGAAGGTTGGCGACACAAAGGCCGAGACAATGTGGAGAAACTCTGGATTCCAGTCATACTACAACATCAACGGCGAATACAGAAAAATCAGCGCAAATACTTCAGATACAAACAGCGAACTTAACTGGTATCTGACTTCTGCCACAGGCAAGGAACTTTATCTGAGCAAGGACAAGGCTTCAGTAGCCCTCAGACGCAAGGAAGACAAGCTGCCAAAGATTTTTGCATATTATCCTTGGCAGGAAATCTCTACTTGCCAGAAGATTCCGGTAAACAACTTCAACATCGACTATCTGTACGCAACCCCTATCCAGATTAAGGAGAGCGACTTTGTAGAGAACGACAACAAGCGCGATTACTATCGTGCTAAACTTCGCTTCAACCACGTTACAGCAAAGGTCATCTTCGATATCGTAAACCTGAACAAGACTGAGGAAGACTCAATCTACAGCGCAAAAATCTGGGGAACAACAATCGCAACAAGCGGTTACTATGACATTGCAAACGGAAGCTTTACAGTTGGCGAATTCGGTGCCATCACAAGCAAAAAGGATCCTGCGCTGGTTATCCCTGCACAGACTAGGGTTTCTGATGCATTCACATTCTACATTGCACCAATATCAACTCCTTCAGCTGCCGACGGCGACGACTTCTTCAAGGTTATGTTCGACATTTGGAGCCTTCGCGAGAACACTACATCGGCAACAATGAAAAAAATTGCATACGAGAAGGGAAAGCAGTACAGAGTTACTGTCTACATCTCTTCTAACAGAGTTCAGTTCGGCGAGCCACAAGTTGAGGACTGGATTCCTGTAACCATCGATAAAGATATCATCCTATAAAAGAACGACCAATGAAAAGGCTAAATTTATTAACAACGTTAGCAGTTGCTCTCGGAATAGGCTT
>JAEEGF010209459.1_pt1 | contig 15066 bp, 7 predicted proteins | sample 9134171 | NCBI WGS metagenome assembly JAEEGF01 (sample SAMN16246542, study PRJNA631951) | gut metagenome | biome: gut microbiome; feature: rumen; material: AP-attached | host: Bos | place: Iran: Karaj | collected 2018-10 | reverse complement strand
GTACGCTTAAGGATTATCTAGATTAATGTATATGGATCCAGAAAAAAACAGTAATGCCGCTACTGTAGAAGCGAAGATGTCAAAAAGGCTCATCACAATTGCGGGGATGCTTGGAAGTAACGGCTTTAGACCCAAGACAGTTGCTGATGTGGGCTGTGACCACGGATATATTTCCATATATCTGGTGCAGAATAATATAGCCTCATCAGCGCTGGCCATGGATGTTAGAAAAGGGCCTCTTTCCGGGGCCAGGGCAAATATTCATGGATATGGTCTTGATGATAAGATTACCACCAGACTTTCAGATGGATTAAAGGCTATTGATAAGGACGAGGCTGATGGCCTTGTTATTGCCGGAATGGGAGGCAAGCTTATGATCAGGCTCCTGGAGGAGGGCAAACCTTTGGAGCTTGGCATCAGGCAGGCTGTGCTCCAGCCGCAGTCAGAGCTTTCTGAATTCAGGCAGTATCTTAGAGACAAGAACTATCAGATCCTTGAGGAGAGAATAATCTTTGAAGACGGTAAGTATTATTTCCCAATGAAGGTAAGTTTTTTACCGCAGGGATTTACTGATAACAGTTCGACATGGGACAAAGAGCAAAATGTTCTTATGATCGTGACAGAGAGATTTACCGGTGAGCTCTCTCTAAGTGAGGATGAGGCCCTTTCAATCTGCAACAGATTCGGTGAGTACAATATTTATAACAAAGATCCGCTGCTTAAGAGCTTTTGTGAGCATGGTAAAAAAGTCACAGCGTCAATCCTGGACAATCTTAAGAACAGCGGTCATAGCGAGCGCTTTATGGAAGTGCAGAAGGAATTCGAGGAACTTGAAAAGGTACTACAATACTTAAAATAGTAGGAGGCAAGCCTATGCCTGTAGTTAACGTTACTATCAACGGAGTTACCAAAGAATACGAGAAGGGTACAACCTTCGAGGAAATAGCAAGAGCGTACCAGTCGGAATACAAGTACAGGATTGCTGCGGTTATTTTTAATGGCAAGATCCGAGAACTTATGAAACCACTTAAGAAGGACGGCACACTCTCTTTTGTCACATTTGCGGACAGCATTGGCTTTGAGACTATGAGAAGAACAGCTGTCATGATCCTGATCAAGGCTGTCAGAGACGTCCTTGGATTCAAGGATAAAGCAATCACTAAGGTTGAGTTCACGATTGGTAATGGGTATTTCTGCACCATTAAGGGCATCAAGGTAACAAATGAAATGGCAGAGCAGGTAAACGAAAGATTTGCTGCGCTGGTAGAGAAACAGATACCTATTATCAAGAAAGTTTATCCTCTTGATGAGGCCATAGAGATATTCAAAAAGCAGGGGATGGAAGATAAGGTAGCGCTGCTTAAGTACCGCAGAAGCTCTGAGATCAATATCTACAGATTGGATGACCTGTATGACTATTTCTTTGGCTATATGCTTCCGAACACTTCTTATATAGATAAGTTCAAGGTTGATGAGCTTCACGGCGGCATCTATCTGACGCTTCCTACTAAGTCAGAGCCAGACAAACTCATAGTTTCGGAGCCAAGAGAGAAACTCTTTAATACTATGATGCTCTCCAGTGATTGGGGCAGTATGATGGGAATAGACAATGTGGGCGACCTTAACAATATGGTCTGTGCAGGCAGGATCAATGAGATGATCCTTGTACAGGAGGCACTTCAGGAGAGCAGAATCGCTGACATTGCCAGAAAGATCTTCCAAAAAGTTGATGTAAAGTTTGTAATGATAGCTGGACCAAGTTCATCAGGAAAAACAAGCTTTGCCAACAGACTTTCCATACAGCTGCGTACATACGGCCTTACGCCGCATCCCATAAGCCTCGACAACTACTTTGTCAACAGAGAAGATACACCTCTTAATGAGGATGGAAGCTATAATTTTGAATGCCTTGAAGCTCTTGATGTTGAGAGGTTTAATCAGGACATGACAAGACTGCTTAACGGTGAGAGAGTCGAGATGCCTGAGTTTAACTTCATAACAGGTAAAAGAGAAATGAACGGCGATTTTTTGCAGCTTGGCAAAAATGATGTTCTTGTAATAGAAGGTATTCACGGGCTTAACGAGAAAATGAGCTATGCTCTTCCTGCTGAGTCTAAGTTCAAGATATACATCAGTGCACTGACAACTCTTAGCATAGATGATCATAACAGGATTGCCACCACTGACGGAAGACTCCTTCGCAGGATTGTAAGAGATGCAAGAACGAGAGGAGCTTCTGCCAAGAAGACCATCAGCATGTGGAGCTCTGTAAGAGCCGGTGAGGAGGCCAACATCTTCCCGTTCCAGGAGGGGGCAGATGAAATGTTCAACTCTGTTCAGATTTATGAGCTGGCGGTAATCAAGCCCTATGCAGAGCCGCTTCTTTTCTCGATCGGAAAAGATGAGCCTGAATACTTTGAAGCAAAAAGGCTCCTTAAGTTCCTGGATTACTTTGTAAGTGTTGACAGTTCAATGCTTCCGAGAAACTCTATTTGCAGGGAGTTTATAGGAGGAAGCTGCTTTAAAGTCTGATATATTTTAATAGATGATTCTTCCTATTTATTGTAAATATGATCCGGCATAACAATCATATTCATCCTGTTACCGATTGGATAACGATGATTGCTATACCGGATTTATTTTTTTTTCCGGATATTTCTTATTCTTATCTAAAATTTTATTTCGTTTTTACATTTTTATGTGAACTATTTTTCCATTATAGAGTTATAATTTTTTTATAATATTTATCCTTTTTTTACCCGAATCTACAAGAATATATAGGCTTTATGATAATCCTTATGATTGACTTTCCGTACAATTATTATAAGTAATCCAAATCTTGTAGCCATATGAGTAACAACATTTCTTATTGAGGGAGGAAATGCATATGTTAAGAAAATGGAACAGACTAATCGCTTTCATACTGGCATTTGCACTTATCACAAGTACCTTTAACAGTGATTTTGCCAGCATCAGAGCCTTTGCAGAAGATGGTGTGGACTCGCTTGAGACACCTGCACCAGAAGAAACTCCAACACCGGAAGAGACACCTGCACCGGAAGAAACTCCAACACCGGAAGAAACACCTGCACCGGAAGAGACACCTGCACCGGAAGAGACACCTGCACCGGAAGAAACACCTGCACCGGAAGAAACACCTGCACCGGAAGAGACACCTGCACCGGAAGAAACGCCTGCACCGGAAGAGACACCAGCACCGGAAGAGACTCCTGCACCTGCAGCAGGCGATGCTCCTGTACTTGATGGAGAGCAGATTGATCCGCTTCTTGCACCGGTAGATCCAAGCCTTGCTGATCTTGAAAATCCTAAAGAGGAAGCAGAGGAAGCAGAGGAAGAAGAGACTGCTAAACCGGTTCTTATGATGCGCAATGTCAGCGTAAGCGGCATAACAATAACATACACCGTTGATGGAAACGGAACTCTCGACCATGAGTCTGATTTTATTGCAGATGGAGACGAGAACCCTGAAATTACAGGTTCAACAGCTACAGCCAGCGAAGGATCTAAATTTGATAACTGGACTGATGCAAATGGTGATGAGGTTTCTACAAGTGCTCATTTTACACCATCAGGTGATCAGATTTATGACGGAGCAACATATACAGCTCACTTTACTGATATAGAAGTTGCGCCTGAGGTAACAACTGAATACGAAGTTATTTTCCAGGTTGACGGAAATGAATACAGAAAGACAATCTATACAGACGATGACAACAGTCTGACTCTTCCTGAGCGCCCGTTTAAGGCAGGCTTCTACTTTACAGGATGGGAATATAACGGCGATATCATTTCTGATGGAATGACAGTTGATAAGGACATGGTTATTGTAGCAACCTTTAAGGAAATTGAGCTCTTTAACCTGACAGTAGAATACTACTATGTCTTTAATGGAACAGAGTATGTTTTTGACAGCTCTTCAAAAACAATATCAAAGGGCGGATTCCCTGTAACAATCAATTCGCCTGCAAATGCTTCGGTATCTGACGATACTGAGCACCCTGTATATTATCCCTCTTTAGATTCTGTAACATTTTCAGAGTCTGATATAGATTACTCTCAGGAAGCTACTTTAGTTGATGGTGTGCCAACTCTCAACCTCACAGCAAAAAGAGTTCAGTACATCCCATATAATGTTTTCTACACTGTTGAGTATTATTTAAAGGATCTTGAAGGAAATGGATATACTCTCAAGGATAGCCAGGCATTTGAAGCTAACATGGGACAGATCGTAACTCCTTCTGTTAAGACAGTTGATGGATGGATCTTCGAGAGAACAGAGTCTGTTGAGATCACAGAGACAAACCAGAAGGTTCCTGTTTATTACACAAGAGCAAATTATACCCTTCATTATAATTCCAACGAAGGAAGTTATATTGAAGCGGTAACAGCTCCTTTTGAAAGCGTTGTAACTGTTTCAACAACAAAGCCCACAAGGCTTGGATACAAATTTGATAAGTGGTATCTGGATGAAGAGTTTACACAGCCTGTTGGAAATACAATAACACTTACAAAAGACACAACTATCTATGCTAAGTGGACACCACAGCAGGTTGATTACACAATCCTTTACCTTACTGAGAATGCGGATGATGATGGTTTCTCATTCAAAGGAAGTGTAACCAAAAAGGCAACAGTAGGAAGTGAAGTTACAGTAACAGCTTCCGATGCAAAACCTGACATATTCGACTCACCTATAGATTTTGAGTTTAAGGATGCTGAGACAGCAACCGTTAAGGCTGATGGCAGCACAGTTATTAAGGTAAGATATTCCAGAAAAGTTTATACAATTACCTGGAATGGTGATGTTTACAACACAAGCGGAGGTCGTAGAGCACAGAATCAGGGCTCTGCATCAGTTACAGCCAAGTATGGAGCAAACATAACAAATGCCTTTGCTGAAGCGTTCAATGCAAAGTATCCACAATATGCTTGGTGCTTTACAACAAATAATGCTAATAAGTTTGTAAATATAGACACAATGCCATCATATTCAGCTTTGGAATCCCCTCCAAAGGGAACAGGCCATGTTGTTAATGCTTTTGACTTCTCAACAACAAAAGTCCAGATACTAAATTACTGGCTGGAGAACTACAGTGGAAGTCAGACCACAACCCGCGACGGCAGAACCTACGGACTGTACAAGGCTCAAAGAGTTAAGTTTAATTTCCTCTATGATGATTCCGAGTTCTATGAAATCGACGGTTATTCAAAAAATGGTTATACAGCAACATATACAGACTGGTGGGGCAACACTCAGGACTATACACTTGGAAGTGGAACTCCAGATGCAGAACTTCATGTAAATTTCTACTACAAAGCTGATACATATACACTTGCTTTTTACGATTATAACGGATCACTTATAAGCACACATCAGGTAGCACTTAATAAAGACATTACATCCTATATGAATGCTGCAAAACCTGATGCTCCTGTAACAGGTGCTACATGGCTTGGATGGTATACAGATTCTGAGCACGCAGCAGCATATTCAGGCAATAACCGCATGCCAACAGGCCTTGCACTCTATGCTAACTGGCTTCTTCCAAGCTTCACCTTTACATTTATGGATGAAGGCACAAAAGTGCAGGAAGATACAATAGAGTACGGCAAGAAGGCACAGTCAATATCACGTGATGACAAGCCGGGATTTACCTTTGGCGGATGGTTCACAAGCACAGATTATACTCAGGCCTATGATTTTGCTAAGCCTGTAACAGAAGAAACAACAGTATATGCTAAGTGGGTTCCTAAAACTCTTTTCTACACAGTAAGATATGTAGATGCTGAAACAGGAGAGAATGTTGCAGATCCTAAGACTGTTATGAGTCCTGTATTTAAGAAGGGCGATACGGTAAGTGAGGATTCCATCATAATCACAGGAAGGATTGCAGATGCAACCAGCAAGTCTATAGTTCTTGATTATGAAAACAACGAAATAGTATTTGAGTACTCTCCAAGACAGGGACAGATCACATATACAGTAAAATATGTTCTTAAGGAAGATCACAGCATAGAGGTACGTGCTCCGAAGACAAAGACTGTATCCAGCAGCTTCTTAAGTGTAACAGAGGCAGCAGGTGCTGTAGACAAAGCATATATGGCAGAAAAGTATCCGGATTATGCTGATGATGATTACTATCCTGAAAACGATGTAATATCATATAACCTTTCTGCAGGCGAAAACGAGATCATATTTGAATACAACTCCTATGCAAGCGGAAGAGTTATTGTTTACTACCTTGACATGGCAGGAAATCAGCTTGTAGGTAAAGATCCTGTAACATTAAGTGGCAAGGCAGGCAATTCTTATCACATTGATACAGAAGTAAACGGATATACTTATAAGAAGATAACAGATAAGAGCGGCAAGATAGTAGCAGGTTCAGGGAGCTTCAGAGACGGAACAATCGAAAGATATGTATACTACCAGAAAGACCTGACAATCAGAGCAAAGAACAAGAACAAACCATATGACGGCACAGCTCTTTACAGTGAAGGCATCGCAGATGCTGTAGTAGAAGGCCTTATAAGCGGGCATGCTCTTTCAGCCATCTCTTATACAGGAAGCCAGACATTTGGCGGAAGCAGCCCGACTACTCCTCACAGCGCAGTAATTGCAGGTGCTCCGGAAGATTATTACAACATAATCTATATAGACGGAACACTTACGGTTGAGAAGAAGACTATTACAGTTAACATCGTAGGCGGCAGAATTGAAAAGACTTATGACGGAATCGAAGAGACCATAGGATATCAGATTACAAGTATTTCTGATGAAAGCTTCCTTCCTTCCTACATCCAGTTTAACGGACAGTCAGAAACCATATCTCTTAAGGATGTTGGAACAAAGACCCTCGTTCTTGAGAATATGTTCTCAGTTAAACCTGAGTACAAGGACAGCTTCTCGGTTACCTTTAATGCATCTAACGGATTATTAAAGATCAATCCAAGACAGATCACAGTTTGGACTGAGACCCTTGAAAAGGTTTATGACGGATTACCTTTAAAGAGTGAGTTTACTGAGAGTGCTTATAGGATTGAGAATCTTGTTGAAGGTGAGACACTTGTATTTGACGGTTTTGTAACAGAGATTACTGAAGTTAGAGAGAGCGGGGCCTGGAACGAAATAGCTGATTTCGACTGGGAGAATTCAACTGCTAAGGCATCAAACTATTCCATTCTGTGGAGAAACGGTAAGCTTATTATTAACCCGGCAACCGTAAAGATAACAGTTACAGGAAACAAAGATACTGTTAACTACGACGGAGCAGAGCATACAGTCAGCGGATATGTAGTAACAGCAGATAACGAGAATTATAATATTGCAAATGATCTTACAGCTCCTAAGCAGGGAGACGTAGTTGTAAAGGGAACAAATGTAGGCAAATATCCAATGAACATCGAAGATTACGAATTTGCCAACGAAAACACCAATTTCAATGCAACTATTGAATATGTTGATGGTGAGCTGGAGATCATTGGAAGCAAAACTGTAAAGGTAAATATTACAGGTAATAAGGATGAAGTAGCTTACGATGGTGAGAACCACAGCGTTTCAGGCTACACAGTAAGTATCACAAATCCTGATGGCATCACTCCTTATACAGAAGCAGACTTTGAATTTAAGGGTACTGCAACTGCATTCGGAACAAATGTTGGAACATATGCGATGAACCTGCAGGCTTCAGACTTTACAAACAAGAACAGCAATTACACTGTAGAGTTTGAAATCGTAGAAGACGGTAAACTCGTAGTTAATCCAAGAGAAGTAACAGTTACCATTACAGGTAATACAGACAGCAAGGTTTACACAGGAAGTGTTCAGCAGGTAACAGGATATACAGTAGAGACATCTTATGAAAAGTACACCGAAGCAGACTTTGAGTTTAAGGGCAATGATATAGCATCCGGAACAGATGCAAGTGAAACACCTTACATGATGGGACTTTCAGAAGATGACTTCACAAATACTTCTACTGCAAACTACAATGTAACCTTCAAGGTAACAGACGGAAGTCTTACAATTACAAAGCGTCCTGTAACAGTTACAGTTACAGGTAATACAGATACAAAGACCTATAACGGACAGGTTCAGACAGTAGAGGGATATGAAACATCCATAAGTGATGATCTTTACGAAGAATCCTTCTTCACAGGACCTGAAGGTGCAATAGCATCTCTTAAGGATGTAGGCCAGCAGGATATGGGCCTTACAGCCGGCGGATTTGCAAACACCAATGATAACTTTGATGTAACCTTTAATGTAACTGATGGATGGATCAAGATCACACCAACAGATGAGAAAGTTACAATTACAGTTATAGGAAATACAGATACTGTTAAATATGACGGAGAAGTTCATACTGTAACCGGAATTACAACAGCAGAGCCTATTCCTGACACAATTACTCTTACCTATGATGAGAGCAAGGCTGTAGCATCAGGAAAAGATGCAAGTGATACTCCTTACATGATGGGACTTACAGTATCAGACTTTACAGCAACTTCTGAAAATTACAGCAACATCGAAATAATTGTTCAGGATGGATGGCTTAAAATTGAGCCGGGGACAAGACCTGATAATCTTCTTCCTACAGTAGAGGGATATGAAGGCACATATGATGCACAGGCACATGGTCTTACTATAGAAGGAGCACTTCCGGGAGATACATTCTCTTACGAAATTGGCGGAAATGTTCAGGATACTGAGCCTTTTGCAACACATGTAGATGAGAGCATTGCTGACATCATCGTGATTGTACATAATGACAATTACATTGATCAGGAACTCCAGGCAGTATCCATAACAATACTTCCTAAGACTCTGACCATCACAACAAGTGAGGCAACTAAGGAATATGACGGAACTCCTCTTACAAATCCTGCAGCAAGTGCAGAGGGATTTGTACCCGGAGAGTCAGCAACAGTAGTAGCAAACGGCAGTATAACAGAAGTTGGAAGTACTGATAACACTTATGATATCACATGGGATAATGCAAGAGAGAGTGATTACGAAGTAACTGAAGTACTTAAAAAGCTTGAAATTACTCCTAGCACAAGAGAGATCACCTTCCAGGCACCAAGTGATTCCAAGACTTATGACGGCACAGCTCTTACAGCTGACGGAACAGGTGAGAAGAAAGTTACAGTTAACAACCTTCCTGCAGGCTATACAGCAGAGGCACTTGCTTCCGGAAGTCAGACAGATGCAGGAAAGAGCGCAAATGTAGTATCAGTTGTAAAGATCCTTAAGGATGGCGAAGATAAGACAGAGAGCTTCTCGAATATCAAAAAGGTTGACGGAACTCTTACAGTAAATCCTAAGGCTGTCACAATTACTACAGGATCTGATTCCAAGAAGTATGACGGAACAGCGCTTACCAAGGACGAGGCATCAATTGATGGACTTGCAGAAGGCGAGAGCGTAACACTTAAGGCAACAGGAAGCATTATAGAGGTTGGAGAAACAGATAATACTTACGAGATTACCTGGGATAATGCAAAGGCAGCAAACTATACTGTAACAGAAAGCCTTGGAAAACTTACAGTAACAACAAGTAATGTTCAGGTTGTTCTTACAGCAGGATCAGCTACAAAGGTTTATGACGGCACAGCACTTACAGAAGCATCTGTAACAGCAGACGGACTTCCAACAGGACACACTGCACGTGTTGTGATAAGAGGAAGTCAGACAGATGCAGGAAAAAGCGCAAATACAATAGTAAGCCACGAAATCTATAATGCTGAAGGAATTGATAAGACTTCAAACTTTACAGAAGTTCAGTACGTTGATGGAACACTGACAGTTACCAAGGTTCCTGTAACAGTAACAACCGGCAGCGAAACAAAACCTTATGACGGCCAGGAACTCACTAAGGATGAGGCAACAATAGAGGGACTTATCGACAGTGAAAAAGATCTGGTAACAATTAAGGCAACAGGAAAGATCAAGAATGTCGGAGAGACAGACAACACCTACGATATTCAGTGGGGCAATGTAAATCCTGAAAACTATGAGATTACTGAAAACCTCGGACTTTTGAAGATCACTCCTAATACTACAACTATAAAGATCACAGCAGCAAGTGATGAAAAGTTCTATGACGGAGATGCTCTTACAAATAACGACATAGAATTAGAAGGACTTCCTGCAGGACTTTCAGTAGTATCAGCAAACGAAGGAACCATCACTGATGTGGGAACAGTAGCAAATAGAGTTGTTTCCTACAAGATCATGGATGGCGACAAAGATGTAACAGAGTACTTTACAAATATCGAGGTTAATGACGGAACACTTGAAGTAAAGGCACTTCCGATAATCGTTGAGATTGAAGGCAAGACAGATAGCTTCAAGTATGACGGAACAGAACATGTTGTAGAGGGATATGATGTTACAGCAATAAAGGATGCAGAAGGAAAGGAGAACAAACTTTATAAAGAATCCTACTTCACATTTGGTGGAACAGCACAGGCTGCAAGAACTATCGAAGGCAAGACTGACATGGGTCTTAAGGCTGATGACTTTACAAATACAAACACCAACTTCGAAGTAGTCTTTAAAGTAACTGATGGTTACGTAGAAATCCTTCCTCTTTCGGAAGAGGATAAGTTCATTGTAAACGTATCTACAAATGATGTAAGAATCATGTATGATGGAGTAGAACACAATGGATTTGACTACAATATCAGCGCCGGTGTAGGCAGCAGCTCATTCTTTAGCAATATGTGGAATGCATTTACAGGACTCTTTGGCAGCATAGTTGCTCCGATAAGAGTAAATGCTGCTGACGGAGAAAAGAGAATAACTGTTAACGGTAATGACTTTACTGTAACAGGGCTTTCAGTAGATGTATCCGAAAAGAATGTAGGAACTTACCCGCTTACAATTAACGGAACAATGAAAGTTACAGACGAAAATGGCAATGATGTAACTGACATGTTCAAGATGACTGTAACAAACATAGGAGATCTCACAATTTATAAGAGACCTATAACAGTTACCAGTGGAACATCAACTAAGGTTTACGACGGAACTCCGCTTACAGACGATACCATTATCCTCCAGGGATCCTGGGTAGGAGAAGACGCAGTAGATTACGTATTTACAGGCAGTCAGACGGAAGTCGGATCCAGCGATAATACATTTGATATAGTTCCAAGAGAAGGAACTGATTTAGGAAACTATGATTTGAATCAGGTAACAGGAACTCTGACAGTTACTGCAGCCGGTGGCGGCGGTGGAGAGCCAACACCTCCTACACCTACACCAACACCTACACCTCCAACACCTACACCTCCAACTCCGGACGTTGTAACCATTATCGATGCTCCTGCACCTCTTGCAGCTACACCTCTTGTAGCAGCACCTGAAGCAGCAGTGCTTGGAGAAAGAAGAGCAGTAGATGGACAACAGGTTCTCGGAGCCAGAAGAGCAAGAACAGCCGATGAGACAAATGCACCTGCAAGATTATTTGCAATCATCATCGCAGCAGCAGTTGCAGCATTCCTTCTTACCACAGGCAAAAGAGAAGAGGAGAAAGAGGAAAACTGATTAAGCTATAGATCAGAGAAAGTAATGATCGGGCTGAAAAAATCATAATAAAACTCTTAAAGTGAGTTAGGAAAGGCCGTCACCTTAAAAGGGTGGCGGCCTTTTAAGTGTGCGCACAATGGGCGCTCTAAACGGATAATTAAAAAATTTTTTTAAAAGTGCAACATTTTAATTCTCTCATTTGTATTAAGAGTAGAGGACGAAAAAAGTCCTCGAAAAATGGAGGGAAAAAATTATGAATAAAAGCAAAAAGGTATTGGCAACTCAGGCAGGATGTATCGCGATTATGACAGCACTTACAGCCTGCGGCGGTACAACGACGACCACCACAACCACAACTACAACCACCACAACACAGTCTTCGAAAGGGTCATGGAATCATCACAAAGGAAGCTCATATGACTATTCAGTAGCTGAATCAGAAGCAGCAACAGCCACGGAAAGCTGCTATGACACAGCAGGAACCACGGCAAATTATGCTACAGAAACTCCCTGCTGGGATACAGACTACGAAGTAAAAAACAATGAATCCTACACGAAGCCCCAGGAGAATGGTTTTTACATAACAAGAAACAATCCTCTTTCAACCTTTGCTGCTGATGTTGATACAGCGTCTTATTCAAATATCCGCAGAATGATCGAGGACGGTTACAGTCTTTCGCAGATTAATCCCGATGCAGTAAGAGCAGAGGAGTTCATAAACTATTTTTCCTATAATTTAAATGAACCGGAAGCGGGAGAAAAATTCGGAACCACCATAGAAGTCTCAAAATGCCCGTGGAATGAGGACCATCAGCTTATGTTTGTTGGAATGAAGACCCAGGCTTTGGATTTCAGGGAAGCTCCAAGAAGCAACCTTGTTTTTCTTATCGATGTATCGGGATCGATGAGCTCAGAGGATAAGCTTCCTCTTTTGCAGAAATCATTTAATGAGCTTGTAGACTCACTTCCGAATGACGGTGTTGTATCAATAGTAACTTACTCCGGAACTGAAGAGGTTGTTTTATCCGGGGAGAGCATGAGAAATAAAGGAAAGATCAAGCAGGCCATCGACGGATTATCAGCCTGTGGCTGTACCAATGGTGAAGCCGGAATGAAGATGGCATACAAGATTGCAGCCGACAACTACATTAAGGATGGAAACAACAGAGTCATCATGGCAACCGACGGAGACCTTAACGTGGGAATTTCAAGTCTTAGCGGACTTAAGAAATTCATCACAGACAAGAAGGATGACGGAATCTTTTTATCTGTTCTGGGCTTTGGTACAGGAAACCTGAAGGATGACAAGATGCAGACTTTGGCAGACTGCGGAAACGGCAACTACTCCTATATTGATTCTTTGTTCGAGGGAAAAAAGGTCCTTGTGGACGAGCTGGGATCCACACTGGTCACTGTGGCAAAAGACGTCAAGTTCCAGGTGGAGTTTAACCCTGAAAGAGTAAATGGCTACAGACTTATCGGCTATGAAAATCGCATGATGGACGCTACAGATTTTGCTGACGATACAAAAGACGGCGGCGAGATGGGAGCAGGACATAGCGTGGTAGCTCTCTACGAGATCATTCCTGAGGGGCAGCACAGGTACTATAAGCCTTAAATATCAGGAAAATGAGAAAAAAGAGAAAAAGGAATACTCTGATGAACTTGCCGCTGTAAGTGTTCGCTACAAAGAGCCTGATAAGGATAAGTCACAGCTCTTTTCAATAGTTGTAAATGATGAGGCTATACAGCTCAGTGCCACAGATAATTTAAAGTTTGCAGGAATGGTAGCCGAGTTTGCAATGATCCTTTCAGACAGCGAGAACAAGGGCGATGCTTCTTTTGAATATATTCTTGATACATATAAGAGCCTGAACGACACTGATGAATATAAGGATGAGTTTAATCAGCTGGTACGCATGATGGCAAAAAGAAGTCTCTGAGAAATGAGTTTTCACATTTTTTCCCTGACGTGATATGATGTGGGTGTCAAAAGAAACCTTTTGGCACCTATATCGTGCTTAAAGGCAATGCGTTGGAGGAAAAATGGTTTTGGAACTGGCTTGTCAGGGCTTTTTTGCCAAAGAGACTCATGTGTCCCGGATATTTCGGGTAATAAGCTCTTTTGCCAATGTACTATATAATAAGATTTCACAGAATACAGCGGAAAGCGAAACGGCTGAAGTAAGTGAAGAATCTGAGGTAAAGGCAAAGGCAGCAGGTGATGTGAGCCTTCGTGCTTCAGAAATCCTGGATAAATACGGAAACTCTGTCCTGAGAGTTGCCTATACATACCTTCACAACATGAGCGACGCAGAGGACATCCTGCAGGATACACTTATCCAGTTTTTGAAAAGCGCTCCTTCTTTTGAAAATGAAGGACATGAGAAGGCATGGCTTTTGACTGTCGCATCCAACTTGAGCAAAAATAAGCTGACCTATCTTAAGATAAGGCAGACTGATGAGCTGTCAGAGGAACTTGTTTCTGAGGAAAAAGAGGACCTTAAATACGTCTGGGAAGCGGTAAAAAAGCTTCCTGTAAAGAATAGAGAGGTGATACATCTTTTTTACCAGGAAGGATACTCCACGAAGGAGATCGCAGATATCCTGAAAAGGCGTGAAGCCACAGTAAGATCTGACTTAAAGCGTGGCAGAGAAAAGCTTAAAAAAATACTGAAGGAGGCGTATGACTTTGAGTAAATATAACGAAGTAATGGAAAATGTAAAAGTATCAAAAGACATGCGCAACAGGATTCTTTCAGGTGTGGAAAAAGAGCTGGAAAAAGATGCGGGAAAAGAGGCAGATACTGTGCCTGTAGTTGAAATGCCCAAAAATATTTCTTCATCCAAATTCGCTTCATTTAGAAATTATGCCGGAATAGCAGCGGCCTTTGCAGTACTCTTTATCGGAACCTATGCGGTATTTAAGCTCCGAAGCCTTGATGTGGCAACAAGTTCGGAAATGATGGTGGAAGAGGCTTCCATGACAAATCATGATACTCACAAAGAGGTGTCATCCGGCGCAACACAGGCTATGACAGAGGCTGAGGCTACAGAGGCTGCAGAACCTACAGATGCCGAGGCAACTACAGAAGCTGAGGCTATAGAGGCTGAGACACCGATATTATCCCAGGATTCTACATATACTAAGGGAGAAAAAAATACTACTACAGCAACAAATGATGAGTCATTTGCAGGGACGAATGAGAATGCAGCTTCTATTGAAAGAAAAGAGTTCTCATCACTTCTTAAACTAAATGCTGAGGCCGGCGTAATGTTCAAGGAAATCCAGTATCTTGACAGCTTTTCATCCTCAAAGGATTATTACCTCTATGATGGAAAAATTGGTGTCATCAGCTATGATGTTGAAGGGAATACAGTGACGGTAAGACAGATGAGCACAGAATTTGGAAAATCAATTCCGGATAAATATATAGAAGCCGTGATTGAGCGTCAAAACTCCAAAGCCATCACGGCAGAGGAAAGTCTGTTACCATAAGCGGAAAAGA
>JAEEGF010939914.1_pt1 | contig 15067 bp, 17 predicted proteins | sample 9134171 | NCBI WGS metagenome assembly JAEEGF01 (sample SAMN16246542, study PRJNA631951) | gut metagenome | biome: gut microbiome; feature: rumen; material: AP-attached | host: Bos | place: Iran: Karaj | collected 2018-10 | reverse complement strand
CGACACCGTCCACGAAATGGCGCGCGACGAGGCAAGACACGGCAAGGCGCTGAAGGGTCTTTTGGAGAGATACTTCAAATAAGATTCATTCGGATCAGAGGGAAAGGAAAAACTTTTCCCTCTTTTTTGACGGAATAGAACGGCATAAAGACGCGAAAACGCCGCTATACGGCTCGCTTTTTACAGAAGAAACCCTATGGAAAAATACGGATAGCCGTGCTAAACTGTTAATGAAGGATGAGGAAAGCATCCGGTCGAAAAGGAGCGTATGAAAAATGAGTCTGTTCAGCAAGAAAATCCCAAAGGCGTGTCCCAAGTGCGGCAAGGCGGACGGGTGGTGCGCACTGCCGGAAACGGTGCAGCAGGATTACGTCAATCCCGCAGGGGCGGTGAACCCCTTTTCGTCTGCGCCGATCCGCGGTACGTTCGGGCAGAACCTGACGGGCACCATGGGAAGGAAGAGCAAGAAGACCCGCTTCCGCTGCGAGCACTGCGGATTTGAAAAGACCTATTGACCCTGTGAAATCCAACGAAACGTAGTGTATGAAAATGCGTCTGTTCAGCAAGAATGCTCCCACGAAATGCCCGAAATGCGGCAAGAGCGACGGCTGGCGCTGTGTGACGGACGACACGGCGCAGAGCAATGCGGCGAACGCCGGTATGGGGAATCCCTTTTATCTGGACTCCCAGCGCGATCCCTTCTATGAAGCTACGGGGAACCGGCAAGGCCCGAACAAGGTCAGGTACCGTTACCTGTGTGATAACTGCGGATACGAAAGAACGTATTGACGGGACCGGTGTGATCCGAAAGGATCCTGCAAAAGAACAGGGGGATGAAACATGTGGTTCAAATGGTTTAAAAACTATCCGGTGCGCTATAAGATCGTCGGACTTGCCCTGATCTACTGTCTCGGAATTCTGGGCTTTATCACCGGCATGGTTTTCTGGATTATCGGCAAGTGTCAGAACACGCAGGCGCTGATCCTTGCGCTCACAGGTGCCGGCATTTTCGCCTTCTTCTACTGGCTGGCAAGGGCGTCCGCCGAATTCGAAGGTCCGGACGACGTCCCGAAGGGCGAGCCGGAGGAATAAACCGTTATCAAAGAAAAAGGAGAGGTTCAACCTCTCCTTTTTGCGTGAAAGGGATTCAGCGGCGTTTGCGCCGTCCGAACAAAACAAAGAGCACGGAGGCGGCAGCCGCGCCGCCCAATGCGCAAAGGACCGGCAGAAGTATCTTCTGCGCAGCCGGTATCGGTTCCTCCGCTTTCGGTTCGTCCGGGATCACCGTGACGGCGGGCTGCGGCGTTACGGCAGGGGTCGCTTCCGCGACCGGCTGCAGCGTCGGTTCTTCAGTCAGTTCCGGCGTCGGCTCAGCAGGGGGCACCGGTTCGGCGAGCGGCTGCGTGTATGTGGAAAGCAGCGAGGGATCGATGTTGTCGAACACGTCGTTTCCCGCATCCACCGTTCCGTAAATCATGCCGAACTTATTCATCGCATACGGTTCTGATTCCGCCTGCACGTGATAACGCCCGCTTTGCTGGGACTTGTGCTTCAGAAACGCCCCGCGGGCAACGCTCAGCGCGCTTCGCCCGTTCATTGAGGTCAGCGGCGTTTGAATATCCATCTCAAGTGTGTTTTCCGCATACAGATGGAGATAGCATTTTTTGACTTCCCACGTGCCGAACTGCTCATAGGACGCCGGATCGTATGACGGGTCCGCACAGAGGCGGACGGCGTCACTGACCGAAGCAGCGACGACCTTGTGCTGCCAATGACCGTACTCGCCGTTCAGATCGTGCGAGAAGACAACGAGCGGGCGGTATTCCCGCAGCATTCTGACAAGCGCAAGCGTAACGCTCTCGCTTAAAAAACAATACGGATACACGTCTCTTGCATACTCGCTGATGTCCATAAACCCGAGGAACAACGGATGATACGTCGTTCCCATTGCCCATGCGCCGAGCTTCGCTTCGTCGACGCGTCTTCTGGACGGATTCGTAACAAATGCAACCGTGCCGGTATATCCCTGTTCCGCACCGTAGATCGGCGCGACTGCCCCCATAAAGAGAACGTCGTCGTCCGGATGCGTCGCAATGACGAGGTAGTCCATTCCGCGCGGCGTTTCCTGCCAGGGAAGGAACGGCTCGGGCAGCTTTCCCTCGGTGAAAAGCGCAATGCGGATTAGGTCCATGCCTTCCTCACCGGCAATGACGGTGACGCCGGTTGTCTCCTCAAACAAGGGGATGATCGAATCCCAGTCCGTCCCGACGCTTTCGTCGTCAATCAGATTGCCGGATGCATCTGTTTGACGGATATGAACGTTCTTCGGCACGGTTCCCCATTGGATGCAGAGATATGTCGGTGTCCGCGACGCATCGGGCCACGTCAGGCGCACCACCTCAAACGGCGCGTAACGGAACGATTCATCCAGATAGTCGTCGACCAGCTTTTCGGCTGAACCTGGATGCCTGCCCTGTTCGATCCGCAGGAAGCGGGTCATTTCTTCGGCAGGCACGTCGCCTGCGGCAGAGGCGGATTGCAGACATACCGGCAAAAGCAAAAAAGTCAGGAAAAAAGCTGCAATCCTGTTTCGAATCGATTTCTTCATTTTGACCTCCTCAAACCGCAAACAAATGGCTTTCCGTTTGAAAAACGAATCGTGTTGATCTTACGTCAGTATAGCACGGCACCGTTTTCCTGGCAACAAAAACCGACGAATTCCGACGAATTGCCGTATACGAAAAGAACCCGCCGGGCGGCGGGTTCTCTGACGGATCGGATTGTTACAGCATCGACGAGCCGCCGGTAACAATCCAGGCGGCGAGGGATGCAACGAGCAGCGCGCCGGTATAGACGCTGCCGGTGCGGCGGTAGAAGTAGGTGCACAGTACGCTGAACACGATGACCTGCGGTACGAACAGAATGAGCAGCGACATGAACGGCCCGCCGAAGGTGGAGCCGAAGAACACGTCTGCGCCGGGTCCGATGCCGAGGAAGAACGGTATATACTCGATCAGAACGATCAGCAGAATGCCGCCGACCATCAGCAGCGCGTTGCGCCACCAGGTTCCCATGAAGCCCGCAAAACCCCTTTTGTACGTTGCTTTCGTGCGCATCGACGCCATGATCTTCGAGTTGTTCAAAAGGAAGAACAGGGCGAACACGGGGATGTAGACGCAGAACTGACCGAGCCGCGCCGGCGTGAAGGCCTTGAAGAACGGCCAGATGAATCGCAGATCGAGATTAAAGAGCACGCCCGCAAGGAACACAACGAGATACATCATCGCAAGCAGGCACAGCACCAGCAGCGCCGCGCGCAGGAGCAGTCCCCATGCGATCTTATTCGGCTTCGCCTCGGAACCGAGCCCCATGCCGTACAGCCCGTCATAAGTGCCCTTCTTTTTCGCGGAGCGCGCGCCGATGATCGTGGTCACGAGCATGATCAGGATCAGAAGCAGGTACCAGCCGATGAAGCCGTTGCCGACCGTCATGCGGAATACGCCTTCCGGCAGCGGCAGCAGCGCGTGTCCGAGCTGCGTCATAAAGGGATAGGTGGAACCGGCAAGCAGGACCGTGATGAGCGCGCCGCGCCACCACTTGCCCTTCGTCTTGATGCCCGCTTCGCTCGGCAGCGGCTGCAGGAGCTTTGCAAAGAACGGAATGCCGATCAGCAGCTCGAACAGCGGGATCAGCGCCGCGATCGTAAGAAGCATCGCAAGCAGAACCAGCCATTCCTTGCCCATCGCGGTCTGCACTTCGGGCGCGGGACCTTTGAGCGCATTGCCGCCGAACGCCTGGTCGAACCAGTCGAGCGCAACGGCAAGTCCGCGCGTGTGGTGCGTGGTCAGACGGTGGTTCGTGTAGAGAAGCTCCATCCTGCGGGCGGAACCGTCGGCAAAGCTTCCGAAGGTCGTATCCCACGCGGCGTTTTCCGCCGTCGTGCCGAGAAACTCGGTGCGCAGGGGAGAGCGCAGGATGTTTTCGTCCACATTGCGCTTATAGTCGCGGAAATAGCTGAATTCATCCCACTTCGCCTGTAAAAGCAGGACGTTGTTGAAATGAATGTTCGCGGAATCATACGCCGTATCACGGAACAGCTCGCCGCACTGCAGCACGGTCGCCTTCGGCTCGATATCGGTGCCGGAATAGGCGGCAGCAACGCTCCAGCCCGCCCAGGTACCCATCGAGTGTCCGCTGATGCCGAGCTTCGTTTTGTCCACGTTCGGAAGCCCGGACAGGAACCGATACGCCGCAACGCCGCCGCAGGAGCTGTCCTTCACGCTGTTGCCCGCTTCGTCCTTCGTATAATGCTCGTCGAAGAACGAAAGGTTCGAGAAGTTCATCAGAAGCCGGTAGCGCACCGAGCCGCCGACCGGACGGAAGGTCCTGTCTTCGACGCTGTCCTCGCCGTAATTGACCTTTACCATGTGGTTGACGTATCCGCGCTCCTTGAGACCGGGCTTGCTCGCGCCGTGCCCGTATTCGTCGATCGAGAGCACGACCACGCCGCGCTTACTCAGCTCGATTGCGTACGCCGCATTGGTTTCGTGATCGTTCTGGTACCCGTGCAGCAGCAGCACGCCGGGCGCCTTTTCGCCGTCCTTCAGCCCGGACGGGGTGTAGAGCTTATAAAAGAGATCACCGACCTCCGAAGACAGATAACCCTCCGTGATCGAGATCGCGCCGTCCGCCTGCTGAATGCGATCCGCAAAGAACAGCGCAACGAACGCGACGCAGAGCAGCACCGCCAAAGCGACCGCCCATTTTCCCCAACCTTTTTTCATAAAAACCCCCTTTATTGTGATTATATATAGTATACATGAAATCTGCATTTTTCGCAATGCCCGAAAAAAGGACTTGACATATTCCACAAGTGGAATTATTATATTCAACAAGTAGAATATGTAAGGAGAAAATGAAATGCTGAAACACGGAATTCTCGGGCTGCTGAATTACGGCAGCATGACGGGGTACGACATTACGCGGATTTTTCAGGATTCGCTCAGCTATTTCTGGAATGCGCAGACAAGCCAGATCTATCGCGAGCTGAAGACACTGAAGGCGAACGGTTGGGCGGCGGATGAGACGGTCGTGCAGACGGGGAAGCCGGATAAAAAGGTGTTTTCCATCACCGAAAGCGGCAGGGAAGAACTGAACCGTTGGCTCATTTCGGACAATTCGGAGCTGGTAACGCGCGAACCCATGCTGATGAAAACGTTTTTTCGCGGAGAACGGAGCATTCCGGAAAATATAGCGTTTTTTGACGAGCTGAAGGAGTCGTGTCTGCGTTTTGCAACGCAAATGCAATCGACGCCGCGGGATATCGAACGCTATGCAGCGCTTGTCGATAATCCGGAAAAGGCGCTCTATTGGCAGATGACGATGGAGTTCGGCGCCATGTATGTGCAGATGCTTCTGCAATGGATCGAGAACTGCAAACAAAAATTAACGGAGGCGGCAAATGAACATTCTGCTGATTAACGGAAGCCCGCGCGGCGAAAACAGCAATACGATCAAGCTCTCCCGTGCGTTTATCGAGGGGATCCAAGCAAAGACGGAGGCAACGGTTGAGGAAGTCTCGCTGAGTACGGCGGAGATTCGTCCGTGCATCGGCTGCTTTGCCTGCTGGAACAAAACGCCGGGCGCCTGTGTGATCCGCGACGACATGAAGGAAATACTTGAGAAAATCCTTTGGGCGGATCTGACAATCTGGTCGTTTGGGCTGTATTTCTTTCAGGTGCCGGGCAGGCTTAAAAACCTGATCGACCGCATGCTACCGCTGGTTCTGCCGTTTATGGCTTCGGACAGCGAAACGGGCGGTCATCCCGCAAGATACGATATGACCGGCAAGCGGAACGTCATCATCTCCACCTGCGGGTTCCATACGGCAAAGGGTAATTACGGCGCGGTGAAGGAGATGTTTGATCATGTGTTCGACACCGGCGCTTATGAAATGATCTGCTGCGGGCAGGGCGAGCTGTTTGCGGTGACGGAATTGTCTGCGCGCACGGACGTATATCTTAAAACTGTAACCGCTGCGGGCAGTGAGTATGTTTCGGGCGGAATCACGGAAAACACGTATCGGGCTTTGGAAATGCCGCTGTATCCGAAGGATCAGTTTGAAGCAATGGCCGATGCAAGCTGGGGGATCGAGAAGGATTCGGGTGAAAAAACGCATGATGACCTGATTTTTACCAAGCAGATGGCGGCACTGTATCGCAAGGATTCGTATCCGGGCAAGAATCTGGTGCTCGAGATGGACTATACTGATTTAAAGAGAAGCTATCAGATTTTGCTGAAAAAAGACGGCAGCGAAGTATTGACGGACGGATTTGTTCCTTATACCACAAAGATTGAGACGCCGTATACCGTTTGGCGTGATATTGCAGCGGGAAAGATCTCGGGCACGGAAGCGATGATGCAGAAGCTGTATCGTGTGGACGGCGACTTTGATCTGATGCTGCATTGGGACACTTATTTCGGCGCAGGCGAAGCGGACAAGCCGGAACAGCCGAAGGAACCGCGTGAAAAGGGAAGCAATATGCTATTGATGCTGCTTCCGTGGATTGCGTTCTGGATCGGCGCGCCGATTCATGCGTTTTACGGCAGCTTGGCGGCGATTGCGGTCTCGGTGCTTATACCGCTTCTGTTCTTCCGGAATCGCAGGATCGTTTATGATGTGATCTCCTGTGCCGCGGTGACGGCGCTTTCGATCCTGCTGCTGTTATTTGAAAACAGGCAGCTGCTCGTTCCGCTTTCGTATCTGGCGTTCGGACTGATGTGGCTCGTTTCGTGCCTTACGAAGATCCCGCTGACGGCGCATTATTCCATGAACGATTACAACGGTGAAAAAGCGCTCGATAATCCGCTGTTTATGCGGACGAACCGGATTCTGACTGCGCTTTGGGGCGTCCTTTATGTTGTCACTGCGGTCTGGACCTTCTTCCTGATGCGGAGTCGGTTTTCCGTGTGGACGGCGGTTGTGAACAATGTTCTTCCCGTTTTGATGGGCATTTTCACCGCGTGGTTCCAGAAATGGTACCCTGCGTGGTATGCGAAGAAATCCTGAAACATCCCCGTCGGGCACACACTGTTTTCTCTGTCGAGGTACGGATACGCATTGACGAAGACGAAAAGCCTGCGTATAATGTAGAAATGAACGAAAAGGAGAAGAACGATGCCTTGTACAACAATACTGGTCGGCAGGAAGGCCGCAAACGACAATTCCACGATGATCGCGCGCACCGACGACGGACGCTTTGATGTGAAAAAACTTGTCGTCATGGAGCCGAAAGATCAAAAAAAGACCTATACGTCCGTGATCGGACATCTCACGATCGAGCTTCCGGACAATCCTCTGCGCTGTACCGCATGCCCGAGCGTCGATCCGAAAAACGGCGTATGGGCGGCGACCGGTATCAACGAAGCGAACGTCGGCATGACCGCGACGGAAACGATTACTTCGAATCCGCGCGTGCTGGCGGCGGACCCGCTTGTGACATATCGGAAGGCAAAGACGAAGAAGGAAAAGGACGTTCCGGGCGGCATCGGCGAGGAGGACATCGTCGTGCTCGTGCTGCCGTATATCCGCACCGCCAGAGAGGGCGTGCTGCGGCTTGCGGCGCTTCTGGAGCGGTACGGGACATACGAATCCAACGGGATCGCGTTCAACGACGAAAACGAGATCTGGTGGATGGAAACGATCGGCGGGCATCACTGGATCGCAAAGCGCGTGCCCGACGACGTCGTGGTCGTCATGCCCAACCAGTTCGGCATGGACAGCTTCGATTTCGACGACGCGTTCGGCAAACAAAAGGCGCATCTCTGCTCGAAGGATCTTCGCGAGTTTATCGAAACCTATCGGCTCGACTGCAATCAGAACGGCGCGTTCAACCCACGGCTCGCGTTCGGCTCGCATTCCGACCAGGATCACGTTTATAACACGCCGCGCGCGTGGTACATGGGCAGATATCTTGCGCCGCGTCAATACCGCTGGGACGGACCGGACGCCGACTTCACGCCCGAAAGCGACGACATCCCGTGGAGTTTTGTGCCGGATCGCAAGATCGCGGTCGAGGAGGTTAAGGAACTGCTTTCCTCGAACTATAAAGGGACACCGTACGACCCGTATCTGAACCACGATACGGGAATGCGCGGCAAGTACCGTTCGATCGGCATCAACCGCACCGGCGTAACGTCCGTTTGCCAGATCCGCCCCGACGCGCCGGATTGCTGTAAAGGGCTCGAATGGATCTGCTTCGGTTCGACCACGTTCGACGCGCTGCTGCCGGTTTATCCGAACGTACCGAAGATGCCGAAATACCTCAGCGACGTCGCGCTCGACGCCTCCACCGAAAACTTCTACTGGGGCAGCCGACTGATCGGCGCGCTTGCGGATCACAGCTATAACCAGTGCGTGCAGATCGTGACGCGCTATCAGAACACGGTGATGACCGAGGGACGCAAACTCGTGCTCGAGTACGACAGAAAGATCGCCGAAACCGGCGACGCGTCGCTTTGCGCGGAGGCGAACGAAAAGCTCGCCGCCATGGCAAAGGAGCAGACGGACAAGGCGCTGACTGCGGTGCTGCACGAATCCAGCGTTACCATGAAGAACGGCTACAACCGCGCGGACAACTGAACGTCCGAACAAAAAAAGGACTGCGAAGAGCAGTCCTTTTTGCTTCTTAATATCTGCGCCGGTTGCAGCGGCAGGAGGGTGCGCTGCGGCCGGTTTTGATCGCCTGCATGATCTCGAGACATTCACCGAAGCGCTGATAGTGCACGATCTCGCGCTCGCGCAAGAAGTACAGCGGCTCGATGATCTGGCTGTTGCTGGTCATGTTCATCAGATGCTCGTAGGTCGCTCTTGCCTTCTGCTCCGCCGCCATGTCCTCGGATAGATCCGCGATCGGGTCGCCGGTGCAGGCGATGTACGCCGTGGTAAAGGGCACGCCGTTCGGATCGGCGGGGAAGACGCCGTACGAATGCATCGTATAGTAACCGTCGAGCCCCGCGGCGGAAAGCTCCTCGAGCGTTGCGCCCTGCATACACTGCGTGATCATCGTTGCGATCATCTCCCAATGCGCGATCTCCTCGGTGCCGATGTCGGTCAGCGTCGCACGGATGCGGTCGTCGGGCATGGAGTAGCGCTGCGTGAGGTAGCGAAGCCCTGCGCCGAGCTCGGAGTCCGGTCCGCCGTACTGCGCCATCAGAAGCTTCGCCATCTTCGGGTCGGGTCTGGTGATGCGAACGGGATATTCCAGTCGTTTTTCATAAATCCACATAAGCGTTCCTCCTTAATTCTGCCACGGCCATTTCTGGTAGACCCAGCTTCCGGCGTCGTGCATGGCGTTGCCGAAGTTTTCGAGCGGTCCGAAACGGTCGGTGTACTCCGCGCAAAGCCGCTGAAGCGTTGCCGCGTAGCTGTTGAAATCATTGGTTGCGTCCATGTCGTCGGGATGCGTGTCGAGGTACAGCTGCAGCTCGACGCAGGCGAAGCGGACCTCGCCGATCCTTGAAAGAAGCGCCTGTTCCGTATACTCTGTCATATTACGCCTCCCTGTTTCTGCACGTCGGATATTCGGAAACGAGTTCCGGGAAAAGCGTGCCGTGCGCGAGCGCTTCGCAGGGACAGAAGCCGGCGCGGTACGCCTGATTCGGGAAATAAACGGTCGCCAGCGTGCACCCTCCGCCCATGCCGCAGCGTTCCGAAGCGACGGAGCCGGCGGGGACGACGTTTTCGACCGTGGTGGGATCGACGGCGGGAATGCGATCGGCAAAACAGCACGCGCCGCCGTTTGCATAGGATTGTTGCATGGTCTTTCCTCCTTGGTTCTTTACTGCCATCGTATGAAATCCGTCGAAAAAGGGTGCTTCTATTTTGCGGGGCGTCCGCATAATCTGTCTAAACGAAACGGAGATCGGATATGGATGAATCAATGCAACTGCAAACGATCGGGGGGAGGAGAGGAATGCGCATGCTGTTTTCGGAACTGAAATGCAGAGAGGTCATCAACGTCTGTACGGGGGAGCGCTACGGGACCGTGTGCGATCTCGAGTTCGACCCGTGCGCGGGCGAGGTGCTTGCGATCGTCGTGCCCGGCGGCACACGCTTGTTTGGATTGCTGAAGGGCAAGGAGGGGACGGTGATCCCGTTCTCGAGGATCAAAAAGCTGGGGGAGGACGTGATCCTGGTGGAATTGCCGTGAATGCATGAACAATCCGTAAATTTGCATCCGGAGGGTATCGGCAATCCCAGCATGCTGTGGTATACTACAATATCATGGGTTCCGTATCTGCGGGACCCACCAAACAGGGAGGACAAGCCACATGAAATGCCGGTATTGCGGAGGAACGGACAGCAAGGTCATCGACTCGCGTCCGAATGAAGATTTCAGCGCCATTCGCCGCCGCAGAGAGTGCATCGGCTGCGGACGCAGGTTCACCACCTGGGAGCGCATCGAGGAGAATCCGGTCATGGTCGTCAAGCGCGACGGACGGCGCGAGCCGTTTGAGCGCGAAAAGGTCGCGGTCGGCATCCGTAAGGCGTGCGAAAAACGCCCGATCCCCGCGGATGTGCAGAACCGCCTGGTTGACGAGATCTGCCGCGAGATCAACAATTCGCTGGATGCAGAGGTCTCCACGCAGGCGATCGGCGAGCTGGTCATGAAGAAGCTCCGCGACGTGGACGAGGTCGCGTACGTGCGCTTTGCGTCCGTCTATCGCGAGTTCAAGGACACGCAGACCTTTATGAAGGAGCTGCAGCGGCTGCTGGACGAGAAATGACGCGCGAAGAGTTTACCGGAATTTATCGTTCCATCGTTCCTGCGCACGCCTACCGCGAGAAAAACGGCGTCGGTATCTATACGATCCCGGCGTTTTCGGCGTACCCGGGGATCGACCACGGCTTTTCCGCACGCACGGGCGGCATTTCCACCGGCTGCTTTTCCTCGCTGAATCTCAGCTTCACGCGCCCGGAACAGCGCGAGAACGTCATGGAAAACTACCGCATTTTCTGCGATGCGGCGGATATCCCTCTCGACAGCATGGTCATGGACACCTATGAGCACGGTACGACGGTGCTCTGTGTCAATCGCTTTGACTGCCGCCGCGGCTACGACCGTCCGTCGCTGCCGTACTGCGACGGGCTCGTTACCGACGATCCCGAGGTCACGCTGATCACGGGGCATGCCGACTGCATGGCGTTCTATTTCTACGATCCCGTGAAAAGGGGCATCGGGCTTTGCCATGCTGGCTGGCGCGGCGCGCTCGACCGCATCGGGATCGAGGTCATCAAAACCATGCAGTCCGCCTGCGGATCCGATCCGAAAAACATCGTCTGCGGCGTCGGCCCGTCCATCTGCCCGAAGTGCTTCGAGGTCGGCGACGACGTGGCGGAATCGTTCGAAACCGCGTTCCCGCAGTGCGATCTTCGCGGCGTAAACGCGCGCGGCAGGGCAACGGTTGACCTGTGGCAGGTTGCGACGGCGCAGTTCCTGGAGGCGGGCGTTCTGCCTTCACATATTCATCTGATGGGCGTCTGCACGTTTGAGGACGGACGGCTGTATTCGCACCGCCGCGACAAGGGCCGGACCGGCGGCATGGCGGCATACCTTCGCCTGCTCCCCGAAAAAGGTTGACAAGCGTTTCGGAAAAGAGTACAATTCATAGGATTCATTCCGAAATATGAGGAGATATCAATGAGAAAGAAGAAATTGACCCGTAACATCCTGATCGCCGTGATCGCGGTGCTTGTGATCGCCGTTGTGATCTTTCTGTTGGTTGCACTGCAGAAGGACGGCGCAGGGATGAACTGCTTCCAGAGAAACGCGACCGCGGCAACCGCGGACGGCGAGAGCGTGAGCATGGCGGAATACCGTGTCACGTACGATATGATTGCATCGAACTATCAGACGACGACGCTGACCGACGCGCAGGTTAAAAATCTGCAGGAATACGCCGTGAAGGAAGCTTTGATGCAGAAGATCTACACGAAGGAAGCGAAGGCGCTCGGTCTTACGCTGACCGACGAGCAGAAAACGGCTGCCAAGAAGAGCGCCGACAATCAGATCGAGGCGATCGAGCAGTATTATGCCGAAAGCATGGCAAAGGACGGCACCTATTCAAAGGCGGCGGTGGACAAGCAGATCAGCGCGTACTATCAGCGCCTCGGCATGAGCAAGGACGCATACCGCAAGTTCCTGCGGGAGAGCAACGAAGCCGAGCTGTACCGTCAGGCGATCGAGACCTACTATAAGGAAAACGGCAGCGACATCAGCGAGGAAGAGCTGGTCGATTACTATCGCAAAACCGTCGAGGAATCCATGACGGTCACCGGCGAGGACGGAACGAAAACGCCGGCGTATACGGACGGGCAGTACTGGACTTCCTTGATGATGTATCAGATCGGTTACTCCACGCCGATGCTGTATGTCCCAGAGGGCTTCATCTACATCGACTTTGTCGAAGTAAAGCTGCCCACCAAGGAGGATGCGGAGGAGCTCGTTCGCTCGGTCAACGAAGGCGACACCGATTTTGATACGCTGATGGCTTCCGACGAGAACAAGGATCCGTACCGCGAGATTCTGAAGGCGCCGTATCCGATCGCGGAAAACGATCACAGCGGTTTGTTCACGAACCAGGAGATCTACACGAAGGCGGCGGAGCTTCAGATCGGCGAGATCGGTTCCTACATCGAGGAGCGTGAAACCACCGAGGAAGAAGCGGAAGACAACGGAGATAACTTCGTGGTCGTCTATCTGTTCCGTCGTGCCGAAGGCACCATGTGCTATGACGGCGACCACGGCGTCATCAAGATGGAGTACTACGACGGCATCCGTGAGTCCGTGGAAGAACAGATGCGTCAGGACCGCTGGTTCGGCGATATCAAGATCGAGGATGCGGTTTACGCATATAAGGGAGCGATCGGATGAAACAGCGCGTGGTTCGAATCGTCTGTATCGTCATGGCAGGACTGATGCTGTTCGGCGTTGTCGCGGCGATCATCGGCATTCTCGGTTGATGAAAGATCAGGCGCCTTCTTCGGAAGGCGCTTTTTCTATGCCCGGAATTGACGGACGCGCCGCAATACGATACAATATTTTCAATAAGCAAAAGGAGGCCCTTATGATCGGATTCGGAATTGTCGGTTCGCTGCTGTTTCTTTTGATGCTCGCCGTGCTGGAGCTGAACAAAAACACCGTCCTCGGTTTCATTCTGCTGATCGCCGTTACGGTCGGCTTCGCCGTGCTGTTTATCAAGGTGCTGCACGGCGGCAAATGGTACTGGAAGGCGCTCGGCTGGCTCGGCTGGATCGGCGCGTTCGTGCTGATTTTGCTGCTCACATGGCCGCCGATGAAGCGAGTTCCCGCATATGAGGGTAAAACGCCGACCTATACGGAGGTCGTTTCGCTCGAAAAGGGCGACGTGCGCGGCGTCGTGATCGACGGCGGCGCGGTTGAGCTCTATGCCGGCATTCCGTACGCAAAGCCGCCGGTGGGCGATCTCCGCTGGCGCGAGCCGCAGGATCCGGAACCGTGGACGGACGTCCTTACGGCGGATCACTTCGCGCCGATGTGCATGCAGCCGGTCGGGCTGCCGATCGTCGACAGTCTGAAGCAGATCATCGGCTTCCACGATTACAGGATCTCGCTGAACGACAACTACCGTGCGGCGGTCAGCGAGGACGGGCTTTACATGAACGTCTGGAAGCCCGCGGGCAAGGTTGAAAACCTGCCCGTGCTCGTGTATATTCACGGCGGCACGCTGCAGACCGGTCAGCCGTGGTACGGCGATTATGCCGGCACGGGACTTGCGCGCGAGGGTGTGATCGTGGTCAATCTCGGCTATCGGCTCGGCGTGTTCGGCTATCTTGCGGACGAAACGCTGCAATCGGAATCCGAGCACGGCACGACCGGCAATTACGGACTTCTGGATCAGATCAAGGCGCTTGAATGGGTCCGCGACAACATTGCGGCGTTCGGCGGCAATCCGAATAACGTCACGCTTGCGGGCGAATCCGCGGGCGCGGCAAGCGTCAGCGCGATCTGCACTTCGCCGCTCGCAGAGGGTCTGTTCCGCCGCGTGCTGCTGGAAAGCTCGACGGTCGCTTCGGTCGAACCGCCGCATTCGTTCCGCTCGTTCGACGACGCGATCGCTTCCGGCAACGAACTCAAGGCGCGCTACGGCGTCAAAACCGGCGACGAGCTCCGGAAGCTCGACGCGAAAACACTTGTCAACGAAGCATATACGCAGCACTTTATGACGGTCGACGGCTACGCGCTCACCGAAACGCCGTACGAATCGTATAAAAAGGGCGTGCACAACGAGGAAGCGATTCTGCACGGGTATAATTCCGAGGAGAGCGGACCGTTTCTGATCCTCGGCAATGCGAATCTGAAAAGCTACGAAAGCAGGGTCCGCGGGTTCTTCGGCGAGTATGCCGACGAGGTGCTGGATCTCTATCGCCCGACGACCGACGACGAGGCAAAGGATTACTGGGCGCAGATCTACGGCGCGATTTTCTTCAACTATCCGCACTACTGTCTGAACCGGCTTGCGGTCGAAAACGGCATCCCGGTCTACGAGTATTATTTCTCGCGGCACAACGGACGGCTCGGCGCGTGGCACAGCGGCGAACTGCCGTACGTCTACGGCAACCTTGCGATGGATTCCCGCCTGTTCAACGCGCGCGATTACGCGCTGGAAGGCGAGATGACGTCGTATGTGCTGAACTTCATGAAAACCGGCGACCCGAACGGCGAAGGGCTCCCCGCATGGGAGAACAATTCGGATTCCGCGCGGGTTCTGGAGTTTGGCGACACGACCGCCATGACCGGCGAAAAATACCTCGCGCTCTATGCGATCATGGACCGCATGACCGGCTGGGGCAAATAAACCTCGCGGACAGACGAAAATATTTTTTCGTTTGCAAAAAATCTTGTTGACAAACCGCAAACGAGCCGCTATAATATCATCTGTTCGCGGGAATAGCTCATTTGGTAGAGCGCAGCCTTGCCAAGGCTGAGGTGGCGGGTTCGAGCCCCGTTTCCCGCTCCCCAATATG
>JAEEGF011353366.1_pt1 | contig 15068 bp, 16 predicted proteins | sample 9134171 | NCBI WGS metagenome assembly JAEEGF01 (sample SAMN16246542, study PRJNA631951) | gut metagenome | biome: gut microbiome; feature: rumen; material: AP-attached | host: Bos | place: Iran: Karaj | collected 2018-10 | reverse complement strand
GCCCCAACGTGGCCATTGCGGAGACTTGAAAACCGACGTCCGTCAGGCTTCGGGGCGACAGCGTCAGTATGAGCATCACGGCGAGGGTCCAGACCTGCAGCAGCGTCATGCGCCAATAAAACAGCGCGCCCGCAATGGCGACGGAGAACATCGCCGCCGCACGCACCATGGACATCGGGCATCCGGCCACAAGCACGTAGCCCCACACCAGAGCGACCACGAGCAGCATCATCGCCAGACGGAGCCAGAAGGGCCCCATCACCCGGCGCACGGGATACACGAAAAGAGCGAGAAAAAGACAGAAGACCGTCAGATGAAGCCCCGAGAGGGCCATCACGTGGCTGACGCCCGCCTCACGAAAAAGCGTCATCGTCGCGGAACGGGTGTCACGGATGCCCAGCGTCAGCGCCAACACCTGCTCCAGCGCCTCGTCCGAAAGGCCGCTGGCACAGAGTTTTCCGGCCAGAAAGTCAGAGACGGCGGCCGCCTTCGTCTGAAGCAGTTCAGCGAAGCTCCCTAAGCAGGCTGTAAATGTAATCGGCATCCGCTCCCAGTGCCACAGCGCGCTGGAAGTCCTCCCGGGCCTTCGACGTCTTGCGGCGGTGTTTGTAGTAATTTCCGCGGGAGACGTAGGCATCCGGATTCGTCGGGTCCAGACGGATGCTCTCCTCAAAATCCATCAGGGCCTGGGGATACACGCCGCGCTTCATGAACATCTCCCCGCGCACGAGATAGACGAGGGCCTCTTCGGGCCAGGCCTCCACGATGGTGTTGATCTGGTCCATCGCCTCCTTGGGGCGGCCGTCGGCATCGTTGGTGATGACGAGCCCCAGACAGGCCTGCAAGTTATTGGGCTGCAAGCCGATAAGCCGCTCGTAGTCCGAACGCGCATTACGGAAATCGCGCTTCTTGCGGTAGATGTCCGCCCTGAAGAGCAGGGCTTCCGTGTGGTTGGGCACGTCCTCCAGGATGATGTTGTAGTCGGCCAGCGCCTTGTCGTCCGCTCCGAGCCATTGGTAGAGTGCGGCCCTGCGCAGACGCACCTCCACGTTGTGGGGCGCCTCCTCCAGCATCCGGTCGCAGGTCTTGATGAGCACCTGCGGATCGGCGGCCATACGGGCGGAATCGACAGGTGTTTGGGCCAATATGGGCGACACGAAGGCCGCCCATATCAGCATATTCAAAAGGATTGACCGAATCACTTTTTGTTGATGTAGTCCACAATCCAGGCACCCACTTCCTTGGTGCCGTACTTGGGAGCGCCTTCGACCTGAATCTCGGGCGTGCGCACATTGGCGTCGAGCGAAGCGTTCACAGCCTCGCGCACCAGTTTGCCCTCCTCCTTGAGGTCGAAATACTCGAAGAGCATGGCCACGGAGAGAATCTGGGCCAGAGGGTTGGCGATGTTCAGGCCCTTGCCCTGAGGCCAGCTGCCGTGGATGGGCTCGAAGACGGGCGTCGAGCTGCCGGTGGAGGCACTGGGCAGAAGACCCATGGAACCGGTGATCACGCTGCCCTCGTCCGTCAGGATGTCGCCGAAGGTGTTCTCCGTCACCATCACGTCGAAGAACGTGGGCTCCTGAATCATGCGCATGGCGGCGTTGTCCACATACATATAGTCGGTGGTCACGTCGGGGTACTGAGGTGCCATCTCCTGAGCGATCTTACGCCACAGACGGCTGGAAGCCAGCACGTTGGCCTTATCCACCACGGTGAGGTGCTTGCGGCGCTGACGGGCGTACTGATAGCCCACCTTGAGGATGCGCTCCACCTCGGGACGCGAATAGTAGTTGGTGTCGTAAGCCTCTTCCACGCCGTCCTCGCGCACCACGGGCTCCTGCTTCTTGCCGAAATACATGCCGCCGGTGAGTTCGCGGATGCAGATGAAGTCGGCGCCCTTCACCAGGCTGTCCTTCAGGGGCGACTTGTGAATGAGGCAGTCGAAGGTCTCCACGGGACGGATGTTGGCATACAGGCCCAGCTTCTTGCGCATGGCCAGCAGACCCTGCTCGGGGCGCACCTTGGCCGTGGGGTTGTTGTCAAACTTCGGGTCGCCGACAGAGGCGAACAGCACGGCGTCGGCCTCCTCGCACACCTTGAAGGTCTCTTCGGGGAAGGGATCGCCCACTTCGTCGATGGCATGAGCGCCGCAAAGGGCTTCCTTGTAGCTCACTTCGTGACCGAATTTCTTGGCTACGGCACTCAGCACGGCCACACCCTGTTCCATAATCTCGGGGCCGATACCGTCACCGGCCAACACTGCAATCTTGAGTTTCATATCGCTTTATTCTTCTAATAAGTTCAACATTTTGATGGTCGCCTTGATGGCCGCTTCCGTCTGATCGGCGTCCAGGCCTCTGGTGCGGTAGGTCTTGCCTTCGTACTGCCACGAGATAGCCGTCTGCACCAACGCGTCGGTGCGACCGCCGGGCGGTATGGTCACCTGATAGTTGGAGAGCCAGGGGAAAGTGCGTCCGAGGGCGTCGCGGTAGATGTGGCGCACGGCGCGCACGAAGGCGTCGTACTGACCGTCGCCCGTGGCCGACTCCTCGTATTGTTTGCCGTTCACCTCCAGCTTCACCACCGCCTGGGGATGAAGGCCGTAGGCCGTGGAGACCATGTAGCTCACCAGCTTGATGCGCTCGTTGGCGGTGCCGTGGTGCAGGACGTCGGAGATGATGAAGGGCAGGTCGTCGATGGACACCTTTTCCTTCTTGTCGCCGAGCTCGTTGATGCGGCGCGTCACCTTCTTCATGTCCTCCTCCGAGAGGCTGATGCCCAAGAGGCGCAGGTTCTGCTCGATGTTGGCCTTGCCCGACATCTTGCCCAGGGCATACTCACGCGAGCGTCCGAAGCGCTCGGGCAGCAGTCGGTTGACATAGAGCCCGGCCTTCTTGTCGCCGTCGGCATGCACGCCGGCCGTCTGCGTGAACACGTTCTCGCCCACAATGGGCTGATTGGCCGCCAGCGCCATACCGCTGTAGCTCTCCACCATGCGCGAGACGGAGTTGATGCTCTTCTCCTCCACCCTCACCCGGGCCTCGGTCATATCGTTGATGACGGCCACTACGGAGGCCAGAGAGGCGTTACCGGCGCGCTCGCCCAGTCCGTTGACCGTGCAGTGTACGCCGCTGCAACCCTCCTCCACTGCGGCCAGCACATTGGCCACAGCCAGGTCGTAGTCGTTGTGGGCGTGATAGTCGAAACGCAGATGGGGATAGTGCTCCACCATCGCCTTGACGTAGCGGCGCGTCTCGCGGGGAGAGAGCACACCCAGCGTGTCGGGCAGCATGATGCGGCAGATGTCTTCACTCTGGAGTGCATCCACCATGCCGAACACGTAGTCGGCGCCCTCCTTGATGCCGTTCGACCAGTCCTCCAGATAGAGGTTGACCGAGAGTCCGGCCTCGCGCGCCATCCTTATATTACGCGCCACATCGGCGAAATGCTCTTCGGGCTCTTTGCCCAGCTGTCCGCGACAGTGCTTCTCGCTGCCCTTGGTCAGCAGGTTGACGACGCGGGCGCCCGACTCGCGGATCCATTCGATGGACTTGCCGTCGTCGCAGAAGCCCAGCACCTCCACCCGCTCCAGCAGGCCGGCCTCTGCGGCCCAGTCGCACACGGCCTTGACGCACTCCATTTCACCGGCGGAAACGCGGGCGGAAGCCACCTCGATGCGGTCCACCTTCACCTCCTCCAGCAGCTTGCGGGCGATGGACAGCTTCTCGGGGGCGGAAAAGGCCACTCCGGAGGTCTGTTCGCCGTCGCGCAGCGTGGTGTCTAAAATCTCAACGCTTCTCAAAGGCTTCTATTTTGTCGGTGTTATTGAGCAGGAAGTCGATGTCGTCGAAGGCGTTCTCCAGACAGTATTTCTTGTAGCTGTTGATGGGGAACTGCTCCTGACGGCCCGTCTTCAGGTTGGTCACGGTTTGATTGGGCACGTCCACGCGCACCTTGGCCGACGGGTCGGCCTTCACCGTCTCGAAGAGCTCCTGCTGGAACTCGCGGCTGACGATCACGGGCAGCACGAAGCAGTTGAGCAGGTTGTTGCGGTGGATGTCGGCAAACGAGCTGGAGATCACCACCCTCACGCCGTAGCCGCTGATGGCCCATGCGGCGTGTTCGCGGCTGGAGCCGCTGCCCCAGTTCTGTCCGCCGATGATGATTTCGTGGACGCCCTCTCTGGGGGCCTCGGAGTATTCCGGGCGGTTCATCACGAAGTCGGGCACCGGCTTACCCTCGGCGTCGTAGCGCAGGTCGTGCATGAAGGCGTCGCCGAAGAACTTCGGGTCGCGCGTGGTGGAAGCCAGGTAGCGGGCCGGGATGATGAGGTCCGTGTTGCAGTTGTCGATCTCCACAGGGATGCATGTGGACTCTATGATATTGAATTTCTGTTTGGCCATGGTGCTTCAAAGTTTACGGGGATCAGTGATTTTACCGGTGACGGCGCTGGCGGCCACGGTCAGAGGCGAAGCCAGCACGGTGCGTGCACCGGGGCCCTGACGGCCCACGAAGTTACGGTTGCTGGTCGAGATGGCCAGCTTGCCGGCGGGCACCTTGTCGGGATTCATCGCCAGACAGGCCGAGCACGAAGGCAGACGCAGCTCGAAGCCGGCCTCCTCCAGTATCTTGTCGATGCCCTCGTCGATGATCTGCTGACGCACCAGCCATGAGCCGGGCACGAGCCAGGCCACGACGCCCTCGGCCTTCCTGCGGCCCTTCACCACACTGGCAAAGGCGCGGAAGTCCTCGATGCGGCCGTTGGTGCAGGCGCCCAGGAACACGTAGTCCACGGGATGTCCCTCCAGCTTCTCGCCGGGCTTGAACTGCATGTAGTCCAGCATGGAGAGGAACTGGGCCTGCTCAGCCTCGGGGATGTCTTTGAGCTCGGGTATCGTGCCGTCCACGGCGATGCCGGCGCCGGGATTGGTGCCGTAGGTGATGCGGGGCGCGATGTCCTCGGCCCTGTAGGTCACTTCCTTGTCGAACACGGCGCCCTCGTCCGAGTAGAGCTTCTTCCACTCCTCGACGGCCTTGTCCCATTCGGCACCCTTGGGGGCGTATTCACGACCCTTGAGATAGGCGAACGTCGTCTCGTCGGGGGCGATGATGCCGGCGCGCGAACCCATCTCGATGGACAGGTTGGACAGCGTCAGACGGCCCTCCATCGACATGGAGCGGATGGCGCTGCCGGCATATTCCACGGCATAACCCGTGGCGCCGGAGGTGGTCATTTTGGCCATGATGTAGAGGGCCACGTCCTTGGCGGTGGTGCCTTCGGGCAGCTTGCCCTCGATGTTGATGCGCATCGTCTTGGGCTTCTGCTGCAGGATGCACTGCGAAGCCAGCACCTGAGCCACCTCGCTGGTGCCGATGCCCATGGCGATGGCGCCCACGGCACCGTGCGTCGAGGTGTGCGAGTCGCCGCACACGATGGTCATGCCGGGCAGCGAGAGGGCCTTCTCCGGGCCCACCACGTGGATGATGCCGTTGTCGCGGGTGCCCATGGCGAAGTGGCGGATGCCGAACTCCTCACAGTTCTTCCTGAGCGTCTCCACCTGCTTGCGGCCCACGGGGTCGTCGATGCGCTCCTGCTGGTCGCTGGGGGTGTTGTGGTCGGGCATGGCCACAATGCGCTCGGGGCGGAAGGGCTTGATACCCTTGTCGCGCAGGGTGTCGAAGGCCTGCGGAGAGGTCACCTCGTGAGCGTAGAGGCGGTCGATGTAGAGCTGAGTGGGGCCGTCCTCCACGTTCTGCACGACGTGGGCGTCCCAGATTTTATCGAAAAGTGTCTTCATTTTCTGAATTTGTTGATACAGTCAATATAAGCCTCCACCGAAGCGGTCACGATGTCGGTGTTGGCGCCGAAGCCGTAGTAGACGTGGCCGTCGTATTCCACCTGCATGTGCACCTTGCCCATGTCGTCGCTGCCCTTGGAGATGGCCTGTATGGTGAACTCCTTGAGCGTCATCGTGCGCTTGATGATGCACTTGAGGGCCTTGATGGCGGCGTCCACGGGACCGTTGCCCGAGGCGGCGGCTTCAAACTTCTCGCCGGCGATATCCAGACCGATGGAGGCGACGCTGCGCACGCCCTTGCCGGTGGTCACCTGCAGGTAGTCGAGCTTCACGCTGTGGGTGGCGCTGCGTTCGGCGCCGGCCAGCACCATGATGTCGTCGTCGGTGATTTCCTTCTTCTTGTCGGCCAGATTGAGGAAGTCCTGATAGACCTTGTCCAGCTTCTCGCCTTCGATGTTGATGCCGTTGACCGAGAGGCGGTGCTTGAGGGCGGCGCGTCCCGAGCGTGCGGTCAGCACGATGGCGTTGTCGTCGATGCCCACCATCTTGGGATCCATGATTTCGTAGGTGGAGGCGTTCTTGAGCACGCCGTCCTGATGGATGCCGCTGGAGTGGGCGAAGGCGTTGCGGCCCACGACGGCCTTGTTGGGCTGCACGGGCATGTTCATCAGACTGGACACCATGCGGCTCGTGGGATAGATCTTCTGGGTGTTGATGTTCGTCTCGATGCCCAGATCGGGGTGCAGCTTGAAGGTCATCACCACCTCCTCCATCGCCGTGTTGCCGGCACGCTCGCCGATGCCGTTGATGGTGGTCTCCACCTGGCGTGCGCCGTTGAGCACGCCGCTCACGGTGTTGGCCGTGGCCATGCCCAGGTCGTTGTGGCAGTGGGTCGAGAGGATGCTCCGTCCGGCGGCGAAGGCGTCCACGTGCTCATAGAGATACTTGATCTTCTCGCCGTACTCATAGGGGGTGCGGAAACCGGTCGTGTCGGGGATGTTGCACACGGTGGCGCCGGCCTTGGTCACGGCGTCGATCACGCGGGCCAGATACTCGTTGTCGGTGCGTCCGGCGTCTTCGGCGTAGAACTCCACGTCCTCCACATACTTCTTGGCGTACTTCACGGCAGCCACCGCCCGCTCGATGATCTCCTCGGGGGTGGAGTTGAACTTGTAGCGGATGTGGCTCTCGCTGGTGCCGATGCCGGTGTGGATGCGCTTGTGCTTGGCATACTGCAGCGCTTCGGCGGCCACGTCGATGTCTTTCTCCACGGCGCGCGTCAGGGCGCATATCGTGGGCCACGTCACGGCCTTCGAGATCTCCACCACGCTGTTGAAGTCGCCCGGGCTCGACACGGGGAATCCGGCTTCTATCACATCCACGCCGAGGGCTTCCAGCTGACGGGCCACCTGAATCTTTTCTACGGTGTTCAGCTGGCAACCGGGGACCTGTTCGCCATCACGCAGTGTGGTGTCAAAAATGAACAATCTGTCACTCATGTTGGATGTATTTTTAGGTTTTTAATTACACAAATTGCGCACAAAGGTACATCCTTTTCTTCTTTTTTCCCTGTCTCCGCGCGCAAATATTTCCGTTAATTGCCGATTTTGTTATATATTTGCACCGAATTTCAGCCATCGGCAGATGTCAAAGAGGTCATCCATAACCCATTCGGCCCTTGTGCAGCGCCTTGTGGAGAGCGGACAGGAGTTCGCCCTCTTCCTCTATCCCCGCGACCCCGATCCGCGGCTGGTGATGGGCGCGGCCCTTCCGCTCGAGACGCCCTTAAGCGCCTCGCCCCACGGCCATCTGCCTTCGGGCTTCCTCTTCCATCCCTTCGCCCCCACGCTCTCCTGCCCCACACTGCTCATCGCCCCCGAGGTCGTCTGCCGCGGCTGGGAACTCATCGAGCTGGAGACCGAGGCTCTTGAGCACCGCCGCGTGGCTCTTTGCCAGCTGGAGCGCAAGTTGCAGCGCGCCGTGCCCCACGGCAGCGATTTTCAGCGCATCTACCGCAAATTCCGCAACCAGATCGACCGCGGCCGCGCCCGCTCCCTCTTCCTCTCGCAGGCCATCGAGGGCAGCTGGGCCGAAGACGCCGACGAGGGCGAACTCTTCCTCAAGATGGCGGAGCTCTACCCCGACGAGATGACCTACATGGTCTACACCCGCACCTCCGGCCGCTGGACGGGCCACACGCCGCGCATGCTCCTCAGGGGCAGCTCGCGCCGCGCCGAGACCATCTCCCCTTCCGGCACGCGCCACATCGCCTACGCACCCAACCTCGCGCAGATGGTCTCCGACCTGCTCGAAATCCCCTCCGAAGAGGTCTCCGGTGTGCCCTCCGGCATGGCGCGCGAGTTCATCCGCCTCCACGAGGGCTACCCCCGTCTCTACTTCACCGGCCTGCTCGGACCCCTGAATATCTTCGATGAAACCGCCATTTTTCTCAATCTCTCCTGTCTGAAGCAGCATCCCGGCGGACGCGCCGTCTTCTACGGCGGCACCACGCTGCGCTGACACTCCCCTAATACGTTTTCTCCCCATGACACTCCACGACAACCAAGGCATCCCGCGCGGCATACTCCTCATGATGGCCCTCATGTCGGGCGTCGCCGTCGCCAATCTCTACTACAACCAGCCGCTGCTCGAGATGATGCGCCGGGATTTGGGCTGCAGCGCCATCGAGGCCAACGCTGTCACCGTGGCCACACAGCTGGGCTACGTGCTGGGTCTGCTCTTCATCACCCCCACGGGCGACCTCTACCCCCATCGCCGCATCGTCACCCTCAGCCTGAGCACTGCGGCGGCAGCCTGCCTGCTGATGGCTTGGGCCGACGACATCCGCATGGTGTGGGGCGCTTCGGTGCTTTTGGGCGCCAGCTCCGTGGTGGCGCAGCTGTTCATCCCCATGGCCGGCCAGTATGCCCGTCCCGAGCATAAGGCGCGCGACATCGGCATCGTGCTTGCCGGCCTGCTCTCGGGCATCCTCCTCTCGCGTGTCGTGAGCGGTGCGGTGGCTCTGTGGGCGGGATGGCGCACCGTCTATCTGGGGGCTTGCGGCGTGATGCTGCTGAGCATCTTCGCCATGCTGGCCCTGCTGCCCCGCATGCAGCGCAACTTCGAGGGCAGCTACGGCGCACTGCTGCGCTCCGTCCTCGACATTTTCCGCGGCCATCCGCGCATCCGCCTCAATGCGCTGCGTGCGGCGCTCTCTATGGGCGCCATGCTGGCCGTGTGGTCGTGCCTGGCGTTTCATCTGGCCGGACCGCCCTTCTATGCCGGCAGCCATGTGGCGGGCTCCATGGGCCTCTGCGGCGCTGCCGGAGCGCTGGTGGCCGGCGGCGTGGGCAATCTGCTGCCGCGTCTGGGCTTGCGCCGCTTCTGCTTCATCGGCACCGTGCTGCAGATGCTCGCCTGGTGCGGCGGCTGGCTGTGGGGCTACAGCTATCTGGGCCTGGCCCTCGCCATCGTCGTGCTCGACATCGCGCTGCAGTTCATGCAGGTGGGCAACCAGAGCGCCAGCATCGCCGAGATGCCCGAGGCGAGCAACCGCATCAACACCATCTTCATGACGACGTTCTTCGTCGGCGGCTGCCTGGGCACTTTCCTTGCCGGCTGGGGCTGGCACCTCATGGGTTGGACGGGCGTCTGCCTTGTAGGCTTTCTGATGGCGGCCTCCGCCTTCGCCCTGACGTGCCTGAGGTGGAAGTAGGGTTTATAGTGTATTAAAGCGAGAGGACGAATTCGTCCCAGTCGTGCGAGCTGCCTTTCTTTCCGAACACCTTTTGGTAGAGTCGGCTGCGTATGGTAGAGATGCTGCTGAGGTCGCGATGCAGCACGTCGGCCATAGCGGAGGGCGGCACGGAGAGGCGGATGAGCATGCAGGTGCGAAACTCCACTTCGGACAACGGGATGAGCGTGAGCAGATGGCGGATGAAGTCGGGATAAGCTTTCTTCAACTGATATTCCATCTCCCGCCAGTCTTCGTCGTTGAGCCGGTCGCCCCGTGTGATGCGGCGATGCAGCTCTATGTAGTAGTCGGACTTCTTAAAATCTTCCTCCACTTGTTTCAGGGCGACGTTCACTTGTTGTGGCCTCTGGTTCGACTCGTCACGAATGCTGCGCAGCAGGTTTGAGATGCGACGCCTCTTCCACAACACCCAAAACATGTATATACCCATCCCGGCCAACAGGAGCATGCAAAACGCCACCAGACTCTGCAGCGAGCTGTTCTCTTTTTCCAAATTCTGCTCCTTTGAGGAAATCACCTGACAGCCGGTGTAGTTGCCGTTGGCGTCCGTCTCGAAGGCCTTCACCACGGCCTGACGGAGTTCTTCGCTCGCCTTCAGCCTGATCCATTGGTGCTTAAAACCAAGCTTCTGCGTGACGATGACAGTGTCTGCCGGCTGCCAAAAAGGGCCGGGCTCTCCGTTTTCCGTATAATTGTAGGTGGTGTCGTCCACGCAGTTCAAAGTATAGGAGATGTGCTCCTGCGGCACAATCATGACGCCGTTGGCGTCGGCCAGCGTTTTCACCTCGTAACACGTGCCGTCATTCTCGTAGAGGCGCAGCGTCTGCTGCAGATTGCACTCGTCGAAGGTCTCCAGAAAGCCGTTGAAGTGCGACACGGAGCTCAGCCTCCACAGGCCCTTCACCCCTTGTGGGGCATCAGGGGCGGCCTGTTCGCTGCACGCAGCAGCAAGTATTGTAAAAAATGATATGATATATAATCGTACGCAGTTCATTCAAAGAGGTTTTTCTTCATGCTTTCCTGCATCGTCCCGGACCATCTCTCCTGATGGATGCGGGCACTTGTGATGATGTGGTCGAGCAGAGCCTTGGGCAGTGTGATTCTTTTCCAGATGTCGGTGCGTGTGCCCCATCGGCCCCGCTGCGTGTCTTTGTCCAAAAACACGATAGCGTCTTTCAGCGGAGCGCGCCCCATCTCTATATACATTCTGTTCTTCAGTTTGTAACCGGGTTTTCCGTATTCGTGAGGATAGACTTCCACGTAAGTCTCTCCCTTGTCAGAGGTTTTTCTGGCAAACTCCACGCACACGTATGTGCCGTCCTTCCCATAGTGCTTGATTTGCGTGTATCCGCTCTTGTTTCTCGGCCGGATGCTTTCGCCGTCGTATTGCATGGATTCCATTATCCAGGTGCCATACAGTCTGGGGTCGTCGCTGAATTCCTCAGCTTTTACGGAACTGCCCGTTGCCAGGCCGACAAAAATCACTGCAGCGAAGAAGAGCTGATGTAACGCATTTGTTTTCATTTTATGGGTTTTTATGGGTTAGTCACGCTTTTACAGCGGAAAGATACGGAAAAAATCGCGGAAAAGGTAAAAACCGACGATTTTTTTCCATATCTTTTCACACCTTTACTTATTCGCTTCTCAAATCAGACAGTATGATTTGATTGTTTACAGGACTTGACGCTGCAGGGTGTAGTAGCTTTTCTTGGTCGTGCTCCAATATACCTCGACCTCCATCCTGTTACTGCCGTCTGTGTTTTTGATGGCCATGCTGTATACTTCACCCGAGAAGGTGTAACTGCCGTCAGCGTTCCTGACCCAACGGAATTCGCCGTCCTGATGATAACTACCAGAGCTGCCGTACTCCATATAGCCGCCGTTGCCGTCGGCATTGAAGAATATATAATCATAGGGACCGCTTTTCGACTTGTCTTCAGACTCCCAAGCGCCATTGCGATAATATGACCTTATTTCTCTCACGACGTCCCAATTACCCACAATGTTGATGGCTGGCGTTACGTTACCGCCTTGCTCACGTATCACGATCTTTGCCACCTCACCGCTCGTCATGCGCCTCACAGTGGCGTATTCCTTATCCTTGTTTTTATCCCACTGCATCCACACACGCATTTTGTTGCCGTCAATGGACTCGATACCTGCAGCATAGACGCCGTCGTGGAGGCCTTCACCCGAGAAGGAATAACTACCGTCGGCGTTCTGGACCCAACGGAAAGCTCCGTCCTGGTGGTAGTCGCCGCGTGAGGTGGAATACTCCAGGAATCCACCGATGCCGTCAGCCTTGAAGAAGATGATATGAGGCTCTGCACCATAATCAGTAACCATCCAATAACCCACAACGCTGGCCGTCTGCGGACTGGGCGTCACACTGCCGGGTGTGTTGTTGTTGTCATCATCGTCACCGCAAGAAACAGCGGTCAGGGCGAATGCACACAGTGCTAAGCACATAAGGCTTTTCAAAATCATTTTGTTCATAGTGTCAGAATTTAAATGTTAATAAAACAGTTGGTTAATAGCAAGAGACATTTCTTCATTGTATCCAGAACTTTTACGACAGCCGATTCGGCGTGCCTGTTTTCGCTGAGACAAAAGTACGGAGAAATCTTCGTTTTCATTAGAAAGTGCACTTTGCATTTTGTTTGCATTTGGGTTATTTCTAACAAAATTACGCATCATCTACCCGCCCCGAAGGACATTCGCCACAGAGTGCACGAGAGGTTTTCGGCTTTCAAACGATGCAAAAAAAGGCGATTTTACCGCAAAAATAGCATGTTGGCCAAAGATAAAAACGGCCGACAGGATGACTCCAACGGCCCATCGCCTTATGTTATTAAAAAATGCTCGTGCAAACATGCAAGCAAGCAAATTAAGACCGCGCAAATTGTCAAGTCGCTGATAATCTGCAAGAAAGTTTTTTTGTTTGCATTGTTTGCGCAAAAAAGAAAGAAAAGAGAGAAACGAAAGCTCCCCCGCACCCCCTAAAGGAAAGAGTAGAAAAGAAAAGAAAAAGATAAAGAAAAAGAAGTTCATAGTTAACCGTTTCCTACTTACGTAGTAAACAGTTCCCTATAAACTTGGAAAAAAGTTATTTGCAAATAACGTGCAAACAACGTGCAAGCAACTGTTGCCGGGCTGTCTTTTACCGGGCTCGGGCGTAGCGCGATGCGCTCCGCAATTTTTTTGAGGGCCCTCCTAACTTAGCTTCATTTCATAAGGCTATGTCAAAAAATCCGTTTCTCGTACACGTATGAAACACGTAGGCGTGTTATTTTAAAAATCTACTCGTGCAAACATGCAAGCAAGCAAATAAAAAAGCCCGAGTTCAAATCGTTCGATTGTTATATTTCGCTGATTTACATTGGTGTTACAAGCAAATCGGCCAGTTTCGCTTTTTTGTTGTCGTACCTTTGCATCGCCAAAAGGGAAAATGAGCCTCCTGAGGCACTCCAAACCCACGCAGAGGCCGAGCAAAGGCCACGCAGAGGCCGTGAATGCGGGGACGGACGTAAAGATTTAAGTGCTCTCAATCAGATGTCAGAGGGAAGAAGTAAGATGTAAGACGTCGCGTCAAGCTGAAACCCAAAGACGAAAAACTTTAAACTTTAAACTTTAAACTTTAAACTTTACAATTATGGCAATAGTAAGACCTATGTGGCTCACCGGCGGTATGAGCGGCCGAGCCGACAAGACGAGCAACACCTACACCAAGCAGACCTCCATCACCGGCAAGACCGTTGCCGTGACGCTGCGCAACCCCGTCGGCTACGACAAGCAGGGCGAGAAGGTGATTGCCGCCCAGAACAAGTTCCACGCCCTGTCGACGGGTGTCTCCACCTTCTACCGCCGCATCAGCGCCATCGGCGCCAGCGCAGAGGATCAGGCCCTCTACAAGAGCCTCGTCTCCTTCGTTCGCGGCCAGCACCGCTACGGCACCGTTCGCGGCTACCTCATGGCCAAGTGCGCCAGCGTCAACGAGGACTTCACTCAGGTGAAGATTGTCTATCGCGACCACGAGGAGACCATCAACGTCAGCTTCCAGGCTCGCAGCGTAGTCACTCGCCCCAGCGACGAGACCGACCTCAGCGGCGACGACGCTGGTAACGGCGGCTCTCAGTCTCCCGCCACGCCTACCACGGGTGACTTCACCATCCAGGCTAGAGTAGGTGTTGACGGCGGCGGTAGCGTCACCATCAAGAAGAACGGTCAGCTCATCTCCGGTGACACCGTGAAGGCTTCTGCCAACGACACGGTGGTCATCCAGGCCGTTCCCGAGAGCGACAACTGGCAGTTCATGAGCTGGAGCGACGGCAACAGCCAGAACCCCCGCACCATTCAGCCCAGCGCTGACATGAACATCGAGGCTTCGTTCCTGGATCTCTCGAAGATCTAAGCTTCGCAGTGAAGAACGAAGAGTGAAGAGTGAAGAATCTGAGTTACTATGAAACGAAGACTTGCTTTTCTATCCTGGGGCGCGGCAGTCCTTTTTGGGGCTGCCGCCCTCTTCCTTCCTCCTCAGGGAGAGATTGACCACACCGTGCTGCTGCTCTGCGCGCAGTTCCTGCTCTTCGCCGCCACACTCCTTGGCGTTGACGGCTACTACGACAAGATGCGTGACCTAATTAAGAAGTAAGGTTTGAGGTTTGAGGTTTGAGATTGATAATTTTGGCAATTACTCAAAAAGTTCGGAATGTGAGCCCAGGCGAACCAATTCAATAACGTCATTCTCCTCGTCCACCCAAATGAGCAAAAAATTTCCCTGTATGTGACATTCCATGCAACCCGTATAATTACCGCGGAGCATATGAGGATAATACTCGACAGGGATGGTCTGCTCGTTCATCAGCATAAGCAGAACCTCCTTCAGTGCCGCAAGTTTCTTGGGATTGTTCTTATACCTCTTCAGGTCTTTCCTGTACTGAGTCGTGGGTTGTAGACGCTTCATTCCTCATTCAGAATATCATGAAACATAGTGTCCACATCAGTATAAAGCTTGTTGGGATTGCGTCCGGATTTTGCCTCGGCAATGGCAGCCTTGGTCACATCGTTAGGCTCGCGATAAACAACCTCAAGCAGCACACTCTCTACATAGTTGTTAAGCGTGCGGTTTTCACGTGCGGCATTCCGCTTCAGATTCTCCAAGAGATCTGCCCTCAAACGAAAAGACGCGGGCTTTCTGTTCGTTGTTGTTGCCATACTCCGTATATCATTTATATTACATTCGATGGCAAATGTACGGTATTTTTTTGAATCAACCAAATTTTCAACATTAAATTATGCATTACGCACTATAATTATGAAACTAAGCGAACATTTTACATTGGAAGAGATGCTTCATAGTGAAACGGCAGAAAGGAAGCATATCGAGAACAGAATAAATGCAACCGAAGTAAATAATTTAGTCAGGCTCTGCCAAAAGGTCTTGGAGCCTCTGCGCGAACATTTTGGCGTACCGATTAAAATCAACTCCGGCTTCCGCTGTCAGGCCCTCAACAAGG
>JAEEGF010368188.1_pt1 | contig 15069 bp, 11 predicted proteins | sample 9134171 | NCBI WGS metagenome assembly JAEEGF01 (sample SAMN16246542, study PRJNA631951) | gut metagenome | biome: gut microbiome; feature: rumen; material: AP-attached | host: Bos | place: Iran: Karaj | collected 2018-10 | reverse complement strand
CATGCACTGCTAGCGCTGCCGACACATATATCGCCTTCGCGTCTGATAATTACCGTCGGATAGCCGTACTATTCGGCCAGGCGCCCTGCAGCCAGCCCGACCACGCCGCTTTCCCAGCCTTCTCCTTCGATAACGATAGCATGTCCTGTACAAAGATCCAGCGCAGAGGCCTGTGCATTGGCCTGTTCTAGCACCTGGTTTTCCAATGATTTGCGCCGTGCATTCAGACCATCGGCCGTGTCGGCAAGCTCTGCAGCGCGGACGGGGTCATCGGTTGAGAGCAGCTCAAGAGCAATCTGCGCAGTCTCCATTCGACCACAGGCGTTAATGCGCGGTGCCAGCAGAAAGCCGGCTTGCTGACCGGTAACAGCTTCGCCGGCTCTTAGTCCGGAAACACGCAGCAGGGCACGCAATCCAATATTTGACGTGTCAGCCATGGCAGCCAAGCCCAATGCTGCCAACGTGCGGTTTTCGCCTAGCAGAGGGACCATATCTGCTACTGTAGCCAGTGCACAAAGAGGCAGTGTCGGAATTATTTGTTTTCCGGATAATGCGCACGCAAGTTTGTAAGCGGTACCGGCACCGCATAGGCTGCTGCATGGATATCCGCCCAGTTGTGGATGCAAGATGGCATCTGCGGCCGGGAGCGGATCAGGCGGGGTATGGTGATCGGTCAAAATCACGTTCATGCCCAGCGACTTAGCGAGCGCAATCTCTTCCACAGCTGTGATACCACAGTCTACGGTAATCATCAGACGATACTGCTTTTCAGCAAGTTTGTGCATTGCGGCTGTATTTAGACCATAGCCCTCTTCTTTACGGTTGGGGATGTAGACTTCAGCATGAGCACCCAGGCTCTTGAGAGCCTCCAGCATAATTACAGAAGCACAGACGCCGTCACAGTCGTAATCGCCGTAGATAATAATGTGCTTTCCGAGATCAATAGTCTCTCGGATCATCCGGCAGGCCTTCTCCATATCAGGCATGAGGAAGGGATCATGGAGATCTTGTGCTGCAGGGTGCAGAAACACACGCAGCTTGTCGGGTGTATCAACGCCACGGGCAAGCAGCAGCGGTGCTAGCAGGGGAGATATCCCCTCAAGCAAACCGGGTACAGCACGAGAGATTAGCCGGCGCATGAAACCTCCTAAAGAATAGCGGTCAGGAATAAAAAGAGATCAAAGCGTTCTCCCGTAGTCGGGAGAACGCTTTGATCATGAATCAGAATCAGCGTTTGTTCTCGATCGTGGCTGCGCAGGTGATTGTTATGCGCGTGAACAGATACAGAATTACGAAGCTGATGATTGCAGACAGGGCGATCATACGTCCGAGTACACCGTATGTGGCATTCTGGAAGATGAACATCAGCAGCAGACCGATGACCAGCAGTGCACCGTATACGATGGACAGCAGACGCAGCTTCTGACGGGAGACTGCCTTATAGGCGGGCAGCAAGCTGCGGCCGGAGCGTACGGAAGAGGCGATGCCATTGAATAGCACTACCAGACCATACACGAAAGCACATACGCAAAGTGCGATAGCGATGACCGAGAGCAGGGTCATGACCCACTTGACCGACACAGCGATCAGAGAAACAGCCAGGAAGAAGACTACTACCCAGGCAATCAGCGCCCAAACACCATGCAGGCCGCCGATGCCGCAACGTACGATTAGCCATACACAGACCAACAGCAACACAACAGCAGCGGCAATGATCACGATGTTGAGCAGGGAACCCATGGTGGGCTCAGCAGCAGCGGTCTCAGACAGAGAGACCTCCACAGGAAGGCTGCCAGTGCGCATACAGGCGGTTGCCAGGAATGCACTGGTCCAGTCGCTGGTATTAAAGGCAAGCACGCCATTGGAGGGGGCGGAGAAGTAGGCGTAGCCCAGAGGCTGTCCATCCAGCATCAGATAAAGATATGTGCCAGGATTGGATGCGACCAGGTCGGTGATAGCTTTAATGCCTTTGGAATTGAAGAGGACCTGTACCTGATATGTGTTATTCTCGACATGATAGTAAGCCTGTTTCACATGCTCGCGGTTCAGGACGGCTTCGCCTACATTATTGTTTGAACTGTCATAAATAGCGAAGTAGTATTCACCGACTTCGGGAATGATGGTAGCGATCAGGCTGTTATAGCTGTCTTCGGGAACGCTCAGTACAATCTGGCCGTCCACAGTTTTTGCGGAGGCATTGCCCAGAACCATGAGGGCACGATCTTTGATTATGGAAGCAGCTTTCTTGAGATCAGAAGCGGAAGCGCCTTCAGCTGTTAGTGTATAGTTAAAACCGCCGCCCAGTTCAGCGGAGGGACGAACAGCTTCGCGCCAGTTCTCGTTGATGGTGTTCGGGATAAATGCGACCTGACGGTAAAGGGCTTTCTGAACGTCCTGCCCGTCTTCATGAATGGTGACATACTGGGTATTACGGCCGGCAATGCCAAGCCAGGCACCTACTACGGTTGCACACAGCAGTACAACAAGCGTTACGATGCTGATAATCTTGCGAGTAGTATTCTTTTTCATTATGGATGATTCTCCTTATATTTTCAGATAATGATTAGGATATGGCCATTGGCTTGCTACCCGGCCTTGTTAGTCAGAGAGAATGCCTGATAAAATACACGGTAATATGGGGCGTCAGGCACTGGTGCATGCCAGACAAACAACGGAACAGGAACGCTTTGCACTGCAGTAATACGCTGAAGAGCAGGTTCATGTGGCGTGTTCTGTGCCATATCTTCGGAAGGAAGCGCGGTCTGCTGTATGATAGCAGACAGCATAGGAGCGGCGGTGCGCTGCTCTTCAACGGTCCGTGTAAATAGATGCAGTGCAGCCCACATGCCCAAGGCGAACAACAGGGCAAAAAGCAATCTGCCGCGCACGACGCTCCCTCCTTTTCTTTATAGAATAAAAAGTATTATACCCTTTGCTTTGGGTTTTGACAACTACCGAATATCACGGCCAAGAAAGTGCAGCGCCTGGCAATGCTGACGGTCGAGCAATCGTGAGACCACACGCTCGGTATAACGGCGCTTGAGCTCACTCAGGTTCAGGTTGGTGGATAATACGGTACACATTCCGTCATTTTGCCGTTCATTAATCAGGTTAAACAGTTCTTCCACAGTTACATTCTCAATCAGCGGTTCCGTGCCAAGATCGTCGATCAGCAACAGCTCCGTTTCGTACAAGTCATCCAGTTCGCTCTGATCGCGAGAGAAGGTGGCCTTGCGTGCGGTACGGATCAACTGGTTGGCTGTCACACAGAGAGCGGGTACCCCGCGCCTGCGGGCACGCTCGTGGATACAACGCAGGAGATAAGTCTTGCCAAGCCCACTGCCACCATAGAGCAGGAGCGTTTTCTGTGCGGGATGGGGCAGGGCTTCTGCAAATTCTTCGCACCTGCGACGAATGACCTGCATCAGCTGACGTTGGGTTACGCCGTTTTCGGAGACTGGTTCTTCTGGAAACACATTCAAATCGAAACGCTCAAAAGTCTGGTCTTCATCAAAGCCGCCTTCGGCTTCGACCAACTGCGCATATAAGGCTTTAGCACAGCTGCATAATGCTTTTCTGCTGCTGCCGGTAAAACCAGTATCCTCGCAGAGCGAGCACTGGAACACAGGTTCCAGATAGTCTTCCGGGAAACCGTTTTTGATAAGCTGGGCACGGATTTGAGCATTCCAAGTCTCCACACGCTCGGGCAGATTGTCTACAGCAGGAGCGGAAAAGGCACCATATACACTGCCGAGGACGGCATTGCGGCGTTCTTCCATCAGAGTGCCGACTTCCGGACACTTGTCCAAGACTTCGCGCAGGCGGCGCTGTTCCTCGCGCTCATCGGCGTCGCGGCGTTCGGCGAGCGTTTGCAATACACGCTGAAAAACCTGCTCATTCATTTTCTTTCGATGCCTCCTCTAACAGATTGACGGCACGGCGTTCCAACTCTTCTTCACTGTAGTCACGCTGTGTATACTGCTGAGCGCTGACCTGCCGTCCGGCCGTCGGGCGCGTGCGCTTCTTCGCGACTTGTCCGGGTTCTTTTACACCTTCTTCATGCCAGGTCTGCAATATTTTATTTATGTATGGCAGTGGTTGCTCGGCTTCACGTGCCTGCTCGGCAGCCAGAATCAGCATCCCCTCATCAAAGCCCCATTCGTCTGTCCAGCGACGGTAGAGTTCGCGGTCTTTCTTGGTAGGCGTGCGACGATGGCCAAGCGCTTCAAAGACGCGGTTTAACCCGGCGTTGGCAGCCGCGATTCCATCGAGGACAGGGCGTGCATCTTCAGCACTGCTGATACCGCGCAGACGAAGACCTTCCAGCCAGCGTTCGACACTGTCCAGACGGCCTCCAGTCTTGTGCACTTCCCGAGCTACAAGTAATATTAGTTCCGGTTCATACTCGGCACAGAGACGAGCATACTCGCCGCGGACCATATCATCTGCACTGCGCAGTCCGAGCGAGCGCGCAAAGGCAGCAGCTGCTTCTCCGATTTCCTTTTCTGCTGCCAGATGACTGCGCATCTGTGCACCAGTGCGAGGAGCCTCGCCATGCTTTTCGCCACGGCGGCGGATACCGCCAAGAATACCGTCAAGATAAGCAAAAGTCGGCTCACCCTTGGTGGTTTCACTGCAGGCATCAAGTATGGCCTCGGGCGTATACTGCCATTCGTCCAGCCATTTTTGATACAGGTTCATTTCGTCCAGACTGGGGGTGCGGCGCTTGCCAAGGCGCGCCAGGACGTTCTTCGTACCGTCCTGTACCGCGCGGGAATGCACGAAAAAGGCTTCGGCATCCTCGACTGTAACGGCATTTTCCTCTTTCATGCGCATGGCGATGCGTTGCGCGTCCGTGAACTTGAAATGGATGCGGTGGCTTTCTATCATATGCGAGAGGAGCATCAGTACGACTTCCTGCGGCAGGCCGACATCCTGAACCCATTCCCAGGCAAGGGCGATCTCCGCCGGACGGATTTTGCGCCGATCACCAAAGAGTGCATATACATCCTCGGAAAAGGCGACATAGGCAGAATCTGCATCCAGCCCATGGCCGCCGGAAAAAGAAAGCAGGGCGGCGCTGCGGACACAGTATTCACGCGGCTCATCGCTCAGGCGTACGAGCAAGCGGCGACGTTCCCAGTAACGCAGGGCAGCTTCTACCTCGCTTTCAGCAAGAGAAAGCTCCTGCGCAAGGGCAGCAGGGCTGCTGTCGGATCCGGGCGTCTGTGATAATAGCAGTGCATACAGATAGACCTTGACATAATCGCCCTTTGCAGCGGGCAAATAATCGCTGACGAACAGGCGCTCCAGAGGCAGTGTGCTGTAGCGAAGGGCATCCTCATCGGGCTTGAACATGTTTTCTACCTTCTCTTCTCATATTCCGTCAAGGCAAGCGCGCGCTCGACGGCAATGGCTGCGGCTTTGTCCAGGCCGGGCACAGATCCGCTGCCGCTGCCCAGCAGGATGTGCAGGAAAAACTCTCGTGTTCCCGCGTTGCCTGTGACGGGGGAATGCGTGACGTTCAGCACCCTGGTTTCAGGTAAAGCGCTGAGCTTATCGATCAATCCCAGCAATACGGGTACATAAGCATCGTCAGGCAGGATGCCGCTACGGCGTGCGGCAGCGTCTTCGGTCTCAAAAAGCGGCTTGACCAGGCAGACCAGTTCACCTTGTCCGTGAAGTACAGCGGAAAAAGCCGGTACTCCGCGGAGAAGCGAGAGGTAGCTCAGGTCTACTGACCCTAGCGTAGGCCGAGGCTCGAGTGACAGCAGCTTCTCGTCTGAAATGTTTGTGCGTTCCAGATTGATCACGCGCGGGTCCTGCCGTAATGAACCCATTAGCTGGCCATAGCCTACGTCTACCGCATATACGCATGCAGCGCCTGCTTTGAGCAGACAATCGGTAAAACCGCCGGTAGAAGCGCCTGCGTCAATACAAATACGGTCTTTTACGGAAACACCGAAATCGCGCAGTGCGCCTTCCAGCTTCAGGCCACCTTTGGCGACATAGGGCAGTTCCTGTCCGCGTACACGCAGTGGGGCACTTTCACTTAGTTGCTCCGCAGCGCCGGTTATACGGCGGGTATCGCTGTATACTTCGCCGGCCATCAGTGCAGCACGCGCGGCTTTTTCATCGGAAAACAGCCCGCGTTCCAGCAACAAGTCAAGCACTCTGCGCTTCTTCGTTGCCATTGCGGAGCTCCTTTCCCTGCGGCAGCAGGCCAGAAAAAACGGTACGGTTTTCATCACTGGTGACATGAATATCACCGCCATAGCGTTCCAGAGTACGGCGCACGATATAGAGCCCCATACCACGGCCTTCGCCGTGGCTTGAAACACCGGGTTCGAAGATGCGTTCCAGATTATCTGCAGGGATGGCAGGCCCATTGTTGGCAATCGAGAAAGCATAACCGTGCGCGTCAGAATGCAGCATGATGCGCAGCTGACGGTCGGAAACGCTCTCGAGCGCATCCAGTGCGTTGTCAATCAGATTGGACAATACTCGGCAGAACTCCCAGGCAGGCATGGTCAGGTTCTTCCATGAACCGGATGCATCCACTTCGGCGAGTACACCCGCGTTTTCGCATTCAGCAAGTTTGGCGCGGAGCAGCGCGTTGAGTGCAGGACTGTCAGTACGCAGTGCACGGGATACGCTCTGCATATCGCCATATACCTTTTCAATATAGTCTCCGGCCTCTTTGTATTCTTCCATCTCAATCAGTGAATAGACCACCTGAAGATGGTTGAGAAAGTCGTGGCGCTGAGCACGAAGCGCGCGGTTGAGGTCGTCCATCTGGTTGACCATGTCACCCAAAGCATCTGCTTCCTCACTTTTACGCCGTGCGGCGAGTGCCTCGCGAATGTCTATGATTGCACCTACTGTGACGAGGCCGGAAATGATGAAGGTGATCACAGCCTGTGAATGCCGGTGCTCAAGATACAGCATAACAGCCAGCGTCCATACAGCTATGATCTGTACTGCATTGACAATCACTGCATACAGTGCGCTTCGCCGCACATCAAGGCCGCGTCCTCCGGCAGGGATCTTCATTGTCTTCCAACCTCCCTGCGCTTGTCGACGATGCGCATGTCGGCCATCGGCAGCAGCGCCGAGAGTGATTCCTGTGCGGCGCTCGGATCATCGCACCAGCATTCGGCGGGAGCCAACAGCGTGATGCCTTCATCGGGAAGATTGATATATACCGGTACACCGCCTGGCTGCTGCCGAAGTACCTGCTGGATATCATCCAACTGCTCCCGGTGCATACGCAGGTATAACTTAACGGGCGCGCGGCGCGCACGCTCGGCATCAGTCAGCGGTTCAGCTTCCAGGATCTCAGAGCTGCCGGACTGCAAAGGTTCGGCGCTGTCCACCAGCAGCTTGGTATCCTCATCCTCACGTACACTCAGGTGCCCGCGCAGGACCACAGAAGCATCTTCTGTCAGAATGTTGTGATAACGTTCCCATACACGGGGGAAGACCAGACATTCGATCTGCCCGGTCAGATCCTCCAGGGTGACAAAGCCCATCAGATCGCCTTTTTTGGTGGCTTTGGGGCGGGCGGCGGCTATGATGCCGCCCATAGTGACGGCAGCGCCGTCGTCATTCAGACCGCCGTCCGGGCGATCTTTCAGTTCCTGCACCCAGGCGGTATTGCATTTGAACTTTTCGAGCTGTTCGCGGTATTCATCCAGCGGATGACCGGAAACGTACACACCGGTCATTTCCTTTTCCATCTCCAGGAGCTGACGATGGCTGTATTCTCCTACGGCAGGGTACTCATCAGGGGCCATGATGGTTGCGGCGGGTTGGCCCAGATCAAACAGGCTGATCTGTCCGGCTACATTCTGCTTGCGTTTATCCGCATTGGCATCCATGGCCTGTGCGTATACACTGATGCATTGCAGACGTGTTGCGCCCAATCCGTCAAAGCAGCCGGCCGTGATCAGACTTTCCACACAGCGCTTGTTGACGGCTTCACTGTCAATGCGCCGGCAGAAATCAAACACGTCGCGATAAGGCCCGCTCATCGTACGTTCAGCTACGATGGCATCCACAGCGGCGTTGCCCACGTTTTTAACTCCGCTCATGCCCATGCGTACGCACTTTATACCCATGTCATTGGTTTCAACCGTAAAGCGCCGCACTGAATGGTTGATGCTGGGTGAGAGCACCGGAATGCCTTTGGTGCGGCAATACTGGATATAACCGGCAATCTTGGTAGAGTTGCCAACTACACTGTTCATCATTGCGGCCATGAATTCAGCCGGATAGTAATATTTCAGCCAGGCTGTCTCTACGGCGACTACAGCATAACAGGCGGCATGTGCCTTGTTGAATGCATAGCTGGCGAAAGCGGTCATTTCATCAAAAATCTTTTCTGCGACTTCCGCGGGCACGCCGTTCGCTATGGCTCCGGCGACACCTTCCTCTGGCGAGCCGTACACGAAGTTGCGGCGTTCCTTGGCCATGACATCATGCTTCTTCTTGGCCATGGCACGGCGCACCAGATCGCTTCGGCCGTAGGAATATCCTGCCAGATCACGTACGATCTGCATGACCTGTTCCTGATAGACCATGCACCCGTAAGTAACATCCAGGATGGGTTTGAGCAATGGTGTTTCGTAATGCACGCTGGACAGGTCGCGCTTTCCGGCGATATAGCGGGGAATGGATTCCATGGGGCCCGGCCGGTAAAGACTGATTGCAGCGATGACGTCCTCAAAGGTCTCGGGCTGCATATTAGTCAGGAAAGCACGCATACCTCCGCCTTCAAGCTGGAACACACCGTCAGTATCTCCCTGGGAGATCATGGCGTATACAGCCGGGTCATCCAACGGTATCTCTTCTGGTTTCATATCGATTCCCTGTGAACGCATGAGGTCAAGCGTGTCACGGATGACTGTCAGAGTGCGCAGACCGAGAAAGTCCATTTTCAGCAGGCCCAGTTTCTCAATGATACCCATGGGAAACTGGGTCGTGATCACATCATCATTAGTCTGGAGCGGTACGAAATGCACGGCGGGCTCACCGGTGATGAGAACGCCTGCGGCATGAGTGGAAGCGTGACGCGGCATACCTTCAAGTTTGAGAGAGATGTCCAGGAGCCGACGCACACGCGGGTCATTCTCAGCCTCGCCGCGCAGTTCACTGCTGACGGAGAGCGCTTTTTCGAGCGTCATGCCCAGCTCGGTGGGGATCATTTTGGCAATGCGGTCGGTTTCATTGTAACTGTATCCCATTACCCGGCCGACATCACGGATCACGCCACGTGCAGCCATCGTACCGAAAGTGATGATCTGACACACATGATCCTGGCCATACTTACGGGCGACATAATTGATAACTTCCTGGCGGCGTTCATAGCAAAAGTCCATGTCGATATCGGGCATGCTGACGCGCTCAGGGTTGAGGAAGCGTTCAAAAGTCAGGTTATAGCGGATAGGATCAAGCTGCGTAATATTCAGGCAGTATGCCACGATGCTCGCAGCACCGCTGCCTCGGCCGGGCCCGACCATGATGCCATTGTCTTTGGCAAACTTTACGAAGTCCCAGACAATAAGGAAATAATCCACATAACCCATCTGCGCAATGACGCCCAGCTCATATTCCATACGTTCATGTGCTACGGTATCATCACTTGCATAACGTTCAGCCAGGCCTTCCTCAACCAGACGGCGAAGCATCTGCAGAGCCGTTTGACCTTCCGGTACGGGGAAGTGCGGCAGGTGTACGGTATGAAAATCAAAATCAACATGGCAGCGCATGGCGATCTCATATGCGCGGTCCACAGCCTCTGGATATCCAGGGAAAACGGCGCGCATTTCAGATTCGCTCTTTACATACAGCTCATCGCTTTCCATGCGCATGCGGTCAGTATCGTCAAGCGTTTTGCCTGTCTGGATGCACATTAGTACATCCTGCATTTCACTATCTTCACGAGTCAGATAATGGCAGTCATTAGTGGCTACAAGAGGAATACCTGTACGGTTGCTGACTTCGGCAATGAGTGGAACGACGCGTTTCTCGTCAGCAATGCCGTGAACCATGATTTCAAGGAAAAAATAGCCATTGCCGAACAGTGCTTCCATATCGAGTGCATACTTCTCGGCATCTGCAATTCTGCCATCCAGAAGCAGCTTACTCAAATCGCCCGACAGGCAGGATGTAAGGCAGATCAAGCCTTCATGATGCGCGCGAAGCAAGGCGTAGTCAATACGAGGCCGATAGTAGAATCCGCGAGTGAAAGCCTCGCTGCACAGATACATCAGGTTCTGATACCCGGTCTGGTTTTCACAAAGCAGTATAAGATGGCTGCTTTCGCGGTTCGCATAGCTTTTATCATTCATGTCTGCGCACAGATACATCTCGCATCCGATAACGGGATGAATGCCGGCATCCTTACAGGCAGTATAAAAATCAATCACCCCGTAGAGCACGCCGTGATCTGTCACGGCACAGGCATCCATGCCCAGCGTTTTCAGGCGTTTGGGCAGTTCCCGGATGCGGCAGGCGCCGTCCAGAAGACTGTATTCAGTGTGCAGATGCAAATGCGCGAAAGACATAGGTTAACCTCCGAATGTTGTCTTTCCATTATACGCGAAAGCAGGGCAGAAAGCAAATGGACCGCAATGGTCTTTTTGCTGGACTGAACCTTTTCATTTTGATGCTTTTCATTTATAATAAATTGGGGAGGGATAGTATGCGTTTTCTCAGCCTGTTGCTGGCATTGCTGATGACTGCACCTTCAGGCGCACTGCGGCTGACAGCAACGATCGGTGAAAGTGAGCTTCTGTCGGATGGTGCGCTGGCTGCCTTGTCTGCGCTTGCAGACAGTACAGAACTGAGACTATCTGCAGAGGGCTTTGACCTGAGCAAAAATGGAGAACTATTGTTATGTGCACGCGCTGATGACAAAAGCGGCGTAATTGCCTGCGGCGATGCAGCAGCCTCTTTTGATATTCCTGTGGCTGGTGAAGCAGATGTCTGGACGACTATGGAAGAACTGGGCGCACTACTGTCACCGTGGGAAAAACGGCGTGAGGAAAGCATAAACCTGCAGGAAGCCGGAAATGCTCGGGAAGTGAGTACGTATGCCCTGACGGGCGAAGAATGGGCAAATGTATGGCCACAGGTGACAGAGATTCTGTGCCACATGACACCCTCTGCCCAAATACTTGCTAAGGCCCAGATCAACGGAAAAGGAACATTTAAACGTTATTTTGCAAAAGACGGGACTGTTGTCGGCGGTTATTTTTATGCTGCTGAAATGACAATCAATGATGTAAAACGCGAGGTGCGTGTCGAGTTTGGCCGTCAGACAGGCAAAGGTGTGTATGTTGCATTCCGGTGCCCGAATAAGAAGAATACGAGCAATATACGGCTGGTTCTGCATGCTCAGGAACATGCAGGTGGGTGGACGCTGAACGGGGACCTGCGTGTTACAGGCTCTGAAAGCGCGCATTATACTATAGAAGGACGTACTGACGGCAAACTGAAACTGGGTTGGACCGCGCCTTTTCTCGGAAAGGCAACAGCATATACACTGACGATCAAAAACAATGAAAGCGAATCCGAACTCGTACTACAGCGTGGTACGCGTATTCTGCTGACGGGTATGGTTTACAGAGAAAAGACAGAACTGCCGAAGCTTGAATTGACTGCCAATGGGGACATATATGCTGTGGCGAAAGCTTTGTCTGAGCATATTACTTCCATGCTGATTTCAGAACAGCCGGAAAATGGTATGCAACTGATCCATTATCTGGCGATTGACCAAATGCTGAACGCCCAGGGGGTGGAGTAATGATGAGAAGAATTGTAAGCGTGCTGTTGTGCCTGCTGATGCTGGAGCTGCCAGCCTGTGCGGAGGACGTCAGTATATCAAGCATTGCTGCCATTATGGCAAGGCAAACTAGCGCAAATTCCACGCTGCGTATGCAACTGACAGCAGAATTGTCGGAGCAGCCGGCAAGTTTTGCGGACGAATTACAATGGCAGACTCTGGCAGCGATTCTACCTGGGCTTTCATTGGAAAGCGCCTACGTATTAAGCCGTGCCGGTGAAACACTGGGAAATTCACAGCTATCACTGTATCTGAAGCGCGAGAAGGATAAGCTGTCGACAATGCATGTGAACGGGCGCGGTAATCAGTGGCAGGTGTGGGGCGATGCGCTAGACGATATGGTGCTTACTGCACCGCGCGACACAGAAATACTACTCAGAAATAAATACCTGACATTATCTTCCTGGGCAGGAGTGCTTTTGCGTGATGCAGGTCTGATTGGTGATCTGCTGGGTGATCAGACCTGGCCGAATCCGCTGCGTGGTGCTTTGGAGGGCGTTTCTGACGCGGAATGGCAGGAAAAGCTAACAACTATGCTCCGGCCGCATGAAACGGCACTTTCAGCATGGTTACAGGCACATACAACATTAAAGCTGATACGCGGCACAGACGGGTCGATGGAGACTGTGGCTGAGACAAATGCTTCAATGAGCGAATGCGCACAGGAAGCAGCGGCCATGCTGCGAGGTGTTTATGCTGATGAAGCACTCCTGGATCTTCTGCGTGAACGGCTTACAGAAGAAGAAGCGCTGTATTTAGAACCGGGTATGATCCGCCTTTTCGAGCCAGTGTTGCTGAGTGTTTCCGGTGAAGAGAAATTGACGGTGTTACGTCGGTACGAGTCTAATGGAGAATTGCGGGCAATGGATCTGTCCTTGCCGCTGGCGGATGGTCATGCCCTGAAAGTATCACAGGCAGATGGAAAACTTGAACTTTCCTATGGAAAAGAAGAGCCTGAATTCCACCTGACTGCAGAAGGCAGTGCGGAAAGTGGATGGCAGGGAGAATTCCTGATTACATATGGAGAAAAAACGAGGATGGGCTCTTATCAGCTGTTCGCGTCTTTGGAACCGCAGACACTGGACCGTAGCGGAGAGACACCCATACGTCGGCAGAACGGTACGTTCACCCTGCTGATAGAGCCGGCAGAAGGACAATCCTTTATGGCACAGGCCCTGATACTGACTCTGACGGCGCGCGCGGGAGAAGGAACTACCCAGCCGGCACGCTGGTATCTGGAGGCGGTATGGCAGGAGAAGGGCGGTGCGTATGTGCGCACATCTCTGAAACTGCGTACCGATTCGCTCATTGCGCAGACAGAGGCACAGGGCAGATCCGTATCACTGGCAGAGCTTTCGGAGCAGGAACGCGAGGCACTCGTACAGCGCATGCTTGCGCATTTGACTGGGTTAATCCTGCCACGGACGGAGGATTGACGCAATATAACGGGTATGTTATAATAACCTGCATGTTTATCCACGCTTATGCGTTTATAAGGAGGAAAACAAATGAAGAAGTTTTTAGCAATACTGATGGCAGCGCTGATGGTACTGTCCTGTACTGCAGGCCTGGCAGAAACCACTGTCGCTCCGGCAAGGGAAGTGTATGCCTACCTGACGCTGGACCGTGATTTCATCCAGAGCTATGTGGCTGGTTCTATGGGCGAGGGCTCTGACGCTATCGCCAGCCTGGTACTGGACCTGATTGAGAAGAGTGCTGTGGATGTAGTAGCCACCAACGGTTTCGTGACCGGTGCAGTAGTCGCCGGTGATGACGACGTCCCGCTGTGCAATTTTTCCGTGGTTACGCTTGAGGACAGCGTTGCTGTGACCAGCAGCCTGTTCCCGAATTATGCCCTGCGCGTAAAGGCTGAAGAAGTCGAACAGCTGATCCAGCAGTATTCCAACGTTTCTCTGGGCGGCCAGCAGATTTCCCCTGAAGAACTGGAGCAGTTGCTGACAGGCCTTGCAGGGTCTGTGGAAGGTTATGCTGCTGATCTGAGCGCCTATCTGGAAACACTGGGCGAAAAAGTCGAGGTTTCCGAAGACGGAACTCATATGTCGCTTGCTCTGACAACGAACGAAGCAGCTGATGTTGTTGAAATCATCGCCAACCGTCTGGCGAATGACGAGCCTGTGAAGGATCTCCTGAACAAGATGCTTGCCGATCAGGAAATGACTGCTGAGCAGTTCATTGAGCAGATGAAAGCCGCCGTGGCACAGCTTCGTGCCGGTGAAGCGCAGCAGCTTGCCACGATCGATGTGTATAACGAAGAAGATGGCAGTACTACTGTTGAACTTGATCTGGCTGGCAAAGTGCTGGTGACTTTCAACATGGGAGTTAATGCTAATGGCGAGAATGAAGTTAATATCTATATCGTGACCTGCAAGGAAGGCACTGAGGATTGGCAGAGCGTTTATGATGCTGTGATTGCCGGTGAAGATACCGAAAACACTGTCCTCTATATCTCTGTGGATTACGGCGTTGATGAGAACGGCGCAGAACAGAGCTTTGTGTTTGTAGAAGCGAATACGCAGGGCCAGGATGTTATCTTCAGCGCTCTGGTCTCAAGGGAGAACGCCGGCACCATCGATGAGGAGATCTATGTGAACGCAGGCATCGATCTGGGCATTACGGATGATGATGTAGCAGGAATTGTTGCTTACAGCTTCTATACTGATGAATATGAAGTTCCTTCTCTGGATGGCCTGACCATGATCGATGTACTGAGCGCTGATGATGAAACAATGAACGCTCTCATGAATGACGTCTATACGAATGGCCTTATGTCTGTGTTGGGCAACCTGCAGACTGCTCTGCCCGAGCAGGCCGCTGCAATTATGCAGCTGCTGGGCGGCGGCGCACTTATTGATAACGGTCAGGGTGGAGAACCTGACGGCGATGAAGGCTGGACCTGTGAGAACGGCCATGCCGGCAATACTGGTAACTTCTGCACTACATGCGGAAGCCCCCGTCCTGAAGAGCCTGCTAAGGCTGCATACTGCACCAACTGCGGCGCTGAACTGGGTGAGAATCCTGGCAACTTCTGCCCCAATTGCGGTGCGAAGCTGAACTGATAAATAAACGGTAATTACAGAACCGGGCTGGAGATCAAACTCCAGCCCGGTTCATTAAGTATGACGGGCATGTCCCGAAGCTTGGGTGGAAGTCCCAAGGGGCGTAGTTGCCAACGAACCCGATAGCAACTGGCAAGCTTTGTA
>JAEEGF012490523.1_pt1 | contig 15070 bp, 10 predicted proteins | sample 9134171 | NCBI WGS metagenome assembly JAEEGF01 (sample SAMN16246542, study PRJNA631951) | gut metagenome | biome: gut microbiome; feature: rumen; material: AP-attached | host: Bos | place: Iran: Karaj | collected 2018-10 | reverse complement strand
CCGACACCGTAGGGTTCATCCGTAAGCTGCCCTCCGACCTGGTGGAGTCGTTCAAGTCGACACTCGACGAGGTACGCGAGGCTGACCTGCTGGTGCATGTTGTCGACATCTCACATCCTGACTTCGAAGAGCAGATAACAGTGGTAGAGAAGACACTGGCCGATCTGGGATGCAGTGAGAAACCGTCGATGCTGGTATTCAACAAGATTGATGCCTATACATGGACACCACAGGATGAAGACGACCTGACAGAGCCAACCCGTGAGAATATCTCGCTAGATGAGTTGAAGAAGACGTGGATGGCAAAAATCACTCCCACCCCTCTTTTCATTTCAGCGAAGAAGAAGGAGAATATCGATGAGCTACGTGACATTCTTTACAAGAAGGTGCGTGAACTGCACGTCCAGAAATATCCGTATAACGACTTCCTTTATCAAATAGAGGAATCGTAATAACGTTATAACGAAATAGCGACACAACGGTAATGAAACATTGAACCAAAAAAAGAATATATGAGAGATTACAGACATTTAACTGGAGAGGAGATTAGTGTTCTCGAAAGCAACAGCTGCTGGGCCGAAGATTGGAATCGAGTGATGGTTGACGAGGACTATCGTCCCTATAATTTCCACCGTGTCATGTTTTATGGCGATATCCGTCTGGGTAAGTTTGATAAGATGGTTGAAGTGGCCAAGGGTTTCGAGAAGCATTCAGGCATCAACGATGCCACCCTGCGCAACGTCACCGTGGGCGACGACTGTCTCATTGAGAAAGTAGGCAACTTTATCAACAACTACACTATCGGTGACGACTGCTACATCTCGAACATCTGCACGATGGAGACGACAGAGGGAGCCACTTATGGTGAGGGACACATGGTAAGCGTACTCAACGAGATGGGCGATGGCAATGTCATATTGTTCCACGACCTGAACTCACAGCTGGCAGCCTTCATGGTGAAGCATTTCAACGACAAACTGTTGAAGGACAAGCTTACACGACTCATCAACGAAGAGATACGTTTCACACAGCCAGAGCGTGGTACTATTGGCAATAGCGTCAAGATTATCAATTCGAAGGAGATTACCAACACTGTCGTCAAGGACGACTGCGAAATCAATGGTGCCTCACGACTCAGCGACTGCACCATCCTATCGATGAAGGATGCCTCAGTGTATATCGGAACGGGGGTCATCTGCGAGAACAGCATTATCTCGAACGGCTGTAGCATCACCAACAGCGTAAAGATGCAGGACTGCTTTGTAGGCGAGGCCTGTCAGATTACCAACGGTTTCACAGCTGAAGCCTCAGTATTCTTCGCCAACTCATACATGGCTAATGGTGAGGCCTGTGCAGCCTTCTGCGGTCCCTTCTCGGCCTCACATCATAAGTCGAGCCTGCTCATCGGCGGTGAGTTCTCGTTCTATAATGCCGGTTCGAACACCAACTTCTCGAACCATGCCTACAAGATGGGACCCTTGCATTATGGTACCCTGGAGCGTGGCACGAAGACGGCCTCAGGCGCCTACGTGCTGATGCCCGCCAAGATTGGAGCCTTCTCTGTCTGCTTCGGCAAGCTGATGAACCATCCCGACATGCGTTGTCTGCCTTTTGCCTACCTAATGGCGTATGGCGAGACCATGTATATTGTGCCTGGACGTAACATCACCACCGTGGGACTCTATCGTGACATCAAGAAGTGGCCAAAGCGCGACAAGCGTGCTAACTCTTGCCGTAAAAGTGTCATCAACTTCGACTGGCTCAGCCCGTTTACCGTGGGCGAAATCGTGCAGGGCAAGAAAATCCTCGAGGCCCTACGTCAGGCTGGCGGCGACAATGTGTCGAGCTATAACTACCACGAGTATATCATCAATGCATCGTCGTTGCGCAAGGGCATCAAGTATTATGACATCGCCCTACGCATCTATATGGGCGCTGTGCTGAAGCGTGCTGTCAAAGGCGGATGGCTTGGCAAACCCACATCCACCATTGGCGAAGGCGACTGGAATGACCTCTCGGGCCTGCTGCTGCCTGCCAGCGAAGAGCAACGCCTCATCAACGATATCAAGAGTGGAAGCATTGAGAGCATCCAGGATGTGCTGAAGCGTTTCTATGATATTAACGACCACTACCGCGAATACCAGTGGGTATGGACTTATAAGATGATACTCGACTACTACGGTATCGACGACTTGAACGAATCTGCCATGCAGCGCATTCGTGAGGACTATGTCCGGGCCCGTCGTGCCTGGATTGCCGAAATCCGCAAGGATGCCCAGAAGGAGTTCGAGATGGGTGATGTCGAGCAGGAAGTCTATGACGACTTTATTTCGAAACTTGATCATGAAATAGATTATGAAGATTAAACTTATTATGACATTATGCCTGGTGGCGCTCGGGATGAACGCACAGGCCAAGGATTACAAGTATTTGACAGTAGAAGGAGACCTGACTAAAACACGTATCTATACGTTGGATAATGGTCTGAAGGTGTATCTCTCCGTCAACACGGAGAAACCCCGTATCCAAACCTACATCGCTGTACGCACAGGTTCGAAGAACGACCCAGCCGAAACAACAGGCCTGGCACACTACCTGGAGCACCTGATGTTCAAGGGCAGCAAACAGTTTGGCACAAACAATTATGAGGCTGAAGCTCCGTTGCTCGACGAGATCGAAGCCCGTTACGAGGCCTACCGAAAGTTGACAGACCCCGCAGCCCGCAAGCAGGCCTACCACGAAATCGACAGCGTGTCGCAGGTGGCAGCCCAATACTTCATTCCCAACGAGTACGACAAACTGATGGCAGCCATCGGTGCTCAGGGCACCAACGCCTTCACATCGAACGATGTCACCTGCTATACCGAGGACATACCCTCGAACGAGGTCGAAAACTGGGCCAAGATCCAAGCCGACCGTTTCCAGAACATGGTCATCCGTGGTTTCCACACAGAGCTGGAGGCTGTCTATGAGGAGTATAACATGTATCTGACCGACGATGGCGACAAGGTATGGAGTGCACTGGGCAAGAAGCTCACCCCAACCCACCCCTATGGCACACAGACCACTATCGGTACGCAGGAGCACCTGAAGAATCCGTCCATCACCAATATCAAGAACTACTTCAACCACTGGTACGTTCCCAACAATGTAGCCATCTGTATGGCTGGCGACTTTGACCCCGACCAGGTGATGCCCATCATCGAGCGTTACTTCGGACAGTGGAAGCCTGCCTGTGGTCCTGACGGCAAGAAGCTGGAGACAGTGGCACAGCCCGTATTCCCAGACCAACGTCCGCTGACGGCTCCTGCCGACACCTCTGTCATCGGACAGCAGGCCGATCAGGTATGGATGGGATGGCTGGCCAAAAAAGCCTCTGACCTGCAGTGCGACACCCTCGACGTCATTAGCGATATGCTCAGCAACGGAAAGGCCGGTATCTTCGATTTGAATCTCAACCAGAATATGCAGGTACAAGTAGCACAGGCTGGCATGCAGACCCAACAGGACTATTCCTCATTCTTGCTCATCGGTATGCCCAAGCCTGGCCAGTCGCTCGAGGAGGTTCGCACGTTGATGCTCAGCGAGCTGGACAACCTGAAGAAAGGTAACTTCTCCGACGACCTGTTGCCGTCAGTCATCAACAACCGCAAGCTCAGCTATCAGAAGGCTCTTGACAACAACCAGTGGCGCGTCCGCCAGCACATGTCATCGTTCATCGAAGGTGTCTCTTGGGAACAGCAGGTCCATCAGCTCGACCGTATCTCGAAGATGACCAAGCAGCAGATTGTCGACTTTGCCAACCGCTTCTTTACCGATGGCTATGCCACCGTCTTCAAGCGTCAGGGTGTCGACAGCCTTCAGAAGAAAATTGACAAGCCGGCCATTACCCCCATTCCCACGAATCGCGATCAGGTAAGCCAGTTTGTGAAGGACATCCAGGAGTCGAAGGTGGAACCCATCCAGCCTCAGTTTGTCGACTACAATAAGGACCTCACCGTTACCACGGTGAAGAAGGGTTTACCCCTTCTTTACAAGCAGAACACCGACAACGACCTCTTCACGCTGGTCTTCCGCTATGACTTCGGCCATGAGGACGACAACCGCTATGCCATTGCCAGCGACTATCTCGACTATGTAGGCACCGACAAGCTGACGGCTGCCAATATCAAACAGCAGTTCTACAAGCTGGCCTGCAACTACAGCGTCAACGTCAATGGCGACAACCTGAACATCACACTCAGCGGACTCAACGAGAACATGCCTGCAGCCCTGCAACTGCTGGAGGATGTGCTCCACCATGCCAAGGCAGACAAGGACTCATACGACCAGTTTGTCGACCTCACCCTCAAGGGCCGTGCCGATGCCAAGCAAGACCAGCGCAACTGCTTCGACTACCTCTATTATTATGCCGTCTATGGTACTCACAACATGCGCCGTGACGACATGACTGAACAACAGCTGCGCCAGGCTGACCCCCAGCAGCTGCTTAACCTGCTGGGCGAACTCTCACAGTTGCAACACAGCGTGCTCTACTATGGTCCTTTGACCCAGCAGCAGCTTACAGCCCAGCTGTCCAACACCCATCACCTATCACCCATCACCTATCGTCCAACACCCAAGGGCCAGCCATTTACCAAGGAACAGACCCCGCAGAACGAGGTATGGATAGCCCCCTTCGATGCCAAGAACATCTATATGCGTATGTACCACAACGAGGGACGTGCCTCTAATCCTGACGAGGCAGCCACTATCACCCTGTTCAACGAATATTTCGGTGGTGGTATGAATGGCATCGTCTTCCAGGAGATGCGTGAGGCACGCGGTCTGGCATACAATGCTGCAGCCCGTTATATGCCTGCCAGCAAACAGGACGAGAAGGAAGCTTTCTTTACGCATATCATCTCCCAGAACGACAAGATGATGGACTGCGTCAATCAGTTCAATGTCATCCTCGACACCATTCCACAGTCGGAGCAGGCCTTCCAGATTGCCAAGGATGCTGTTATCAAACAGCTGGCCAGCCAGCGCACACAGAAGATGAGCATCATCTATAACTACCTATCGATGAAGAAGCTCGGTTTGGACTACGACCTCAACGCCAAGGTCTACCAAGACCTGCAGCAGCTTACCTTGCAGGACATCGTTCGCTTTGAACAGCAGCAGGTGGCACACAAGCCCTATCGCTACATCATCCTCGGCGATGAGAAGGAACTCGACATGCCCTCGCTCGAGAAGATTGGTCCCATCCGCCGTCTGACGCTTGAAGAAATCTTTGGATATTGAGAATAATCAATTACAATAAAAGGCCACCCTTTTCTCCGCGGGTGGCCTTTTTTAATTGACTGTGGATTCACAAAGAACCTTGCAGACACGGTCCTGGAAGGCTTTGCCGCGGGTGTTCTGCATGATGCCTTGATTGATAATGGCAAAGGCCAGTTCGTGACCGTCGGCAGTGGTGCAATAGCCTGCCAGACTGGAGATGCCTGTCAGCGTACCTGTCTTTGCCTTGACATTACCCTCTGCCGCCGTCTTCTTCATGCGGTCTTTCAGCGTGCCATCGACACCTGCTATGGGCAGCGATGGCAACAGGGTGCGCCAGATGCTTGGAGAGCGCCAGGCATAGCGCAGCAGGCGTACCAGCAGCTCGACGCTGACGTAGTTGTAGAGTGACAGTCCGCTGCCATCGGCCACCTTATAGGGATAATGGCCCAGTCCCAGTTGGGCAAAGAGTTTTTTGGTAATTTCGCGAGCATGCTTGGCACTGGCCTGCCCCTTCTTGGCAGACGCTGCCGTCTGATAGAACACTGACTCGGCATAGAAGTTGTCGCTCATCTTCATCATACGCTCCAGAATCAGTGAGATGTTGTGGTTAAGCGTACACAACAGCGTGGCGTTAGACGGCACTTTCCCCTTGACGAGATGTACCTTCTCCAAGTTGATACCCAGACGGGCGATTTCTTCTGACAAGGTTGTCGCGAAGATATCCTTGCGACCAACACTCAAGGGACGTAGCACGGGGTTGTCGTCGTCCCAGCACCAGCCTTCACCATAGTCCAGTTCCTCCTTCATCGTATGGTCAGCGACAATCAGTCCACGGATGCTGTCGATGCCCAGTCGCTGGATGCTGGCAGCTATAGCGGCTACGTCGTCGACAGTCAGCGAGGGGTCAAAGCCACCTAGGCAATAGAGGTTGCCCACAAGAGTCGAGTCGATGATGTTACCGGTACAGTAGATGCGCGTCTGAAAATTGTAGTCGCTGCCCAACTGGTTAAGGGCCGTGATGGCCGTGACAAGTTTCATGCACGATGCCGGACGCATCAGCTGGCGATGGTTACGGGTGTATAGTGCCGAGTCGGCTGTAAGGTCATAGACCATCAGTCCCACCTGCGACGTCTCGAACATTGGGTCCGTCAGCAAGGAGTCGAGCCGATAGCGTAAGCTGTCTGTTTGTGCATGGACAGCACAGACAGACAGCCAAAAGAGGGAAAAGATGAGCGTGAAAAGCGATGATTGTTTTCTCCGCAACATATTTAATCTTTAATCTTTCATCTTTAATTTTTAATCTTCTTACAGTTCTGCATCCGAGCACTGGAAGGTGTTACCCTTCGAGATGTCGCCAGTCTCCAGACCGAGCTTGAACCACTTCATGCGCTGCTTCGAGGTACCGTGGTTGAACGACTCCGGCACAGCATAGCCGCGAGCCTTGGTCTGCAGGTAGTCGTCACCAATCTTCTGGGCGCAGTTGATGGCCTCCTCGATGTCGCCGTCCTCCAAAGAGCCAAAGCGTTTGTTGTCGTGATGAGCCCACACACCGGCATAGAAGTCAGCCAGCAGCTCCAGGCGCACGCTGAGCTTGTTGGCCTCCGTCTGACTAAGTTTTGCCATCTGGGCATGTACCTTGTCGAGCGTTCCCGTGAGGTATTCCACATGGTGACCTACCTCGTGGGCAATGACGTAGGCATAGGCAAAGTCGCCGTCAGCACCCAGCTGTTTCTTCATCGTGGTGAAGAACGACAGGTCGATATACAGTTTCTGGTCGCCAGAGCAATAGAAGGGTCCCATAGCAGCAGACCCCTGACCACAGGCCGTCTGTGTGCCATCAGTGTAGAGCACCATCGTCGGATTCTTGTACTGTGCGCCGTTCTGCTTAAAGATCTCTGACCATACATCCTCCGTACCAGCCAGAATCTGCGTAGAGAACTTCGCCAGCTGCTGTTCCTCCTCCGTAAACTCACGCTGTCCCTGGTTCACCTCAGTATTGGTACCTGTCAGTGAACCCAGGCCACCATTCTCTGCCACTGTCTGAACAACAGCCTCCAGCGGGTTGCCACCCGACATCCAGGCCATCAGAGCCACTACGATAATACCGCCGATACCCAGACCGGCCTTTGCGCCACCGCTCATACCACGGCGGTCTTCCACATTCGAGCTTTCGCGTCTTCCGTCTAATTTCATAATGCTTATAGTTTTAACGTTGCAATCCTTTTAGGTTGCAAAGATAATAATTATTTAGGAAATAACACTATAAATATAGCCTTTTTTTTCGTTGAAGACCGTTTGGAAGTGCTCAGTACCGTCCAGCACCTGCTTCATATTGTCGCAGATGCCGTGTCCTGAAAGCTTCAGCTTGGCTTCCTTCATGGTCCACAGACGGATGAACTCGACGTCAGGATGCTCAGCCTGAATAATATGCTGCACCTCCTGATCGTTCATCGTATAGCGCACCAGACTTTCCGTAAATTCACGGATGCTCTCTACATCAATGCCAATGGGCTGGTTGCTGACAGCACATGCCACTGCTTCGCGACAATGACTGAAGTTGAAATGGATATCAGGATGTCCGATGATGAAAGGTTTGCCGTGTTCACCATATTCGAACACGGGAGCCTCATCGATGGCGTACTCCTCGTGTAAGGCCCGTCGGAGCAGCATATAGGCCATAGCACAAGTCTTGCGCCCCAATTCGAATTTGAAGCGCAAGACCTGTTCTCGCCGCTGTTCACTAAGCAGCGGGAGGGCCGATTCTAAGTCGAAGCCCTGTATGTCGTCGTCAATATAGATCACACTAAATGTTCAATCAGGTCGGCACGATCGCCAGGCAGCATGTCGATGACGGGAATCTCCACCATCGTGTAGCAACCAGGCTGCAGACGCATGGAGGCACGGGCCACATTGACCAGTACCTGACCCGTGAGGGCAGGATTGTTGATCTGCATGTTAAACTCCAGACGCTGGTTCTGAGTCTGTCCGCTGACGCCCTTGCGAACGAGGTTCACACCATGTCCCATGTCGCGCACGTCGTCGACGCTCTCCACCTGGAAGACATGGGTCTCGTCGTTGGCAAAGTAGGGGTCGGCCTTGATGTCCTTCGTCACCTGCTCCAGCGTGAAGCCGTCCTCCAGTTCTACATACACCATGCGGCGATGGATGCCTTCGCCCAAGGGGATGGTCATCGACAAGGCGTTCTTCACACCGGCCTTCGAGCGTACACAGACGCTGTGGCCCATCGACATACCGGGGCCGAAGTTGGTGTAGCTCAAGCCCTTTGGAGCCAGACTCTGCATCAGTGTGCGTACGATGCTATCGCTGCCCGGATCCCATCCTGCAGCAATGACGCTGACGGTGTTGGTCTCCTTGTTGATAGCCATCAGGCGCTCACGATAGCCGCGTATGTTGGTGTGGATATCGAACGAGTCAACGGTATTGATGCCCAGTGGCAGAATCTGCTTGGCAAACTCCTCGCACGAGCGGGTAGGCGTAGCTAGGATAGCGACGTCGACGTCCTTCAGTTCACGGATGTCCTTTACCACCTCATAGGGTGCCAGTTCAGCAGGTTTGTCTGCTGCTCCGTTTCTGCGCACCACACCGGCAATCTCGAAGTCTGGTGCGGCTTCCAGTGCCTGAATACTGTACTTTCCAATGTTGCCGTAACCTACGACGGCTGCTCTGATTTTCTTCATGTTCTATCAGTCTTCTGTTGGTTAAAATCTCATTTTCGGGTGCAAAAGTACACTTTTTTCTTGAAATACGTTACAAAAAGACAGATTATTTTGCAAAAAACTTCAAAAACGTCAATCCGACGGTTTTAGGTGCCAGAAGTCCAGGTCGATGCTCGACTCCACATCTTCCTCGATGACGTCAGGCAGATTACAGAAGAAATCGATACCTGTGCGCTTCTCCAGCTCGTCGATGCTGATGGCATAGATGCTGAGGTCGGCTACCGATTGTGTCGTGCCCAGGTGATCCGTCCAGAAGGCAATGGCCTGATAGGCGTCCAACTCCTTATTATAATGTAAGAGTGCCATGTAGAAATACTTGGGTATCAGCAGACGGTTGTTGCATTTCTCGGCATAAACACCATCCACCTGCTCTTCACCGATTGTCACCTTGTCAGTGATAGTGGCTGCCTTGACCACATAGAGTGTGTCGCAATGCGTGTCGGTATAGTCGTCGTTGGTGGCGTATTCGCGTACCTGCGACTCCAGACGGCTCCACAGTCCACCGTTGTGTGACTGATACTGTGGCTGCATGTTCGTCAGGAAGAACGTCTGTTTGTTCTGCTCTACCGTGCACAAGCGGTCTGCCGACGGACAGAGGTGTCCTCGTGAGAAACCGCTACCGCTATAGTCGTCCAGCGTCGACGATACGGCTACTTCCGGATCAGCCTTGAAGTCGTCGTGGCGACCGACTGTCGACATTGTGTTGCCTTCGTGCAGTTCGTAGCACGTCCAGCGGTTGGCAATCTTGGCGTTGTCCCACTCCACGGAATAGGTGATGCCATAGTCTGCAGTTCTCTTTACCACTATCTGGTTCTTCGTCTCTGCCCCCTCCTTCGTCGGCGACAGGTTGCTGTAGCTCACCTGCGGATACTCCAGTCGCCAGGCTTCCGGATAGTCCGTCCACATGTTGCTGACCTTCTCCCAGTTGGCATTGGTATTGCCGTCCTGAGCATATTCTATCTTATCCATCTGCGAGAACAGATAGTCGACAGACTGCGTACTATTTTTCTTATATACCTTCATACCAACGCCAGGCAGATAGGTGACATGATCCAGGCCGTTGAGTTCGTATTCAACAGAAGTGCCGTTACTCAACCAGATTGTCATGCCATGCATCCTGCCGTCATCGGGAGGAGCAGCAGGCTCTACTGTTGTGACAGTCTGTGCACTGGCGGTGCTACTCATGGTCATCACCAACAGTAACAGCAGTGTCCACAACACGTTCATCATGTAGAACTCAGGTGCTGCAGCACCTCCTGCATCACCAGGCAGAGGATCGTCTGGAATGATGACATCCATACCCTCGTCTCCTTTGTCCACCAACGAACCTGCCATCAGCCTGGGGACATTCATTTCCAGTAATTCAGCTACTGGACGCGTGTATTTCTTCTTTTCCATAGTCTTCATAGCCTTTTACTGAATAATGATTTTCTTACCGTTTACAATATAGAGACCCTTCGTGGGTTGCTTCACCTTACGGCCTTGCAGATCGTAGACCTCATTGCTCCTTATCAATTGTCCATTCTCAATGGCATAGATACCCATTGGGTCACTATCACCTTCTATCGTCAAGGTCATTGCCTCGGCCCCCTCGGGTATCTTGAAGTAGGCGCGCATGCCCTTTATCTGGCTGCTGCCCTCATTTTTTGGGTATGCCAGCCGGCCTGCCGTTGTCAGGAATAGCTCCGTCTTGTCAGTTTCAAGCTCCTCAGGGCTGTAGGTGCCTACGAAATAGTAGTCGCCGCCACGATCGACGAATGCGGGCGCAGTAGCCGACAGTGTCACATCGCTGAATACGGGATTTACAATGTCTTCTTTGGGTTTGATCAGATAGGGCACTCCCGCCATCATCTGGTCAGTCCTGTCGAAGTGCATCGTGCTGCCGTTTAGTTTGTTATACTCACGGATTTCACCATCAAGACTAAAAATGTTAAAAGGCACCACGAAGGTGTTCCAGTAGTCTTTGCTCAGCGTGCGCTTCAGGCGTATGGTGGCATGCTGGATGTCTTGCGAGGGGCCGACGAAAATCTTGTCCTCGTTGATGACGTAGACCACGGGCTTGATGTTATTATATGCCACCGGGGCCACCTTTGTCATGCTGCCGGTATTGCTGAGGACAATGCCCGAAACGTCTACCAGCTGTCTGTATACAAATGTTTTGGCCACGCGGTCGGTACCGAAGGTGTTCTCTATCGTGACGTCAGCATCCGTCCGTGCCTCATTGACTTTCACCCAGTCGCCCACGTAGTTATATAAATCGAAGTAGTCACCTTCGTCGGAGTAGACCTCAGTCGGCTCTGTGTCAGCTTCTGTTACAGGTGCAGCCAGAGCTAAGTAGTTAGTGTTGGTGTTTTCCGTTGCCACTAACTTTGTCAAGTTATCCACCGTCTGCTTCTTTCCTACTATCCATCCTGCCACGTGCTGGTTATGTTCGGGGGCAGGGTTGAACGTCGCCGTTGTGCCGAAGTCAAAGCAGATGGCTCCGCTGTTGTCGCGCAGATACATCTTTCCGTCATGTCCATGCAGCACACGGGCATTGGCGTTGTCTGCCAAATACAGACGGACCTCAGTGCCATCGTCCAGCGCCTTGAAGGCTGTAGTGCCGTCGACTGTCGAGCCTTGTGTGTAGGTCTTGCTCACCATGTCGCTGGCCACTGTGCCGTAGTAGGCACGGGCCTTCACGGTTGTTGTACCCGTAATGCTGATGTTCGAAGTCAGCGTGGTCACCTTGCCGTTTGTCGTCGAGGGCTCTGTGCCGTCAGTGGTATAGTAAACGGTGGTACTGTCCGAAGGCACAATTGTCACGTGAGTGGTGGCTTCACTCTCTGTAGTCTTAGGGAAGAAGTAGAAGTTGTCTGTCAGTGTGGGGGCATTGATGGCAGTGACGTTCTCTTCCACCTTCACATCGTCCAGGAACCCACGCTTGCCAGTAAATGTCAGCTGTATGCTCTTGGCGGTGGTCACTGTTATATTCACCGTATAAGCGGTCCATGTACTGTTTGTCAGTGAAATTTCTGTATTACCCGTCAGCGTCACACCATCGTTGGCAGTTACTTTCAGCGTATTGGAACCTGAACCCCAGCCGGCAGCGCTGAAGGTCAGCGTGGCTGTCTTAGCCGTTCCTACCAGCACAATCTCCGGGGTGGTGCAAGTGCCGTCGTCAGTGCCTGTTCCAAACTTGATACACTCTTTGGCACCATAGATTCTGGAGTCTTTATTGCCTGTCCATCCTTCAGCGTCAAAGATAACATTGTTTTGGGCTATCGTTCCTGAGAATTGATTGTCGCGTCCTCCTGTTCCTTTGATTTGGTTGAACGTCTCGCTAAAGGCCAGATGGGTGACGCCGTCCGCCCATGCTGCATGGCTGGCGAATAGCAGACAGCAGAGCATTAACAAGGTTTGTCGTAATCGCATCATAGTTTTTAAATATTTAGTTGTATTCTTACTTAAATTCTCACTCCCAATCCCATTTGCTTCGCTTTCTCCATGAGCAGCTGCATCAGGGGCTCACGCTCGTTGGGGACGCGGTTGTCGAGGACGGCATCCTTCAGCGTCTGCTTCAGCACACCCACCTCACGTGAGGGCTGCAAGTGGAAGAGTTCCATAATCTCGTTGCCGTCGATGACGGGCTGCAGCAGGCGTTTGTAGTCCTTCTCCTGCAGGTCGGTGAGTTTCTCACGCACCATACGGAAATTCTCGAGGAACATCTTTTTCTTCACCTCGTTCTTGCTGGTGATATCGGCCTCGCAGAGCAGCATCAGATCGTCGATGTCGTCGCCGGCATCGTTCAGCAGACGGCGTACGGCACTGTCCGTCACCTCGCTGTCGGCAATGACCTGTGGCCGCATGTGCAGGTCGACGAGCTTCTGTACATAGCGCATCTCGTTGCCCATAGGCAGCTTCAGGCGCCGGAACAGTGGGGGCACCATCTTGGCACCGATGGTATTGTGGTTGTGGAAGGTCCACCCCACCCCAGGCTCCCATCGCTTCGACTTCGTCTTCCCGATGTCGTGCAACAAGGCGGCCCAGCGGAGCCAGAGTGTTGATTGTTGAATGTTGAATGATGAATGATTCTCGCTTCGCTGCGATGAAGAATTTTCCAATGAAGAATCAATTCCACATTCTTCACTTATCATCGCCGTTGGCGACAATTCAACATTCCTCATTCCACATTCCACATTTTTACAAACGTTTTCCAGCACCTCGAGGGTATGGTAGAAATTATTCTTATGCGCCCTTCCGTCACGCTTCTCGACGATGTCGAGGGCAGCGACCTCAGGGAGGATGATCTGGAGTAGTCCGGAACGCTGCAGGTATTCGAAGCCGATGCTGGGATGTGACGACAGCATGATCTTGTTGAGCTCCACCTCAATGCGCTCGCCACTGACTATCTTGATGCGTTCTGCCATGCGCTGCAGGGCATCGAAGGTCTCTTCCTCAATCTGGAAATTCAGCTGGGTGGCAAAACGGATGCAGCGCATCATGCGCAGAGGGTCATCGCTGAATGTCACCTCAGGGTCGAGGGGTGTGGCGATGATGCCGTCCTCCAGGTCGGCAATGCCGTTGAAGGGGTCCACCAGCTGGCCGAAACGGGCTTTGTTCAGACAGATGGCCATCGCATTGATCGTGAAGTCACGCCGGTTTTGGTCATCCTCCAGCGTACCGTTCTCGACGATGGGTTTGCGCGAGTCGTGACTGTAACTCTCCTTGCGGGCACCTACGAATTCCACCTCGAGCCCCCTCCCGTCCTCCCCCAACTGGGTGAGGAGTTGTGATGCGCCAGTAGCCTCCTCCGATTGGGAGAAGTTGGAAGCGGCAGTAGCCTCCCCCAATTGGGGGAGGTTGGAGGGGGCTATTTTCACCTGCGCCGTTCCAAAATTCTTGAACACGCTGAGGTGTGCTTTCCTGCCCAGCCGGCGCTTCAGCTCCTCAGCGACGCTAATGCCACTGCCCACCACGACGACGTCAATATCGTCGCTGGGACGCTCCAGGAAAATGTCACGGACATAGCCTCCCACCACATAGCACTCGACACCGAGGTCGTCGGCGACGGCTGATATCTGATGAAAAATGTTCTGGTCTAATATCTTTGCTAGCGCACGGTCTGAATAAAGTTTCATGTATCAATTCTTTTGGACTGCAAAGATACGAAATAAAATGAGAAATGAGAAATGAGAAATGAGAAATTTTAATGAAAAATGAAAAATGAGGGTGGCGGCAGCAAATTTTTCACTCTTCACTCTTCACTTTTCACTTTTTTTTGTACCTTTGACTATCGTCGAAGGCACTTTCACTCGACAATGAAAAGAAAATTGGTTTTTTCTTTTGCATTGTGCTCGTTTATTCGTACCTTTGCACCCGATTATGGCTCAAAACGAAGTAAAAACGAATGCGCAGTTCGAACAGGTTATAGCAGAATGCCGCTCGCTGTTCGAGAAGAAGCTCCACGACTATGGGGCCTCCTGGCGCATCCTGCGTCCGTCGTCACTGACTGACCAACTCTTCATCAAGGCCAAGCGCATCCGCTCGCTGGAAATCAAGAAGGAGTCGCTGGTCGGCGAGGGCATCCGCCCCGAGTTCATAGCCCTCATCAACTACGGCATCGTGGGTCTGATACAAATATACCATGGCTTCAGCGACACAGTGGATATCACCGTCGACGAGGCCATGCGTTGGTATGACCAGTATGCCAAGGAGGCCCTGGAACTCATGAAGCGCAAGAACCACGACTACGACGAGGCGTGGCGTGGCATGCGTGTCAGCAGCTATACCGACTTCATCCTGACCAAGATTGAGCGCATCAAGGAGATAGAGAACCTGGGTGGCGAGACGCTGGTCAGCGAGGGCATCGATGCCAACTACATGGATATCATCAACTATGCCGTGTTCGGTGCCATCAAGCTGAGCGAATAGTGAGAAGAGTCGTTGTAAATATAGCCCGGTTCGTACTGGCCACCGTCCTGATACTGTCAGGATTCGTCAAGGCCGTCGACCCTCTGGGCACACAATATAAGATTGCCGACTATCTGGACGCGCTGCACATGAAGCAGCTCATTCCGGACTTCATG
>JAEEGF010303013.1_pt1 | contig 15071 bp, 12 predicted proteins | sample 9134171 | NCBI WGS metagenome assembly JAEEGF01 (sample SAMN16246542, study PRJNA631951) | gut metagenome | biome: gut microbiome; feature: rumen; material: AP-attached | host: Bos | place: Iran: Karaj | collected 2018-10 | reverse complement strand
GCGGTCCGGCAGGCCGTCCACCGCCACCACGAGCGACGCCACGTTGTGAGTGCCGAAGAGGTTGGAGATGTCCACGCACTCGATCACGCGCGGCGGCTTGGGAAGGCCGAGCGCGGCGGCGAGCTCGGCGAGGCCGCGCTTCGCGTCCTCGCGGCGCATCTCCGGGGACTTTCGCACGAAGTGGGCCTTCGTCATCTCCTTGAGCGCCGCCACCGTGTCGCGCAGGCGGGCGGCCTTCCGGAAATCCTCCTTCGCCGCGGCCTCCTTCATCTCCTCCACAACCTCCGCGATCACCTCCGGGCGCTCGCCCTTCAAGAAGGCGCACGCCTCGTCGAAGCGCGCCCGGTAGTCGACCGCGGAGATGCAGCCCAGGCATGGCGCGGAGCAGAAGCGGATGACGTCAGCGTGGCAGTGGGTGTGCGCCTCCTCGTCCGGCGCGAGAGACGCACAGCCGCGCAGCCCCCAGCGCTTTTCCACAAAGTCCTTCGCCGCGCGCACGACGGGCGACGACGGGAACGGCCCGAAGTAGAGCGCTCCGTCGTCGCGCACGATGCGGCACGTGCGGAACGCCGGGAACGGCTCGTCCGGGTCGGCGCGGAGCGCGAGGTAGCGCTTGTCGTCGCGCATGAGGATGTTGAAGTGCGGCTTGTACTTCTTGATGAGCGACGCCTCGGTGAGCAGGGCCTCGGCGTCGTTGCGCACCGTCATGAACTCCAGGTCGGCGACGGAATTGACCATCGAGCGCACCTTGGGAGCGAGGTCGGCGCCCGGACGGAAGTACGAAAGGACGCGGCGGCGCAGGTTCTTCGCCTTGCCGACATAGATTATAACGCCCCGGCGATCCCTCATCAGGTAGCAGCCGGGGCGGTTCGGAACGGTCTTGAGCCGTTCTCGAATGACGTCGTTCACGCCTGGTTACGCGTTGACGTCGGACTTCTGCTCGAGCTTCTCAAGCTTCTTGGGCTTGTCGTCTTCGGAAAGGAGCTGCTCTCCCTCCTGAGTGCCCTTCTTGAACTCGCCCTTCGCCTTGCCGAGCGCGCGCGCCAGCTCCGGCAGCTTCTTGCTGCCGAACACGAGCACGATCACCACGAGCAAAAGCACTATCTGCCAAGGTCCTGAAAACATACTATTTCTCCTTTCGGAATTTGACAATACTTTACCGAAAAAACGCCGCGAAAGCAAGCGCAAAACTAGACCATCACGCGCTCCATGAGATCGGCGACCTTCGCCGCGGCGTCCGGAACCGACATCGCGAGCATTGCGGCAGCCTTCCGCGCAAGCACTTCAGGGTGCTCGATCTTGTGGAGGATGTAGTTCGCGAGCGAGCGCGGCGCAAGCGATTCCTGTATGCCCTCGTCGGCCGCGCCGGCCTGCACGAAAGCCTGCGCGTTGAAGTGCTGGTGGTTGCGCACCGCGCTTGGAAGAGGGATGAAGAACGCGGGCTTGCCCACGCGCGCGAGCTCGAAGCAGGTCGACGCGCCTGCGCGCGCCACGACCATGTCGGCCGTCGCGAACGCACGCCCCATCTCCGTCTCGAACGCGTTCACGCGCGCCGGCAGCTGCATCTCCTCGTAGCGCTGGCGCACCATCTCCTCGTCCGCGACGCCCGTCTGGTGGATGACGAACAGCCGCTTCCCCGGCATGCGACGCGCGAGTCCGGACTTCACTAGGGCCATGGCCTGGACTGCAAGCTCGTTCACGCGGTGCGCCCCCTGGCTCCCGCCGGTCACGAACAGGCAGAACGCGTCCGGCGGCACCTCGTCGAGACGCGGCTGGCCTACGATCGACTCGCGCACCGGCAGCCCGGTCAGCTCCACCTTGCGTCCCTTGAGGTACTCCTCCGTGGCGGCGAACGAAACGGCTACCGCCTTCGCCTTGCGCGCCAGCCAGTCTACCGCGCGCCCAGGCACCGTGTTCGCCTCGTGCAGCACCACCGGCACATGCCGCATCGACGCCACCAGCACTGGCGCGAGGCTCGCGTACGACCCCATCGCCAGCAGCGCGTCCGGCGCGAACTTCTTCATCTCGCGCCTGCACCGCAGGAGCGAGAACATGTTCGCGAACACGTTCCGCAGGGTGAGCGGACGCGCGCCCGTCGAGAAGACGGCGCCGTCCCACGACTTCATCACCGAGCCTTCGATGGCGCGGCCCGACGCCCACACCACCACCTCGTGCCCGCGCGCGCGCAGCTCCTGGGCCACCGCCAGCCCCGGGAAGGAATGTCCGCCCGTGCCGCCGCATGCAACTATGAACTTCTTCGCCATGGCAGGATTATACCATTTCCCCCGCCTTGCGGCGCGCACAATCTTCTGATATAATCGTGGCGCTGTAACCTTTTCCCATCCGACGTGTAGACAGGGCGAAGACAAAACCATAAAGGAGAAAGAAGATGCCATCAGTAACTGGAACAAGTAGCTTGCAGTACCAGCAGTTCGTAAACTTCGCCAGCGCCGACGGAGTAAAGAGCGGAACGATTCTCGCCAGCCAGAAGGCCCAGAACGGCGACCTCACGATCGTGGCAAAGACTAAAGGCGACTTCTTCGGCAACATCTGGCGCAACAAAGACACGCGGGACGCGAATGACGCCATCCGCGAGGCCTTCAAGCAGTCCATCGTCAACTTGTTCGGCGTGACAAACGAGGACCAGCTCCCGGATTCGGTCAAGAAGGCGATGAAGCTCGACGACTACGGCAAGGGCAAGCCGCTCACCGCACGTCGCATCCTCTCGGTCAAGACGGCCGTGGACAAGCAGCTCGCAGGAATGGCCAAGGCGGCGCAGAAGAGTCTCAGCGCGTACGGCATCACCGATATTGCGGGGGTCGACGTCAAGCACCTGGAGAAAGACGCCGCGGTCAAGGAGCGGCTCGCCACGGTGATAAAGACGTGCGGGGATGACAAGGAAGCCTTTGAACTCATCAAATCGGACATGGCGAAAGCTATCTTCGGCTACGACCAGCGTAGCAGATCAATCGTCCTGCTGTCGAACGACCAAGTGTCGGCGAAGGTCGACCAGTTCATCGATAAGCTCAACACGCTGCGGGCGCGGACCGGAGTGGAGGATAAGAAGATGTACAATGCGATGAAGCCCTTCCTGTGGAGCAGCGACGCCGCGGACCTTACGCGGGAGCAACTGAGCTGCATGGTGACGGCAGTCAACGACCTGGACTTCGGGAAGCTCTCGAACCTCAAGCCGGACATCTCTAAAGCAGACCTCAGCAGAACCGCAGCACTGAATTTCGAAGATATGATCGAGGAAGCGGGGATGCATTCCGGCGTTACCTGCAAAATTGGAGAGTGGAAGACGAGCAGCATCACGCAAATGTTTGCGAGCATGATCTTCGCCAAGGGAATTCCAGAAGGCGTTAACGCCCGCGAGCTGCAAACGGCGCTCAAGACCATGACGGCGGCGTCCAGGCCGATGCAGTCCTCCGACGATGTGAACGCCTCCGAGATTCGGCTCACGCAGCTCAAGGGACTCCTCGACATCTACTGCGACGGTCCGCAGGCTTTCGCTAGCATGTCCACCGACGACCTGGCCTAGGTCGCAAGGCAATTCACCACGTGCGGCGGACGGGTATGCCCGCCGCCGCCAGATCGTCCTTGATCTGCGCGATCGTCCAGTCGCCCGTGTGCACCATGCCGGCCACGATCGCGGCGTCGGCGTGCGCGACGTTGAACGCGTCGGCAAGATGCGACGGCTTGCCCGCCCCGCCAGAGGCGACCACCGGCACCGGCACCGCCTCCGCGATGAGCCGCGTAACCGTCAGCTCGAACCCCGCCCGCGTCCCGTCCGCGTCCACGCTGTTGACGACGATCTCGCCGGCCCCCATCTCCACCGCGCGCTTCGCCCACTCCACAGCGTCCATGCCGGTGAACTCGCGGAACCCGCGCGTCGTAACCTCGTAGCCGCTCGGGCAGGCCGGGTTGCCGCTGTGCACGGGATCCATCCCCAGCACGATGCACTGCGCCCCGAACTCCCGCGCGCCTTCGCCTATGATCCCTGGATTGCGCACGGCTAGCGAGTTCACGCTCACCTTCTCCGCACCAGCCAGGATGACGCGCTCCATGTCCGCTACCGTCGAGATGCCGCCGCCCACCGCGAACGGGATGCGGATCGTCCGCGCCACCGCCTCCACCATCCCGATGTCGATCGGGCGACGCTCCGCCGACGCCGTGATGTCGTAGAACACCAGCTCGTCCGCTCCACCGTCGGAATACGCCAACGCCATCTCCACGGGATCGCCGAGGTCGATGTTGTTCTTGAACTTGACGCCCTTCGTCACGCGCCCCGCGCGTACGTCAAGGCACGGAATTATGCGCTTCGTAAGCATGGTTAAAAGGTTGGTTAAAAGGTTAAAGGGTTAAAAGGTTAAAAGATTAGAAGGCTAGAGTTAGCGTAGGAATGACCGGAGGAGGGACAGGCCGAGACGGCCGGATTTCTCTGGATGAAACTGGGTTGCGAGAAGGTTGCCACGCCGGACGGCGGAGGAGAACTCGACACCCGCATATTCTGTGATGCCCAGCGTGTGCGGGCCCATCTCCGCATAGTAGGAGTGGACGAAGTAGAACTCGCTCCCGTCCGGCACGCCCTCGATGCCCAGCCCCTTCACCTGATTCCATCCGATTTCCGGCACCTTGCACCCGGGCACGTTCGGGAACCTGCGCACCCGACCCGGCAGGATGCCCAGCAGGTCCACGCCCCCGTCCTCCTCGCTGTGCTCGAACAGTATCTGCATCCCGAGGCAGATTCCGAGGAAGGGGCGCCCGTCCGTCGCCGCCTCCCGCACCGCGTCGACCAGCCCCAGCGCGCGCAGGTTCTCCATTGCCGACGCCGCTGCGCCCACGCCCGGAAACACGACGCGCGCCGCGCCGCGGACAGTGTCCGCGTCCGACGTCACGACCGTCTCGACCCCAATGGCCTCGAACGCCAACCTGACGCTGGTCAGGTTTCCGGCCCTGTAGTCCACTATCGCTGTCACATCTTTCATGTCCGACCTTCTTCCGAAAGCGCACATTATACCATGTCCGCCCCTCCGCGTGTAGCACGTACTGCTCCGAGCCCACATAGTCGACAGACGTCAGGCCTTGCGACGGAAGATGCGCGCCGACACGAGCGCCGTGAACGGCGCCACAAGGACGAGCGAGAAGCTTCCGATCAGCGTCTTCACCAGCTCGGCCGAGACGAGCGTGGAGTTCAGGAAGTCCCGCGGCGCCGTCCCCTGCGCGGCGAAGGCCATCAGGAGCGTCAGGAATCCGCCGGAGTAGGCCAGAAGGAGCGTCGTGGTCATCGTGCCGGTAACGCTACGCCCTATGCGCATGCCGGAGAGCAGCAGCTCCCGCGACGGCAGGGACGGATTGTGGCGCGCCACCTCCTCGACGCCGCTCGCTATGTCCATCGCGAGGTCCATCACGGCTCCAGAGCTCGCCAGCACGGTCGCGCCCACGAAGAGGTCCGGCAGGTCGAGGGTCTCGTAGCCCGAGTTGAGCAGCGCCGGCGCGTACGGCAGCGTGGCGCCGTTGATGTGCATGAGCCGTCCGAAGAGGTGCGCCATCGCGAGGCCCGCGAACACGCCTAGCGCGGCGCCGAGGAACGCCGCGAGTCCCTTGCGCGTCGCTCCCGCGACGAGATACATGATGACGGCCGTGAGAAGGCACGTGGCGGCGAAGGCGGTCCAGCTCGCGGGCCATCCGCGCAGCGCGAGCGGAATGACGCCCTTCCACACCACGAAGCAACCGAACACGAAGCTGAATAGCGCCTTCGCGCCCGTCCAGCCCCCGAACGCGCAGAGAAGGACGCAGAACGCGGCGAACAGCGCACCGGCCCATCCCAGGCGCCAGTGGTCGCGCGCCACGAGCGTAGCCTCTGACGGCTCGTCGCCAGGCTTGACGATGACGAGCGCGGTGTCGCCCGGCCTGAAAAGCTTGTCCAGCTCCATCTGCGCCCTCAGCTCGTTGGCGGCGTGGAAGGTCTGTCCCTTGCGCGGCCCCGCCAGCAGCTCAACGTCCAGCCGCTGCGTGCCGAACCGCAGGAACCCGTGCGTCTCCAGCATGCTGTCGTCAACCGAAACGACGCGCGCGCGCGTGGCCTCCCCTTCTGGCGACGCCAGCGCGCGCGGCGGCGGCACGAACCAAAGCGCCACGCAGCATAGCGCAAGCAGCAGAATGGATATGGCTTCTCGCAGACGTTTCATGACACGGCGGCTGGTAGTATACCAAAAACGCGGCCCGTGGCACTGACCGCGTTTTTGGTATAATTACCGGCGACGGACCACAACACCGGAAGCCCAAGACATGAACGCAATATTCTTCGACCTCGACGGCACCATCATCGACTCGCGCGCCGACCTCGCGGCGGCGGTCAACGCCACGCGCGAGAAGCTCGGCTTCGCGCCAATCCCCATGGAGCAGGCGATCTCCTTCGTCGGGCGCGGCGCGCGCCATCTCCTTGAGAACGCGATCCCGGAGGCGGCCGGCCGCTTCGACGAGATATGGCCGATGTACAAGGAGCAGTACGCCGCCCACATGCTGGACACGACAACGCTCTACCCTGGCGTGCGCTCAACGCTCGCCGAACTGGCCGACCGCGGCTGGCTGATGGGCATAAACACCAACAAGCCGAACTTCGCCACGCACGCGATCCTCGAGCACTTCGGCCTGGCGCGCTTCTTCGGACGCGGCGTCGTCGCGGGCGGCGACTGCCCCGAGATGAAGCCCAGCCCCATGCCGCTCCGCCAGGCCGCCAGCCAGCTGCGCGGCCACCGTCTCTCCTCCCACGACTGGATGGTGGGCGACAACTGGACGGACATGGAATGCGGACAGGCCGCCGGCATAAAGACCGCCTTCTGCACATTCGGATTCGGCCACCTGAACGAAAGCCGCTATACCATCAAGATCAACAGGATGGACGAACTCCTTAGGCACTGCAAGGCGGAGGAATGATATGAACAAAGAAATACTGCCGCTGGGGGCCATCGAGGCCAACTGCATCGTACTGTGGGACGATCCAAGCGCCGCATGGATTGTAGACCCGGGCGCAGATGCCGCCCGCCTGACCGCGTTTCTCGCTAAGAAGGGTCTGTCCCCAGCCCTAGTGGCGCTCACGCACGCGCACTTCGACCACATCGGCGCAATCACTGACCTCGTGGCAAAATGGCCGACGCTTCCCGTCCACCTCGCGCCAGCCGACGAGATGATCGCCTTCCATCCCCAGAACGCGTGGGCTCCATACTATTCCCCCACGGCCCGTCCGGCGACGCTCGCGCTCGACCTCGTCGAAGGCGCCACGCTTTCCGCCGGTGGGCTGACGGCGCGCGTTCTCGCCACGCCCGGCCATACGCCAGGCGGAATATGCCTGCACTTCGAGAAGGAGCATCTGCTCCTGACGGGCGACACGCTCTTCGCCGGCTCATGCGGCCGAACCGATTTCCCCGGCGGCAGCATGGCGACGCTCTCGAAGTCCCTCAAGCGCCTCGCCGCCCTCCCACCGGAAACGGACGTAATTCCCGGCCATGGCGGCACAACGACAATCGCACGCGAGTTGGCGACAAACCCCTTTTTGAAGGGATAAAGCATCATGCTCGCCACAAAGGCACGGACCATATTAGGCGAGGCGCCTGCTATGGAGAGCGCTCAATTGCCATCCGGTCATCCGGCCAGCCGATCATCAGGCCATTTCCATGCCGGAGTCCTGACGCAGGCACAAGACGACCCGATGCCCCGATGGCCCGATGGTCAGATGACGATTGGCAGTTCGCATCAAGTAGGCTTCAAGAGATGCAATGCCAGCGCCTTCAGGCGAACAATCAGCAAAACAGCAAAACTAGGCTTCACTCCGTATTTCACAACAAATTCTCTGCTCAAAGGGACATCATGGAAAAACTTGAATACCGTGAGATGATGATACAACGAACAGTAATGTTTACTGTCAATCTCGATAAGATGCTTCGCAACCTGCCTACCTGTATGGCAAAAAAGAAGCTCCAAGATCAGTTGGGGCGATCAGGTTCGTCAATTGGCGCTAATTTCGCCGAATCAGGACCAGCCGAATCGCGAAAAGATTTCATTCATAAACTATCTGTAGCGCTAAAAGAGGCAGAGGAAACTAGCTTTTGGTTGCGTTGTGTGATTGCAGAATTCCCTGAAAACAAGGATGCGGTAGCGCTGTGGAACGAGTGCCATGAATTCATTAAGATTCTTCAAGCCTCCGTGTCAACAGCGCGTGCTAATGAAAATCCAGACCCCGGCACGAAATGATCCGATGCCCCGATGGCCCGATGGTCAGATGACGATTGGCGGTTCACATCAAGTAGGCATCAAGAGAAACAATTACAGCGCCTAATTTGTGAACATATTGAAAAAGGAAGCCAAAGTATGAACTGGACGATTCACCACAAGTCCGTCACGGAATCGACGAACATCGATGCGCGCGCGGGCAAGCCTGGCGACGTTTTCACGGCCGACGAGCAGACTGCAGGCCGCGGACGGCTCGACCACAGGTGGCTCTCGCCGCCCGGCCAGAATCTTACCCTCTCCGCGGTCATCGGCGTGAGCGGCCTCTCTCCTTCCGACGTCGCCACGCTCCCGCTTGTCGTCGGCCTTGCCGCCGCCACCGCCGTCGACTGCCTCATCGGTCCTCGCGAGGCCCTCTCCCGCGGCAAGCTGCCGGTCCTCGTAAAGTGGCCTAACGACGTGCTGGTGGACGGACGCAAGATCGCGGGCATCCTCTGCGAGCGCCACGGCGACAACGTCATCGCGGGCATCGGCATCAACGTCAACCAGAAGGTCTTCGCCCCCGAAATAGCCCTGCGCGCCACCAGCCTCTACCAAGCCACCGGCGCCGAGCAGCCGCTAGAGCGGGTCAGACGCGCGTTCCTGAACGTGCTGGGGCCGTTCGTGGAAGACTGGCGCAGCAGCGGCTTCTCCGCCCTATATCCGCTGATTGTTCCGCTAGACGCGCTGAAAGGAAGAAATATCCGAGTTTCGCAGACCGACAGCGACAACGCGCCTGTTGCCGGTCTATGCGGCGGAATCCAGCCCGACGGCACGCTGCTCGTCGGCGGCACGTCCGTTTTTGCGGGCGAGGCGCACATCGAAAATTTTTAAACTTTCCCTGTGGAATCTCCGCCGCCGCCGCATACTTACCAATAGGAGCGTATTTCAATGGACATGAATCTCACCAGAAGAGTCTTCTTCGGTAGCGCGGCAGCATGGGCCGTGTGGCCGAAAGATCTCTTCGGCGCTCCTGGCAAGGGCGGCAAGCCGACTCCTCCCGCCCAGGCTTCCGCATGGGAGAAGCCGGACGGCACGGCCACAGACGCCGTAATGGTCCGCCGCCTCTACCTCGACCTCGCCGGCCGCATCCCCACCCGGGACGAGGCGCAGGCGTACGTCTATTCCTCGGATCCGAAGAAGCGCGCCGCGCTCGCCGACAAGCTTCTCGCCTCGCAGGACTTCGCCGACTACTGGGCGATGCGCTTCTGCGACATCCTTCGCGTAAAGAGCGAGTTCCCTATCAATCTTTGGCCCAACGCCGTATATGTCTACCACGCACGAATCCGCTCCTTCGTTGAGCGGAATGAACCGTGGGATGCCTTCGGCAGGACGCTCCTCACCTCCCAAGGTAGTGACTTCCGCGACGCTGCGGCCAATTTCTTTCGTGCGACAGACATGCGCACGCCCGACGGCTGGGCCGAGGCCGTCGCGCAGACGTTCCTCGGCATACCCCCGATCAAGCTGGATCCCGCCCGCAGGGCGGAGCTGGCCGCCTTCCTCAAGAACGTGAAGATCAAGGACACGCGCGAGTGGAAGGAAGAGATCGTGTTCGTGGACGGGAAGGACCGCCGCGGCGAGCTCTGCGACCTCCTGTTCTCAAAGAGGCGCGCGGAGACGGCCGCAGCGTTCTCGCGCACGGTCCGCCGGTGGATATTCGGCCCGAACGCCACCGCCAAGGCACCTGGCGAGTTCCGCCTGAAGACCATGCTGCGGGAGATCGTGCTATCGTCCGAGTACGCTCGCGGGTCCGTCACGGGCGGCTTCCCTGCCCGCCGGCTCGACGCCGAGGTGCTCGACGACGCGATCTGCTCGCTGAGCGGCAGCGTCCGCGACCACCAGTCACCTGCCCCTGAGCCGTTCACGTTCCTGCCGCCGAAGCGGGCGACAATCTGCGTGGAGGACGGTTCCATCACGAACGGGTTCCTCACTCTCTTCGGGCGCCCGGCTCGCGACACCGGCCTCCTGGAGGAGCGCGGCAGCGACGTGACGGCCAAGCAGCGGCTATACCTCTTCAACTCCGGCAAGCTCCACAGGCAGCTCGGACAGATCGTGGCCCCTCCCGGCAAGATGCCGGACGGCAGTCCCAATCCCATCTACCAGCTGCCGGTGCCGAAGCGTATCGACGACCTTTACTGGCGCATGCTCTCCCGCGAGCCCACATCGCACGAACGCCAGCTGATCCTTGGCATCTGGCAGAAGCGCGGCGGCGGGAAGAAGCGCAATGTCCGTCCTTTCGACTTGCTTCGCGACGTCGCATGGTGCCTCGTCAACTCCAAGGAATTCATATTCAGGGTATAGCGAGGAGGCGCCATGAAACCAGCCAAGAGCGTCGTCGAGATCTGGCAGTGGGGCGGACCCAGCCAACTCGAGTCTTTTGACCCCAAGCCGAAGGCGGACCGCGACTTCAACGGCGGACTGAAGTCCATCCCCACTAACGTGCCCGGCATGGAGCTTCACGAATGGTGGCCGCAGTTGGCCAAGTGCGCCGACCTCTTTTCGGTCATCCGCACCATGACCCACACCGAGTTCGGGCACGAGACGGCCTGCTACCTGATGCAGACCGGCCGCATGCCTGGCGGCGGCGAAGTGTGCCCCGCCATCGGCGCAGTGATTTCCCAGGTTAAGCGCAAGGAGTACAAGGGCGATCTGCCCCCGTACGTCATCCTAACGCGCGAGAAGGGCCGTTTCAGCGAGGTCGGGTTCCTAGGCACCGACGCCGCGCCGCTCGTCACCGGCGGCCGCCCTAACGCCCCGCGCTTTTCCGTGGACGGCATCGTGCCGCCAGAGGGCGTGACTCCAGAGGCGTCCCAGGCCCGCTTCGAGCTCCTGTCCGCGCTCGACGGGTGGAAGCCTGCCGCCAATAGCGCGAACGCCGTGCAGGCCGCCGCCTTCGACACCGCCGGCAAGGAGGCGCGCCGCATCGCCGAAGGCGACGCCGCCAAGGTGTTCGACCTTTCCCTCGAGACCAAGGAGCTGCGCGACAGCTACGGCCGCAACGAGATCGGCCAGACCCTTCTCGTAGCCCGCCGTCTCGTGGAGTACGGAGTGCCGTACATCACCGTGAACGTGCCGGGCTGGGACTCGCACAAGCGCCACTTCGAGACGATGAAGCGCAAGAGCCTCGACACGGACATGGCGATCGCCACGTTCCTCCAGGACATGAAGTCGAAGGGACTGCTCGACTCCACCGTCGTGTGGATGAGCGGCGAGTTCGGACGCACGCCGCGCGTCGGGTGGGAAGCGCCATGGAACGGCGGGCGCGGACACTACGCGCGCTGCTTCTCGGCACTTTTGGCCGGCGGCGGGTTCAAGGGCGGCCAGGTCGTCGGAGAGTCCGACGCTACCGCCAGCAACCCCGTCAGCCGCCCGGTCTCCCCGCAGGACTTCCTCGGCAGCATCTACGCCTGCTGCGGCATCGATCCGGAAGGCCCCCTTCCCAACTCCAAGGGCAAGAAGATGCCGCTCCTGCCGCCGCAGTCTTCCGCAGGACGCCTACGCGAACTCTACACGGAAGGAGCGTGAAATGAAACGGACCCTTTGCGGCCTCGTTATGCTGGCAGGAGCGTCGCTCGTCTGCTCGGCAGATCCGTACGTCGGCTACATCTATCCCGCAGGCATCCAGGCCGGCACCACGAACCGCCTCATCATTGGCGGCCAGGCCTTGGGCGGTGCGCAGAAGTACCACTTCACGAAGAGCGGACTCCACGTCCTCAAGATCGACATCGTGCCGAACTTTCCGCCGCCAACCTGGCAACAGGATCGGCACCTCAAGAAGTGGCTCAACGGCATCGCCGAAGGCAACCGCGAGGAACCGCAGATGCCGAACGACCCGCACCTTGACGAGTGGCGGATCAACGACTGGTGGACCAAGCTCGACAAGCTCGACATCGGCCAGCTATCACTCGTCGAATACGATCTCTACACCCCGAAGAACGCACTGCAGGCGACGCCTTCCTTGCGGCAGATGGTCCTCGTGACCGTCGCGGCCGACGCAAACGCCCAGCCCGGTTGGCGCTCGCTCGTCGGCTACGGCGGTGGCGGCATGTCTGCGCCGCGTCCGTTCGAGGTGACGGCGGCGGTCCACGAGCCGGAGCCGCTCTACATCCCACCGCACCGCAAGCAGCCGGAAACGCCCTTGGCGGACGTTCGCACCGGGAGCGTGGTGCTTGACGGACAGATTCTTCCCGGCTCTACCGACACCTTCCGCTTGCGCCTTGCGGCCGGAAGGCACTATGCGTTCAGGGTGACCGCCCGCGAGCTGCAGCCTTACATCGGCGATGCCGTGCCAGGTTTCTTCAACGCCGTCATCACGCTCAAGGACGATCAGGGCAACACGGTGGCCGTAGCCGACGACGAGGCGCGATTCCGTCCAGACCCCGTCCTCGAGTTCACACCGTTCAAGGAAGGCGTCTACTCGCTGGACATCCACGACGTCCTCTACCGTGGCCGCGCGGACTTCGTCTACACGATCCACATTGGAGACGCGACTAAGCCAGCGGCCCGCGCGGCCGACGGCGTCGTGTCGCGCCCTGGCATGGTCTCGACGAAGAAGTTCTCCATCGCGAAGCCGGGGCCGCACGTGCTGGAGGTGAAGGCTCGCCGCAAGGGATCGCCGCTCGATGCCGTGCTGACGCTGCGCAAGGCTGCCGGCGGCCCCGTGCTGGGCTACTGGGACGACGTTACGAACACGGTGTTCACCGGCACGGTTCCGCAGGGCGAGTGCGACCCCATCGGAACCTACGACTTCAAGGAGGCAGGCGAGTATCTCGCAGAGGTCACGGACCGCACGGGGCATGGCGGCGACGACTACGTCTGGTGGCTGGAGGTCCGCAGCCCGACGCCGGACTTCGAGGCGTTCTCCACCCGTTCGACGTTGCCGATGATGGCCGGCCGTCCCGTGAAGGTCGGCTTCCGCGTCCGTCGCATGGACGGATTCATCGGCAACGTGAAGCTGGAGTTCCCGCAGGACATCCGCGTGCAGAACGGCGTGATCACTTCAGGCGTGGACACGACGTTTGCCATGCTCACGTACGTCGGGCAGCGCACGATGGAAGTCCAGCCGATCAAGGTTTTCGCCTCCGCCACAATCGGCGGCAAGACGGTTCGCCATCCCGTCATGCCCTGCGACGAGTACGAACAGGCGTTCGCCTGGAAGCATCTCGTCCCGGCGGAGGAGTTCTTGTTCCGCGGCATACCGCCGCCGAAGAAGCAGGTGAAGCGCGGATTCGAGTCCATCAAGCGTCCGCCGGACCACAAGCCGAATCCCGGCAAGTGCACGAACTGCCACGCCGAGAAGTGGTTACGCGAAAGACTCTAGTCGCGATCGACTAGGTACCTTTTGCCGACAAGTCGTTTCTAAGGGGACGATTTGTGGAATTGGCGCATTATATCATTAAAGTAAACCATTGGGGACAGACCCTGCACGGAGGTGAGGATTTGTTGTTGCCCTGTAGGATATGGCTGTTGTAAACTATCGTCGTTTCTGTTTAAAAGGAGATATGTTTATGTTTTGCAGTCGTAAGGAATTGCTCGCCCTCGCTGTGGCGTCCGTCCTTCCTGTCGCGCTTCTTGGGGCCGAGCAGATTCCCGCACGAGCGCCGCGCGTCGTCATGAACATCGTGAACTTCGTGCGGTCGCTTGATCCCCGCCACCCGCGCTCCTGGCACGGAGAGGCACTGCGTGAGGAGGTGGCCCTCAATCTCAAGTATAAGTTCAAGAACACGATCCTCTTCCAGTACGACGCGCTGATCGACCCGGAATTGCGCGCGGAGGCGGCGAAGTCGGATCCGGCGTTGACGGAGTTCGGTCTGTGGTTTGAGATGTCGCGTCCGCTCAACGAGGCAGCGGGGCTCCCTTGGCGGCCGAAGCATGATCCCTCGTGGGATTGGGACTGGTTCATCAACCCCGGTTTCCTCATGGCTTACACGCACGCCGAACGGAAGGCGCTCATCGACGCGGCGTTCGCGCGTTTCAAGGCGGACTTCGGATATTACCCGAAGAGCGTGGGCTCATGGCTGCTCGATGCCTGGTCGATGGACTACATGGTCAAGACCTACGGCGTGGACGGCTTCTGCATCTGCCGCGAGCAGGACAACACCGACGCCTACGGTTTGCGCGGCGGCTACTCGAACGGCGCGTACTACCCCTCGCGGCGCAACATGCTGTCCGCCGCCGTCGACATGTCCAACGCCGTGCAGGCGCCCGTCTTCAAGATGCTGACGCCCGACCCGATCTACAACTACGCGCACCCGAAGGCCCGTTTCCCCGATTACCCCTTCAAGCGTGGGTGCCCGACCCTTGAGCCCGTCTGGGCCGGCGGCAACGTCAAGTCGATCGTCGACTGGTACTTCCGCATCTACACCTCGGCGCCAGGATTGCTCAACCTCTCCTACATGCAGACTGGCCAGGAGAACAGCTTCGGCTGGGAAGCGATCAAGAAGGGGCTGCCCTATCAATGCGAACACATCGCCGCCCTGCGCGACGCCGGCGTTCTCACGGTGGAGACCATGGGCGAGACCGCTCGGCGCTTCAAGGCCGACCATCCACAGAACTGTCCGCAGACGCAGGTGGCGCTTGAGGACTGGTCACCCGCCGGGCGTAACAGCATCTGGTACAACAGCCGCTTCTACCGCGCGAATCTTTTCCGCGACGGCGACCAGGTCTACTTCCGCGACATCCACAAGATGTGCGACGCATTCGAGGAACCGTTCCTGGACAAGGTCTGCACGGGATGGCAGGCGAGCTACTTCACGCCGCCGGTGGTCGACGAGTTCCTCTTCCGGACGAACGGCGTCTCCGGT
>JAEEGF011816286.1_pt1 | contig 15073 bp, 14 predicted proteins | sample 9134171 | NCBI WGS metagenome assembly JAEEGF01 (sample SAMN16246542, study PRJNA631951) | gut metagenome | biome: gut microbiome; feature: rumen; material: AP-attached | host: Bos | place: Iran: Karaj | collected 2018-10 | reverse complement strand
CCCCTTCTTCCTAAAAGGTCGTGGCCGTCCGTTAGCTCTTTTGCCTCAGAAGGCTCAGTGTTATGCTGGCCGTTAAAGCTTCGGATCTCGACCAGTGCCTGCTCCAGGTCCTTATTTCTCTTCTCGAGTTCCTGAAGTTTGGCCTTGTCTTCGCCGGCTTTCTTCAGCTCCGCGAGAAGCTCGTTTATGTAGTCCTGCATGTCGTCGATGGTATCAAGCAGAAGGCCTACCGTAATTTCTTTTTCCGTAAAAGACATATCGTAGGCAGGCTCATGTTCTTCCGGAGCCTCCACTTCAGGCTGAATCTCCTGAACTTCCTCTATCGGGTCATCAAACTTGATGTTCAGCTGATTTATCAGGCTCTCCAGTTCAGAATAGCCGGACTCGCCGTTGCACATCATGATTAGGTACTCCTGCTCATTGTCTATATGGCGGTGGTTTCTGTCAGCGATCTTGTTCTGATATTTGTTCTTAAGGCTGCTGAGGTTCCGGTTGATGTCCCTTGTATTCTTGGGGAAATAGCTCTTGATGGTATTAGCCAGAGCATCCATGGTTCCGAAATAATGGCCGGTATAGCCGCCGAAGTTATTATTCAGGAGCGAGATCATTATGGAATTGCCGTTATGATCGACGTATCCGCTATCGAGCCAGAGATACACGGTATCCCGATCCGGCTGCATTTTGCCGGTGCACTTTTTGTCGATGTAGTATTTGGTCGCTTTTTCTTCTGTTATGAATTTTCTGATGGTCTCGGCGTCGGAGATTTCCTTGCCGCTGATTGTTCTGATGCCATCAATAACGCTGTCCATGTCGTCGATTACTATGCCATTCTCAATAACGAATTCTCTCATCATATGTTCCTCTCTTTCGGGTGATTAATAGGGTTGGGGGTTCTATGATGATATTTTCCGACAAATGGTATCCAATAAAACGGCTTTAGTGGTGAACGGAGGTTCGAAAAAAAGGCAGAGCCTGCGCAGAGACAGAGCTGCCGTAATTAATTATATAGTTTTTGATGTAATAAAAAAGCAGCCTACCTCTGAAGGAAGACTGCTAAATAAAACTATATTACAAATCTTTTTAACATTAATTAGGTAATCAATTTTTATGATGGGTTACTTTCATAAACTTTCTCTTGCATGAGAAGTTAGTACAAATCCCCCACCTCAATCATCTTTCCTTATTACTGTTTTGAAATCCAGCAGATTACCTGTTATTTTTTTGATTTGTTTATTATAATGTGGAATCAATTCATCACTAGTATACCTACTTTTCAAGACTATCGCAGATGCCAATAGCTGTACATACCTGTTTATCGCATCAACCAAATCTTTATTAAGGGAAATTTTATCAGCATCACTAATTTCACTACGATTGTTTAGAACATATGACCTGTATATATCAATATAGTTTATATGAGTCGTAAGCATCCTTTCTTCATGAAATTGCTTAAATCTTCTCTCCATCCCATTGCGATCAAGGCGTTTGATGACACAGATATAATGCGATTTGATATACGCTTCTTGAGACTCATATGGATTCCCATAGTTATTTTTGTCGCAAATATTCATATTGTGTTCTCTTAATGAATTGCAACATTTGCTGACCTCATTGAAAATGTTATTAATTGTATCAACACATATATATTTTCCTGTACTGGGATCTCTTGATAAATTACTATCGCAAAACAAAGCATCCCTAGTATTTTTGAAGATCCGTGCCGTAAAAAACTCAAAATGAGTTGCAACATATTCTAAATATATTTTTCCGGCACAACTATAATGTAAAATAGTTTTTTCGGGATTAAGATCAGCAAAATCTGTATTATTTCCAATAACTTGTTCATCTTTTTTAAAGTCTATCTGATTAAAAGAAACCAAATGAGTCCATACTGTATCTCGCAGCGCAAACATTTCTCTAAGCCTTTTCTCAACCTCCCTTTCATTAAAAATGTCGTGAAAAGCAGTCATTATTTCCCCTAAAGATACTCCATTTGATCCAGAATCACATTTTGTTTCTGTGTAATTACTCAAATATGACAAAATCAATCGACAGATACTAACTGTGTTATTCTTGCGATTCAACAAATCCACGACTCCGATTCTCTTGAAACAGCTACTTTGATTACCATAACTTTTGTTAAACTCATCAAAAATAAACTTGTAAAGTATACCTCTCGCGCCGTGCTTGTACTCTGAATGATCTAGATTCATTAGTTTAGTATATTCTTTCATTTTATCGGTATGTTGAATAATAATAGAAATCAACATTTCTATAGCAGCGCGATAATTATTATTAAATAGAGGATAAATAACACTTTTTGTATAGTAATCTTTTACTATGTCAAGAATAAGCCGAAACTGCTCTTTTTGGTCATCCCCTAGTGAATCACTTATATCATACTCTTTAATCGTATTGATTCTATGTTTAATGATTTCACCCTTATCATAGCACTCCGTCAGATCGATATTAGTGTATATGTTTCTGAATGCATCTGAATAATGACTTGATGGTAAATTAGCCTTTGTTGTTTCTCTCAGAGCAATAAAAATCTTTATTTTCGAGATGAAAGACTCGCCCTTTTCTTCTGTATCAGATAACACCAATTTATCAAGCAGATTAGACATATCAACCGTCAACGCGTCAATACATGTAATAAAATCAGTCAGTTCCTGATACTCATCTATACAATCCAAATTGTCAACAAATAAGATTATTTTATTGTTTTTCCAGTCAGGATTATGATAATCCATTGCCAGATTCCATAATACTAATAAATATAAAGCATCTTTGATATTGAGATTGTCATATATAAAATCTACTATTAATCTCAGGGCCTTCCCTGTATCATGCATATAATGCGAATTTACATCTACAATCAGATCAAAAAACTTGTTGTACGCATTTTTGGCCAAATCACTAATTGTTTTGGAATTCCTATTATAAAAATCAATAAATGAGGCTAATTCCATAGTATCTGATCTGGGGTCTGTCAAGTAGACAAGTAAAATAAACAAAATAACATCAATAGAAAAGGTGGTCACATAATCAGTGATCACCTTTTTTCTTGTTTGATAATTATCGCCATCATTTTTGATAAATAATCATGCGGCCCACTTTGCCTTATATTTCTTGATACGTTTGTTTTCGGCTATAGGATAATCCTTTGGAGTGTCTGTGAATAGTGCTTCCTGTCGTACTTCAGCAGGTGTCTTTCCATTAAATCTTTCCTGTGGACGTTCATATGTGTAAAAGTAGAGATACTTTTTTATTGCTTCCCTGAGTGATACTTCGTCTTTTATGTCATACATTGCATACATTTCTGTCTTAATAATTCCCCAAAATCCTTCTGTAGGACTGTTATCAATACAGCGTCCTACTCTAGACATTGATTGATCCATTCCTTGGTTCTGAAGCTTCATTTGGAACACCTTGCTTGTGTATTGAAATCCACGATCCGAATGGAACAGAGGTTTAGCATTGGGATATGCCTCTATTGCTTTATCAAAGGTTTTGAACACTAGTGGATTATTGTTTCTTGTACTAATCACATATGATACCGGAACACGGTCATAGAGATCCAAGATTGCACTTAAATATAACTTTTTGTTACCATTTGGGATTTTGAACTCTGTGACATCAGTAGTCCATTTCTCGTTAGGTTTGTCAGCATGAAAATCTCTCTGGAGTTTATTTTCTGCAGTGGTTTCTGGCGTGGCATACGTATACTGCTTTTTCTTTTGTCTGATAATAGCATGAATACCAATAGCTTTCATTATCCTATGTATTCGTTTAACCTTGTAGTCAGTGCCATTGAAATGATTTATATATAACGTCATCCGCCTGTACCCCAGGATATGGCCAAAGCGATCATCATACTCTCTTACGAGTTCTGCAATCTTTTGATTTTCCAGTTCTTCTTCAGGGGTCTCTCGATTAAGCCATTTATAATAAGCTGCGTGTGATACACCCAGCGCTTTACACATCCAGTTTATGCTCCAATGCTTTTTGATATAGAAAAACTGTATTGCTAAATATTTACACTCAAATCTAACCCTGCCGAGCCTCACATCCCTTCCAATTCTCTCACTTTTTTTAACAGTTCAACAGTCATATCCCTTTCCTGGAGCTGCCGTTTGAGATGAAGATTTTCTCTGCGCAAGCGCTCAAGTTCATCCACTTCGTCATCCGCTTTGTGGTGTCCACGCTTATCAATAAGGGCATCGTCTCCCTTAGAATCAAACTTTTTCACCCAATTGTACACCTGCGTATAGGAAACATCGTAGGTAATTGCTGTACCTTTATAATCGCGGTCATGTTCAATGCAGTATTTAACGATTTCCTTGCGTTCTTCGCTAGTGGTTTTCCTTTTAGCGTTTGCCATATAGACCTCCCGCTTAGGATCATAGTCCTTAAGCTCTATATTGGCATTATACTTTGAAATCCAGCGTTGTAGAACAGTTCTTGAGGATATATTGTATTTAGCTGTGATATCATAAACATTTCCTTCGCCAGATAAAACAGCTTCTACACACATTGTTTTGAATTCTTTACTATAACTCTTATTGCCTGGTGATTCGAAAAAAGCAGATTCACCATGTTCATAATACTTGCGAACCCATGACAGCAATAAATACGCACTTATTCCATTTGCTTTGGCAATAGAGCTATATGAACCTTTTCCATTTAAATATTCATAAACCAGGTTAAGCATCCAGCTTGTATCATGTTTCCTCTTTGACATAAAAAATCCCCCCTAAAGGAGACTTTGGATATTTCCATTGTCTACTTTAGGGGGATCATATCAATCAGTAATAGTTCTTTTAAGTTTTATACACAAAGTGTTCTTGATTTGATGAGCATCCTGACCATTTCTATCACAATCGAGAACTATTTCTCGGACATTTATCGAACTCGTTTTTTTATAATCATTTATTACAGAATGGATGAATGTAGTTTTACCGCATCCTTGATATCCGACAAGGAAAAATGTATTCTTTCCATTAGGGATTTTCATGATTTTATCAATTTCATTTTTTATTTTTCTTGAATCATCGCTTTCATAATATAAGTTTTCCCCAAACAATTCCTCATCGTTCTTCATAACCTCAAAATCATAGAAATCAAATCCATAATACGGATTAGCTTGTAAAAATCTCGAAATACCTGACCTCTTATCACTTTTAACCTGCTCAATTATCTCCTTCATACCGTCCGCGTATTTTTGATTATAAGACACTTCCGTTATCCCCCTTTGTTTTTTAATCTGTCTTTCTTCTTGCCCTATACGATTTCCATAACTTTATTTTTTCCTTACATCGAACGAATATATTTTTAATTACAACGCCATTCTCATATTGCTGTATTTGATACACCAAATCTTCCAGGCATGATTGCATCATTTTCCTTGTAAGTTTTTCGTCAGATAATATTGTTTTTTCTCTAATTCCGCATAATTCCATAATGTTATCTTTTGCTATTTTATGTGCAAGAAACAATTTATAATCATATGGATACTTAAAATCAGTATCATTAAAAAAATCTTTACATTCTTTAAGCGCACCATTTAATTTTTCAACTTGAGCAGCCTTTTCTGCGCCATTCTTTCCCAAAATCACATCAAACATTTTGTCATCATCTTCAAAAAAACTAATACAATTATTTAATCTAATAATCTTCTCTTCCAACGGAATATAATACGATTCCAAAATTTCCAATTGTAGCATTGAATTTTTGTATTTATAGTCTTTGTTTCTAAACCAAAAATTTATTACAATGTTGATCAGTATTCCAAGAATTCCAAAAATAGCAGTTATTACCGCTGCATAGACCTGCGGTTCCAATAGTATTTTGTCAAGTAATATACTCATTATTCTTATGCGCTTGGTAACGCCTTTTCTCCTTTCCAAATAAATAATTGCAAAATATGCTTTTTACAATTATATTGCCCGCCACTTTGTTGTTATAATGAAATATTATCACACAATTTATACTATTATAATAATTTTTTAATATTTTTTTAATTATTTAATTGTTTTTTCTTTCACTCACTTCACCTTCTATTGAGTTCAATAAAACAGGCAATTAAAAAAGCCCGGAAACACCAGGTTTCCAGGCCCATGTAACGTTCACTTATATCACTCAGCACCCGAAGAAAAGCAGTTAACATAGCCATCTTCTGAAACTACAACAGCGAAGGTTTTCTTCCCCTTCCTTCTTTGCTGTTCAACATATCTTATTGCAGAATTATATCTTGCTCCACGGGACGAATCTGCATGTGCAGATGTCTCGCCATCCAGGATAGTTCCTATAGCATAACAAATTCCCTTACTATCGCAAATTAGTGCTCCATCAATAGAAGTCAATGACTCCACTATTGATTTTTCAGAAACATCTGTCGGTTTAACACATATTCCAGAAACAGCCAACCGCTCAGCCTCTTCTTTTGCATTCTCAGCAAACACAACCATTGTTCCATGCTTCTGTTTTATTGCCTCTGCAATTATTCGCTCATGCTTAATTGTCGTTCTGATATTGAAAGTTTTCTTTAGACACCCAATGTCCTCTTTACTGATACCAATATTTCTATTGGGGATTCGAGGAATCATGTTTTCAAATCTTAAAAATTCCTCACCATTTATTAACAATTCCCATTTTAAAAATCCACTAAATCGGACCTGATAATATTCGCATGTTGGATTGTCAATCATCTTGCCAATCCCATAGATTTCGCCATTATAGTCCATTAGTAAGGAAAGCTTCTCATAATCTGTGATTTCCAACAATTTTCGTATCTTTTTATATGTGCTGTTTTCAACCTTGATAGGTTCTTTGAAAATTATGCTAGCATCAAAATTGCATTTTTCTTTTTCAAAATCATCTTTTTTGAACGTACCCAGTGCCAGAACAGTACCATGGTTTGGTTCGCCTTCGTATTTTAGGGCCGAAAGTGAATTAAGAGTCCCCTCATACATATAAATAAAATAGTCGCTATCACAAGCTGATCTACGGAACAATTCGTTATAGCAGATTAGCTTATAATTGGAATCATTATTATTCCTGAAAGACCATCCAGTTCTTAACTCACGCCAAAAAGGATGCTCCTCACCATTAAAAGTTGCAACAGAACCCATTCCAACTTTATCAAATTTCAGCACAATAAAATCGTAACAGCACTTCGCAGCTCCAACCTCCCCACAGTTATCTAACTTACACCAGTATTCCTCATCTTTCTTATCGGAGTTTAAATATTCTCCAAACATATAAGGTAACTGAAATTCTAACTGATTAGCGCGTTTATGAAATGCATACTCCCCCTCTTCAACAAAATTGCTCATGGCATCGCTCATCTCTTTATGTAGCTTGCCGCTCATTTCTCCACAAACATAAATCCTGTACTTCGGAGGTTTTTCATCAGTGCACTCTTCATCTATAACAAGCCTCACCATATGTACTTCGATAAAGGAATGCGTGATACTCTCAGCGTTAGAAAGCTTCTTAAATTCCCCTAAAATACTTTTATAATATTCCTTCTCAAGCTTTTTTTCATTTTCCTTGCTAGGAACACCTTCCATGAAATCAATAAGATCCATATTATCCCCCAATACTATAAGTTTTCAGTTACTCTATGAGCGTAATTCATAATAATTAGCTATGCAAGCACTTTACAACTGCAGGGTCAAGAATTAAACTGCCATCTTCAAGAGCAAAGGCTTGCTTTCTTTAAACAGTAGAGCAAATTCTCAAGAAACAAAATACTTTATCAATTCCATTTCTTCATCTTCCATCCCGGAAAAATGGTGATCTGCGCCACTTACTGAATACAAACTGACGACGCTCGAGTCGATGTTTTTTAATATTTCAAAGTACCTATAAGACGGATCTTTTTCTCCATATACAAAAATTATCTCTTTACCTTTGAATCTCTCAGCTCCCAGCTTCGTTTTATGCCAATTGATCATAAGTGGCCCATTTATAAGTAACATTTTGCTAATCCGGGGAATCTGCCATCCTTGCTGTGCTCCGACTAACGCTCCATAAGAAATGCCAATATACCTTACTTCCGTAAAGCTACTAGCATTCATACATAACTCCATATTTTCAATTAGTTCTAGCGGACCTTCTATCGGACTGGCTACTACACATATGGCGTACCCATAATGCTCACTTAGTTCAGTTGCCAAATTTATGTATTTATTATTATATCCATAAATAGTCCCGCCTCTGCCTGTCACAATAAAAATACAAATATCATTACCCGGAACAATACCAATTCGTTTATCTATTTCTATTGGATAATTGATCATGTGATTAACCTCCAGCTCCTCTTCAAATTCCATCCATCCGAGCAGCCTGTCTTCTTCCCTTTCCCTTCTCAGCTCATCTTGGCGGCGCTCAAATTCTCTACGCCCCTTTTTGCTCATTCCGTTTGTTACTTTCTTGAGCTGCTCATCTGTCAGTCAGACGTCTTTATCTTTTCTTCCAAACAACATAGCCTATACCTCCCTTTACTTACATTTTAATTCATTGCAGATCTGCAGAAAGGATTCTCTAAAGGACCCCTTCGTAACCTTGTATTCACCGGTTTTCCCTACTCCAACGCATTGTCCAGTATCCATTATGTCTGCCATTGGTGATTCTATATGCTTCTTGTCTCATACGTCTGTACTGTTCAGGGTTCTTCTTTTTAACAGCAGCGCACTTCAGCTCGAAGCTCACAAAGGCAACGATAAATTCTATTATCTTTACATAGCACCAGCCTATGAAGATTATTGGTGCAAAGCATATGGTTAGAAATAGCATGTCTTTTACCTGCCTTTCTCAATTAAAGATAGTTATCTGATGTCTCACTAATGATGGCTATTCTATTGCAAGCTCTCCAGTAGAAATCTCCAGCTCCATATCTATCAATAACCTTGAGATAATATTCTTTAGCTTTTTGCCAGTTCTGTGGGACAGATAATCCAAAATAATAAACTTCACCCATGAAGAAGTTCCCGCAATCTGACCTCAGCTCTCCATCATTGGCTTCTTCAGATTTTTTAAGATATTCATAGGCTATATCATAGTTAATGGGTAACCCATCTCCTTCGATATGCATTTGAGCTATTAATTCATATCCAAAAGTCTCTCCGGTGTTGGCTGCCAGGTAAAAATTAGCGACTGCTCTTTCAACATTCTTTTCTACACCGTCACCGGTCCTATAGCGATCTCCAGCCAAGATAAATCCTGCAGAGTTTCCTTTGTTCACGAGTATATTAAGATAATCTTCTGCTCGCTCTGCGATAACCGGATCACGGCTTAATTCCGGATGCAACGAGGTTATAGAAATGAAATCCAGCATTGCATCACAGTCGCCATTTTCAGCAGCTTCAATAAGGGCAAGTAATCTTTTTAGATAGTCGCTCATATTTAATCCTCCATCCCATGATGATATTTTCCGACAAATGGTATCCAATAAAACGGCTTTAGTGGTGAACGGAGGTTCGAAAAAGAGCTGAATCCGGCCGTAATGTGCTATTATTGAATCTGGAGGGTATGAAATTATGATTAGTAGGGGTAAAAATCAACACCGAATTGTAACACCAAACAATTATCCATATATTTATTTAATCGGTTTAAGACAACAAAGTAATGAATTTAACGTAGATAATTTAGATGTTAACGAAGACGATTCGGATGATGTAGTTTATTTTGCTTATGAGGGTAATGATCCGGAAGCATACGGAAATGCTGCCGTATTAAATCATGCAAATAGAAACGGATGTTATCACAGCCTATATGTCTTTGTACTAACTCCTGACCTAAATGAAAGAAAAAGGGATAGATCATCAAAGTTTTGGCCTCTTATACCTGATCTGAACTTTTACATGGATGGTCATCTTAATTTCTTAGGAGAATATGAGTATGACAGAACAGCTACAGGGAATAACGGAAAAAAATACTTCGTTTTAAACAAAGTAAATAATACTGTTTCTGATGCCAGGTTATTCTTTTCCGAAAACAACGGTGAACTGACTCAAGTCGATCATCCCAGAGTGTTTTTTGACAGATTGCGAGGCATCATTGATACAGAGTCAAGAATAATGGAAACATTCCCATTCACCGGCGCAGAAGAAGGAGAGTACTACAGAAGGACCAGCAACGGTTTTCAAAATGTTAATGATGCTCCGGATTCAATAGAATACAGAAGAGCACAGCAAAGACAATACATAATGAATCGCCTCAATCAAAGGATGCGGCGTATATCCAACCGGTATTTGAGAAATAATGGACCATTCGCTCCGGAAACGGAATCGGAAAAGAAGATTGTCGATGAGGCTTATTTATACTGCATCAATGTCGGCTGCGGAAACATGTTGATTCTTGTCACTCGATCTTATGGCAGAACAGAGATCTTCTGCTTTGATCTTGGGGTAGAAAACACTCCCGCAAGCATGCGAGCGCATAGGAAAAATATTGATAACTGTCTCTCACATATAGGAAACAAATTCGGATTAAGTGAAATTGTATTTGATAAGCTCTTTGTTACGCATCCTCACTTTGATCACATTTCAGAAAGTAATTCCAAATACCTCAATGATGAAACAGAAGTGTACATGGGATTCTATGCAAACTTTTCAAGCAATGCATACTTCAATCTAATAGCGGATACAATTTGGAAACGATGCAAATATGTTTCATGCATTAGCAAAAACAGCGACAATGTGGTAAAGATTCTACATCCAGACAGGGGAATTGCTTATAAAGCCGCCCCCAGGGGCATTACTACTTATAGGACCAGCAAGATCAATAATGTGTCTCCAATCATATGCATTAACATCAATGATAAGGAAGAAGTCGTATTTACGGGAGATATAGAAGGCCAGGGATGGCGGTGGTATCTTAATACTTCCCCGTCCAAAAGAACTGTGAACGCTTATGTCCACTCTCATCATGGAAGTTCAAATGGCCATGCATTCACTCATGGGAGAAGTTCTTATGAATGCTATGATCTTTTTGACCCGGATGTAGAATTTGTTTCGACCAGAGATGGATGCCTTTTTGGATCCAGCACTTTGAATGTGGATGGAAGAATTTCATCTACGGCAAACAGGACGGATATACCGGCAGATGTTTCTTTTTATGAATATGACATCTTAAATCATGTAACGATCAGAATGCCTTGAAATAATAAAGACAAGGGGAGCATCAGACACTAATCAACCATCCCTCTGTATTCAACATAGAGAGCTCCAATAGAATACAGGTCTGATGCTATCTCCCCTTCTATATATTCAAACAACCAATCAATTATATTCAGATTACCTATACCAGATATAACACCAGTATCTATGCGGTACTTTTCGCCTTTATAATATACATCTGAACACGCCCATTTTATTGGGCAATAATAACTAACCGGTCCTTTCAATACCTCTGCAGCTCGTTTCCTCCATTTCGGAATAAAATCCCTTATCTTTTGGGGAACGTCCTGAGCATTCTCACCAACCATAATTGGCTCCTTTGCCCATTCTTCATGTGTCATCCATACAATGTCTGCTTTGTCATCAAGCCAGTTAATATGGCGTTGAACAGTAAGTCTGGAATCAGTCGGTTTCCAATCATAACTACCACGTACTATCATAAGATCACCTCTCTTCTGTCTTTATCATAGCCAAAACACAGCATCACACACAGCGAGTATGACTTTATAAGCTGTATACCAATTCAATCTCAGCTTGAATCAATCATTACTACATAGTGATAATATCCCACTCATCTGCTATGTGTTCTGGCATCTCGAATTCCCTATAATACATTTCCAACATACTTCTAATCCACTTATCCTCAGCATCCGATAATATCTCTTCCTTTGAATAATCAGGTCTATGCTTTTTATACCAAGGATCGTTTACTATGCAATCAGCAACATCATTTATCCATTCCTTAAAAGTAGGTGCATGTGAGAAATACTCTTCTCTTGCCTTTTCAGCCTTCTCCCTAAGAATTGGTAATTGCGCCTGATAATCATCATAAGCTTGTTGATCTTCAGCTGTATAAATCGAAAATACAAACTTACTGTACTTTTGGAATATGCCATATATCTGTTTAAACTCATCTATATGTATTGCATGATTCCCTACAACAGAACACAATCCGACTCCATACATCCCCCATGTGTATACCTTAGAGTTAATGTTCACATATATAGCATTATCCACATTTCCATGACCAAAGTTTTCCCACTTAAACCCTTCTGATTTGAGCCACATAACGAACGGGTCATCATCCTTATGATGTAAGTTCTTGTCATAAATATAGAATGTCGCCGCGCCTTCTTTAAGTTTTCTTTCTTCACTCATAGTATTCTCTCCTTATCTACTATAAAGAGGCAGCAAAAGACATCTTTTCCGTTGGAAGACCAACAAAAAAGACCCATCGTCTCGATGAGTCCTTACTACGAAGTAGTCTATACCCATCGATCAAGCTTTGGCACCTTACCACCATTATTTGTGGCAGGTTGTCGTGCGGTCATAGGGCTTGTACCTCGCGCACTCTTTATAGGTTTCTTATTTGATTTGAATATATCATTAAGTTATCCTACATTCAATCCTCATCCTGTTCACCTCCTAGAATCCAATAATATGCATTTTCGTTCCAGGAGAAAGCGCAAGCTCTGTCCAGCTTCTTAAGTCTTTTGCCTCCTTTTCGTGAAGCCACTTTTTGTCCCAGAAAGACGATTGGGCATGATTTATAATTGTACAAATGAAAATTCTAGGATGTTTACAAAGAACTGCGCACCGATTGCTCCACGACCCTAAAACCATGCTTTAAAAGGATGTCTCTTGCCTGATTTGCATAATTCTTATTTGCCCCCCAGCTAAGGTTTATCATCCCTTCGCCACCACCGGTTCCTATGATAGTAGCTTCCTGTGTTTCACCATCATCAATGCACTGCAGGGTAAGTGAAGCCATGCTGCCGTTCCTGAAATAGAATTTTTCAAAGACAACCAAAAGGATCTCCACATCTCCTTTACTGTCTATCTGTTCAAAAGAGCGCTCAGAACAAACCATCCCCCGTAAAAGCCAGTCTTGCATATCCTGCATGCTCTCTCCTGATTCTCTTGTAAGCTTATATATTGTACTACTCATTAAACTCCCTTGTTATTGTACATATTATCAACTGTGATCAAGATTAGATTTGTTTTGTCTGCTTCTGCGAACCAATCCGTAAAACCGCTTAACGAAAACAGCAGATATTTTGTAATATTGTATTTAGCTGAAATCAATCGCGACCTACGAAGTAAAGTTTCATATACTCCTTTGTCTATTTTTTCATTCTTAAACTTACATTCACCTATAACTGCAGAATTGTCTATTGTAGAAATACCCACAACATCGATGTCTGATGCCTGCTGATTCCATTTACCATTCTCATCCTTAAGCTGCTCTACGCCCCACCACGTTCCTGTCTCTGTCAAAAATGATCCAAATGCGCCCTGGATTCCTTGTTCTAAAGTAAAATACCGGCACATTTCTTCAAAGACGCTCCCCATAAATTCGTGGAGTCTTGGTTTTACTGCCTTTTCATAGTAGAGTTCTCCTTGTCCCATCTCTATTACACTTATAGCCTTGGGAATAAACTCATACCAGAACTTAAACATGTGATCCTTTATTACATACTGTGTCTTTTTCTTATTTTTCTCCTCTGTGATACATTTTTTCTTTTCAACGAGTCCTATATCTATCAGTTTTTCAAGAGAATAGAGCACAGTTGTGTCCTTCTCTCTGACCTTTGATGCAATAATATTAAGAGCATTCTCACCCGATGCAACCTGCTCTATAACATTATTTACCAGGGTTGTATCGGAAAACTCCTGCGTAAGAAGGTTTTTTGTTTCATCAAACAGGTATCCATCCGGTTTGAAGAATAAGCGTTTGATGTTATCATCTAGGCTTCTCCCCGGATCAATAAGCGACAAATACTTTGCTACTCCGCCTGTAACCCCATAACAGATTGCCTTATCTTCTGGAGAATAATTTGGTACAAACAACGCTGCATCTCTGTAATTAAATGCCTCCAGTTTGATCTGCGCATCACGCCTGCCAAAAACAGGGCTCTTTTCGCTCAGAACTGTCTTTTCCATGAAACTTAATGCGGAACCGCACAATATGAGCATCAATTTTTTGTCAAGCCACTGAGTATCAATGTACTTCTGGATAATCGATAATAATGCTTCATCCTTCTCTGCCCAGTAAGGAAGCTCATCTATTACAAGAATGACTTTCTCGCCAGACTCACCTAACTTTTTCGTTAAAATGTCAAACACATTTTCGATGGATGAAAATGATGCATCACTATATGCGGGGTCCAAAATATCCATAACCTGTTTTGAAAAGAGTTCCAGATTCCTTTCCGCCCCCACCTTGGTAGCAGTATAAAAGATTGCCTTCTTATCCTTGATAAACTCCGTGATGAGCGTAGACTTACCAACTCTTCGTCTCCCATATATTATGGTCATTCCAAAGCCACCTTTAGAATATACCTCTTTTAGCGATTCTAGTTCTTTTTCCCTTCCAATAAACATTTTGGCCCCTTTATTCAAATTATTTTTATTCAAATCCATTTTAATAAAATCTCTTTGAATTAATATATCATTTCCATGATTTTTTTTCAACAAAAAAGAAACAGATACTCGAAATATCTGATCCAATTAAAATCGTCCTAACTACAAAAATTATATTATTTGGGTTCCCGGTATTCGCTACTATTCGACTTTCAATTTCGTAGGGGAGAGAATAGATGGGTATGTTGAGCCGACAGCTCTTTTGACAAAAGAAGCTGCCAAGGCTCTTAAAACTGCCAGTGATGAGCCGTACCCGGATACTTTTTTTGATTTTCCGGTGAGGAAGATTGAGGAGTGAACTAATTGAAGAGTCCTTAACTACTTTTTCATATATCTGGCATCTCTATAAGACCCTATTTTAACAATCTTATTTTCTTTTATCATTTTACTGAGGACAAGCTCTACTGTTTTAACGCTGATATCAGGCACCTTGTCCAGGATATCACCCTTTGAAATAGGGACTA
>JAEEGF012442702.1_pt1 | contig 15074 bp, 7 predicted proteins | sample 9134171 | NCBI WGS metagenome assembly JAEEGF01 (sample SAMN16246542, study PRJNA631951) | gut metagenome | biome: gut microbiome; feature: rumen; material: AP-attached | host: Bos | place: Iran: Karaj | collected 2018-10 | reverse complement strand
ATAACAGGTCCCATCTCGTCCATGCCGTTTACGAAGCAGATCTCCTTGCCGTGGTCGTTGATCTTGCCAACAGGGCTGATAACTGCAGCAGTTCCGCAAAGACCCATCTCAACAAACTCAGGAACTTCTAAGAGTTTTACAGGTCTCTCTTCTACGTTCATGCCAAGTACTTCTTTTGCAACATAAACGATCGATCTTCTTGTAATTGAAGGAAGAATTGAATCTGTGTGAGACTTGGGAACTACAAGTCCTCCGTCCTTTGTTACGAAAATGATGTTTGCTCCGCCTGTCTCTTCTATGTAGGTCCTTGACTCAGCATCAAGGTAAACATTCTCTGCAAATCCCTCTTCATGAGCTGTAACAATTGCATGAAGGCTCATGGCATAGTTGAGGCCGGCCTTTATGTTACCTGTTCCGTGAGGTGCTGCTCTGTCAAAGTCACTTATCTTAACTACGATGGGCTTAGCGCCGCCCTTGAAATACGGTCCAACGGGCGTTACAAAAATTCTGAACTGATATTCATCAGCAGGTTTAACGCCGATTACATTTCCTGTTGCGAACATAACAGGTCTGATATAAAGAGTTGCTCCGCTTCCATAAGGAGGAACCCAGTCTGCATTGGCCGCAACAACCTCTTCCACTGCCTTGAGGAACCTGTCCTCCGGGAAAGGAGGCATCTCAAGCCTCTTAGCCGAGTCAACCATTCTGCTTGCGTTGAGGTCAGGTCTGAAAGTCACGATCTTTCCATCTTCTGTCTCGTAGGCCTTAAGTCCCTCGAAACACTCCTGCGCATAGTGAAGAACTCCTGCGTCCTCGCTAAGTGTTATAGTAGCATCTTCAGTGATGCATCCATCGTCCCACTTGCCGTCCTTGTAATTGGAAACGAATCTCTTGTCAGCAACCATGTAGGTAAATCCAATATTTGCCCAATCCAAATCTTTCTTAGCCATTTACAAATATCCCCTTCCCTTACTTTAGCACTTCAAAGCACTAATTAGTAACAATTATAATTCATTTTTTCTTCGAGTCAAGCTTATTGTTCTTTGTGAAAATCTTTTTAAAAGTCGATGTCTTCTTGACTGCGTGGTATTTTGTATTCGACTTATCGCTGAGGAACTTGTATTCATTGTCCTCAATATAGGCCAGATCGTAATAATCTCCAGTCTCTGTGGAAAGACTCTTTTTCCTCAGGTAGTGATTTGTGATCCTTGACATTAGTGCATAGAACACTGCAAAGATCGGCACACCCACAAGCCATCCGACAATTCCCCAGATTCCTCCAAAAAACGTGATTGCGAAGATTACCCAGAAGCTTGAAAGGCCGGTTGAGCCGCCAAGGATCATCGGTCCAAGAACATTTCCATCGAACTGTTGAAGCACTATGACGAATATCAGGAATATCAGTGCCTTAACTGGATCGATCAGCACGAGCAAAAGAGCTCCTGCACCGCCGCCGATGTAAGGACCAAAGAAAGGAATTATATTGGTCACGCCGACGATCACGGATATCAGCACCGGATAGTTGATCTTCAAAAGCAGACATCCAAAGTAGCATATAACTCCGATTATCATGGAATCTATGAGTTTTCCGCCAATAAAGCTCTCAAAAGTCTGATGAACAAACCTGAACCCGCCTACCAGCTCGTTTGCGAACTCTTCACTGAAGAAGGCATAAGCCATTTTCTTGCCTCTTGTAGTGAAACGTTCTTTGGAATTGAGTACGTAGATGGCGACAATTAAACCTACCACCAAGTCAATAACCACTTTGATCACAGAGATAAAACTCTGGGAAGCCACCTTCAGCACAGTTCCGACCTCGGGCAGATAGGGTTTTATGTTGGTTGAAATAAAACTGGACAATGTAGCATAATAATTATCCAGCTGTGAATCAATGAAATTCTGCAGTTCCGGATTATTCTCCAAAAGAAGATTTGAATATTCGTCCATGTTTCTGATGTAAATGGGCAGGTTATTTATGATCTCACGGATACTGCTGATAAGCTGAGGTATGATGATCCTGAACAGCAGATACACGATAACCACAAATATCACCATTGTACACAGAACAGCGATGGCCCTCATCTGCCTTCTCTTCTTCCAGTTGGCATTTTCGGCAAAAGAGATATCGTAGCCCTTCTTTTTGTAGATAGGAACAAGGATCCTTTCCTCCATCCCATCCAAAAGAGGAATAAGGATGTATGCGATGATAAGACCGATAATAATGCCGGATAAAGCGTCGGTTATCTTGCTGATTGCCCCAATAATGGTCTTACCGTCAAAAATGACATAATAGGCCAGCATTGACGCCACCACCACCATAAACAGCGTTATTCCCCACGTCACCTGATTTTTACCGGGTTTGATCTTCATAAACTCGTATCTCCCTGCCTAGAAACTAAGATTTCTTTTTACTGCAAAAGACCTTCAAGCACATATGAAAGGCTGTCAAGGCCCTCAATCTCAATATCTTCTGCCTTACCCGAATCACACTTTGCCGCATAATCAGGATTCATCGGCAGCTTGCCAAGAACATCAAGGCCAAGTCCTGCAGCATAGCTCTCTACCTTGCCCTCTCCAAACATGTAAATAGGCTCTCCGCAGTGAGGGCATTTCATATAACTCATATTCTCTACAATTCCAAGAACCGGTATGTTCATCATCTTAGCCATGTTTATGGCCTTCTCTACAATCATTCCCACCAGTTCCTGAGGTGTTGCAACAACGATGATTCCGTCAACAGGAAGCGACTGGAACACCGTAAGGGGCACATCACCTGTTCCGGGAGGCATGTCAACAAACATGAAATCCACATCGCCCCAGCTTACTTCTGACCAGAACTGCTTAACTATTCCCGCAATTACAGGTCCTCTCCAGATAACGGGATCTGTCTCATTCTCCATAAGCATATTCAGGGAGATCACTTTGATTCCGTCTCTTGTATCAGCAGGTATCATACCTGTCTCATCTGCGTAGTTGAACTTGCCGATGCCAAACATCCTTGGTATTGAAGGGCCTGTGATGTCAGCGTCCATAATCGCTGTCTTATAGCCCTTTTTATTCATTGATATAGCTGAAAGACCTGTTACAAGGCTCTTGCCTACTCCGCCCTTTCCGCTGACTACACCGATCACCTTTTTTACGTGGGTGTACTCAGATGGAGCAACCTTCATGTTGTCTTCCATCTGCTTCTTGAAATCTTCCGGTTTCTTTCCGTGTCCGTTTGCCATTTTACTAACTTTACTCCATTCTATTACTTATTTTGCGGGTCATCCGAAAGGTATGACTCTATGATAAATCTTGGCCTGTTCTTGGTTTCAAGATAAATCTTTCCAACATATTCACCGATGACGCCCAGCGAGATCATGATAAGACCTCCGATTGCCCATACAGACAGGACCGTTGTGGTCCATCCGGGAATCGTATGTCCGGTAAAATATCTGACCAATGAGTATATAAGAACTGCTATGCTTACTAAGAAAATAAAGAATCCAAGCCCTGTGATCATTTTGATGGGCTTTGTTGAAAGACTTGTTATTCCCTCTATCGCAAAATTCAGCATCTTGCGAAGCGGATACTTGCTCTCTCCTGCAAATCTTTCTGCTCTCTCATAGTAGACAACATCGCTCTTAAAGCCCACCATGGGAACAATGCCTCTCAAAAAGAGATTGACCTCGCCGAATTCAGACAGCCCCATCAGTGCACGCCTGCTCATCAGCCTGTAATCAGCGTGATTATATATAGTATTTGCACCAAGGGCATTCATCATCTTATAGAAGCTCTCTGCAGTAGCTCTTTTGAAAAAAGTGTCTGTTGCACGCTTTGAGCGCACTCCATAGACCACGTCGCACCCTTCATTGAACTTGTCGATCATAGCCTCGATGGCTTCGATGTCATCCTGAAGGTCTGCATCCATGGAAATAGATACATCGCACACGTCCTTGACAGTCATAAGGCCGGCAAGAAGTGCGTTCTGATGCCCCATATTCCTGGAAAGATTAATGCCCTGATAGATAGGATCCTCATCGTGGAGCCTTTTTATGATCTCCCAGGTGCCATCCTTTGAGCCGTCGTTGACAAAGACAACTCTGCTGTCGCCGTCGATCTTACCCTTTGAAATTAAATCCTGTAATTTCGCGCGAATACGCGCAGATGTTTCAGGCAGAACCTCCTGTTCATTGTAACAGGGGATAACGCAGAAGAGCCTTCCCATACAACTACTTCCTCCAAATACTCATATCTACTCTATGATAATACATTTTAATAAGAAACGCCACAGCATCTGTTGCTGTGGCGCGTCTTTTTGAAGCATGTTTATTTAAATGTCATTATTGAAGTTAGCGTTTCCTCCAAATTCATCAAGAGTAATCTTGTAGCTTGTACCGTTGATTTTGTAGGTCTGTTTGCCTGTCAGAGGCTTACCGTTTTTCATGCCTACAGTTAAATATTCTCCACCAATGTTGAATCGCAAAAGCCCGGTTACGGGAGATCCGTCACTCTGACGAGTCACGCTGATCAGTTTTCCGTTGGCATCGTATTTAATAGAGATGCCCTCATACACACCTTCAGAACGATTTGTAACATTTAAATCTAACGAACCCGCCACACCAGGTGTGGTGCCCTCTAACATGTCATAACTGATATACCAGTTACTACCTGATTTTGCAAAGCATGAATACAGTTCGACAGGAACGCCATATTTGTTTTTATGATATGTCCTTCCTCCTATTACAGCTGTACCTGAAGAGAGGCTTCCATCAGCATTTACAATGACTTTAAGAGCTCCGCCCTTCATCATATCCGCTAATGCATAAAGTTTATCTCTGTCTGAAGCAGGAATGAGTGCACAACTTTGTATCTCATACATGGTGCCTGTATCCCTTAAAACGTTGCCCTCATGTGAGGCATAAATCTTGTTGCCGGACTTTACAAGATAGGGTTCGGTCACATCCGAAACCATTTTTCCGTCAGAATCCGTCGCAACTGTTAAGTTACCAAGGTTATCAATTGGAACAGTTGAATATCCTGATACAGGAAGCCCGTTTTTGCCAATTACTGCTGCGTTCCATTCCGACATATCATATTTATCACCATACAATATCAGGCAATTCTTAAGAACATGTATGTTATTACCCACATGCTGAGCAAACTGCTTGATACTTCCGTCACTGTTAAAGATTGCATAAACGGTTTCACCATGCAAAAACGTCACATAATCTATTGAATACATCATCTGTCCGGTCGGTCCGTAGTAGTACCATTTACTTCCTGTCTTTCTTATGACATTTGTTTCCATATTTCCATAAGAATTAAAGAAATAGTAAGCAGTTCCGCCTCCGGAGAGTTTAACAAGTGTCCTGCCAACAGCAATAGTACCGTCCTTCTTTCTGTACTGACTGAACCCATCGCTGTCTATCATTTCTTCCTGTCCTGATTTCACAGCACCCACAATGTCAAAATCATATTTCTTTCCCTTGTAGATTAAGGCAATATTACTTGCCAGCGCTCCAACAGGAATCTTGTTACTGTCGACATTAAAGAATATGTTTTTTACAGGTCCGGGTATAAGACTGCCATAATCATCTACTGCTATCGAACCGTCAACATTGACCTTTGGAGCGGCCATTTTCTTGAATCCCGTCGCAGCGGCGCCTGTCTTTGGATCAAAGTAGAAATAGTACGGTTCACCGCTGAACTCGGAATTGTTACTCAGATCATCCATATCTACCATCTGTACAGAATAATAAATCTGCCATCCGGTGAGTACATACGGATCATCATCTTCGGTATTAAATGCATAGATCTTTCCGCCTATTTTCCTAAGGTTATCTCCGCTTGCAAGTCTGCCGTTACCTAATGCATAGTATTTCTTTTTATTTATTGTTACCCATCCTTTTTTGACCGTTCCATCCTTGTTTATTATGCAAAAATATGGGCCACTGCCGGCAATCGCCGGTCCTTCAGGACTGGTCCAGATGTCATTACCCTGAGCATCAGAATAGTTGTAATGGGTCAGATAGTACTTTCCTTTATAAAGCGCCGCTCCAAATTTAGGATTTCTGATTATGAAAATTCCATCGTCTCCAATGATGTACTTTTTCCCGTTTTCCGCGGTAAAGATTCCTGTTGCCAGAGCACCTGATGTATCTTTTACATACACGAATTTTCCTGAATCCACGCTGTCAAAGCCTTTAGTATTCGCTATTTTCCCATTTTCCATGCACAGATAAAGCTTCTTTTTATAGCTCACTATCTTTTTCTCTGTAGCAAGTTCCGCAGTTTTCTCATCAAACCAATATGAATCGCCATGATAAGTCACCAGTCCGGTAGCGAGTTTTCCTGTCTTATCGGTAAAATATACCAGATTATCAGCTACATCAAAGATCGGACATGATTTTGCAGGCACAATTCCGGTCCCATTATCGTAGTAAACTGTAACACCGTCTGTAGGCTTACCGACTTTTGATGACCTAAGATACATCGTATGATGAACTCCATCTGCCTTGACAGTGAAATCCTGCGGAATATAATCATTGTACTCATAAAGCTGGCCATCGCCCAGGAAACAGTATGTCTTTCCATTTATTACTCTTGTACAATTACACAAAAGGCATCCGTTCTCATCCGCATAGTAAGTTTTGTTTTCAAATGTCACAAACTTTTTCTTTATAACAGCGCCGCCTTTATCACTGATGTGCAATTTGCCATCGTTACCTCTATACTTGTCGTTGGTATAGATAATCGAATAATCGCTGGCACTTTCAGGCACGCAATAGCTCTTACCCTTTATTTCAAAATTGTCAGTAACATTGGCCCCTGTGACTGGGTCGAAATAGGCTACGCATGTGGCTTTTGAAGCCGGAACCAGCTCCCCGGAATTATCCAGGTACGCCAGGCCCTTATACAGAACATTCTTATCAAAATAGTAATACTGAGAGCCATCAGTTAGAAATCCCTTGGCACCGATGGAGTCATCACCATTTTTGATCAGAGTCATGCCCTTTCCGTAGGGTACCCAGTCACCATATTTCGCCTTAAGTCCGGTAACCGGATCATAGTAGTATTCTTTGGCATCTATCTTAACAATCCCTGTCTGAAGCTCACCCAGCTTATTAACGCAGCGGTCAGTCGCAATTGTAGTATCCAGATCGTTCTTTCCACGTGCTATAACGCCGGTTGAAGGTTGCGCATAATACTTCTTCTTTCCAACAGTGATAACCTTATCCTTAACAAATTCCCCATTTCTGGGTTCAGCATAATAGACATCATAAAAACTCAGTTCTCTAAGCGCAGCATCTCCTGTTGACAAGAGCTTGTAAGAGTTATCCAAAGCCATAAAACCGCTGAGCTTTACTCCATTTTTAAAGTAGCCCACAGGAGTTTGTGATTCATTCGCGACACCGTTTGCAGTAATGGTGCAGCTGATCATCTTGTCCTCGTATCCCTCGCTGGACAACCTTGCAGTAAGCAAAATTTTACCCGGAGTATTAAAAGTGATCCATGTTCTGCAGACTCCGTTGTCTAACGGTTTCGTGTATTCATAATCTCCATATGTGAATTCAGCCACACCGCGACCGTCCTCGGCAATGTACCAGGTAATGCTTCCTTCGCATTCAGGCTCAACGGTTACAGCAATCTCATGGTCGGCATTGTGGTACCTGTCACTTCCCGGGCTGTAATCCATTGTAAATTCCGAAGGTGCCTCAGAAAAATACATTTTCTTAGCACTCTTCAATTTGATATCAGGATCTACAACTATCGTAAATGCTTTATTTACACGCGCTCCGTTCCTGTCTGTCCCTACTGATATCGCTGTAATATTCGCTGTTCCTGCCTTGAGTGCCTTAACATTCCCCAGATGGTCAACAGATACCACTTTGGGGTTATCAGATATGAGGGTGTAACCGGTATCATAGGCCTCAGAAGGCTCAATGACGCAGGCTATCTGCTCAGTCTGTCCCACAGCAAAACTCAGAACAGTCCCCTGTTCGATTTCATAATCATATTTATAGTCCCATGCATAGCGAATTCTTATTCCGTCAACAGGATATATCACAGGAACAGTTACCGTGGTAGAAAGACTGCGTCTGAATGTATCCGTAAGAATATTATATATTGTGGGAATATCATCAGATTTATCAGCAAACCATAACGTATGATCACCGTTCTTTATACTTGCGATGTCATTTTTGCTAAAGTCAGTCCGTCCATCCACAAGCGCTTTTTCCGCAATATTACCTGAAACCCCAAGCTTTATCTTTGCATCTGTGTATGATGAAACTCCGGAAACAGATATAACACAATCATCCTTGTAGTCATATGTAGAAGGGGTCACATTGACCGCATAGCCACTTGGAAGATCATCAATTATAAGATCAACAGAGATTGTTTTGCCAATCACAGTTTTATAATCATCTTCATAGAACTTTGCAGTAATTACATATTCTCCGGTATGATATTTGTTGAAATTAGTCAGAATCTGGTTATCTCTATAGTAATTTGTCCATATGTTAATGGATTGATAGTCCTGCGGAACTGCGGTATTAAAAGAGTTTATTTCCGCCAGCACTGTTTCATTACCCGGATCGTCTTTTGGTGTCATAGTGACATATACGCTTTTACATTTTGAGGTAGCTCTGAAAGACATCTTCTCTTGACCATTGTCAATGAAGAAACCAAACCTGTATGAATCCGAAGCCCCGAGAAGATCATTCTCCTCTTCAACTTCCTCAGCAACCGCATCTTCTCCTTCTGCATAGGGATAAACCATAACAGGCCAGAGAGCTTCATCCTCATATATGAAGGATGCAGCAAAGTCATCTGAGAGTTCAAAACTTGCAGGCACAGAAACAAATTCCTCAGCCCCATAGGTAAGCTCAGAAATATCGAGAACAATGTCTCCGGAGATTATTCCTCCGGCATTAAAGGCTGCCTCGTCATAATCAAAGCATCCTTCCACCGTGTATTCTTCTCCATCTGTGCCTTTGAAGTTATAGGCGGTTACAGGAATTATTTCTATCTCACCAATAATCTCATCGTCACTGCTTATTACAAGCGCAGCTTCAGGCTCTTCTTCCTCAGCTGGCTTATATGCGCATACTCTTTCGCTCTGGGGAAAAGAAATCTCGACCTTACGCTTTACGATATTGATAGCTTCAGAATCAAAAGCGGTTATTTCTTCCCCTGTTTCGTCTTTATATACAGCCTTAGCGTATACAACAACTTTGCTGCCCGCGGGAATTTCCTCAAGTTTTGCAGACTCTATAATGTCGTACTCAGCCTCATCTGCAGGAACTGCAATACCTGTCTCACCACCTTCGATGTAGTCTTCCGGCAAAAGAACAAACTTGTATTCCGTTTTAAACATTTGGGAATCTATGCCAAAGATTTTGTCGAGACTTCCGTCTTTATTGTCTCCGCTCTCTCCAAACATCAGATCAACAGCCCTAAGCTTAAACTCACCGCTGTCAGCCGATTGTAAAGCGATATCTTCCTCACTCTCTAAAGTGGTAATATCGTCTTCTGTCAGAGAATCATCCATATCAACAGATTCTTCAGATTCAGCCTCATCTGTCTCAGCTTCATCTTCTGAATATTCAGCATCTTCTTCGGCTTCCTCACCATCAGAAGGCAAATAAATATCCCCAGCTGAAACCTCTGAAGGCGCAGAAAGTTCTTTTACATCTGCATCTTCTTCATCATCGGTCAGTTCAACCGCGTTGGTTTCATCTGAGGATTCCGTAACAGAACCTGATATCTCCTGGGCATAGCTAGGAACAGAAGGCGCAAGGCTTCCCGTAACCATAGTAAGCGCAACCAGAAGTGATAATAGTTTACTCTTCATAAATATCCCCTCCAATGTATCAAACACTACAGGTAATAACCCATAATAATAGTTTATCGCATTGGAGGGGTGTTATCAATTAATCAGAAATTAAATTACGCCTTATCAGCCCTTTGAGTTAATATAGTTTACAAGGCCTTCGGAATCGATGATCTTCTGCATGAAGGGCGGGAACGCCTGTCCCTGGAAGGACTTTCCTGTGGTCTCATCGGTGATCACGCCGGAGTCAAAGTCAATGCTGACAACATCTCCTGCGCTGATATTCTCGGCTGCTTCCTCACACTCAATGATCGGAAGTCCGATGTTGATCGCATTTCTGTAAAAGATCCTTGCGAAGCTCTTTGCGATAACGCAGCTTACGCCGGAAGTCTTTATAACAAGAGGCGCATGCTCTCTGGAAGAGCCACAGCCGAAGTTCTTATCGGCTACAATAACGTCTCCCACTTTTACATTGTTGACAAAGTCCTTGTCTATATCTTCCATGCAGTGCTTCGACAGCTCTTTTGCATCTGTAATATTGAGGTAGCGTGCAGGGATGATAACATCCGTATCCACGTTGTCCCCGTATCTGAATACTGTTCCTTTAGCGGCTTTCATTGTACTGTTTCCTCCTTATGTCAAAGTCCCAGCTCTGAGGGCTGTGAAACCTTACCTGTTACTGCGCTGGCTGCTGCAACAGCAGGTGATGCCAGATAGATCTCGGAGTCGATGGCTCCCATTCTGCCCACAAAGTTGCGGTTTGTTGTGGATACACACTTCTCGCCGGAAGCAAGAATGCCCATGTGTCCGCCAAGGCACGGTCCGCATGTAGGGGTTGATACAATGGCACCGGCTTCGATAAAGGTCTTAAGAAGTCCTTCTTCCATTGCCTTCAGATAGATCTGCTGCGTTCCCGGAATCACAATGCAGCGCATTCCGTCGGCCACATGTCTTCCTTCAAGGACAGCTGCCGCAGCCCTGAGGTCGCCGATTCGTCCATTTGTACATGAACCGATTACAACCTGGTTAATCTTTATTTCGCCAATATCATCAAAAGTATGCGCATTCTCAGGAAGATGAGGGAATGCCACTGTAGATTTAAGGGTGCTGAGATCGATTGTGTACTCAGCGTCATATTCAGCGTCAGGATCTGCCTCATATACAGTATAATCCTTGCCGGGAGCGTGCTCAGCAAGATACTCTTTTGCTACATCATCCACAGGGAAAATACCGTTCTTTCCGCCTGCTTCAATAGCCATGTTTGCGATGGTGAATCTGTCATCCATTGTGAGATTCTTAATACCGTCGCCCACAAACTCCATGGATTTATAAAGAGCTCCATCAACGCCGATGAGTCCGATTATGTGAAGGATAACATCCTTGCCGCTCACCCACTTTGAGGGCTTTCCTGTGATATTGAACTTGATTGCTGAAGGAACTTTAAACCAGCCTTTGCCGGTGGCCATTCCTGCAGCCATGTCGGTTGAACCGATTCCTGTCGAAAAAGCTCCGAGAGCTCCGTATGTGCAGGTATGTGAATCAGCGCCGATTATCAGGTTTCCGGGAAGGGTAAGTCCCTGCTCCGGCAGCAGCGCATGCTCAATGCCCATCTGCCCCACCTCGAAGTAATTGGTGATGCTGTTCTTCATAGCGAATTCTCTTACGCACTTGCAGTTCTCAGCTGACTTGATGTCCTTGTTGGGAACAAAGTGGTCAGGAACAAGGGCGATCTTGTCCTTGTCAAAAACTCCCTCTTTCTTGAACTTCTTCATTTCAGCGATGGCTACGGGACTGGTAATGTCGTTTCCAAGTACCAGGTCCAGATCCGCTTCAATGAGCTGACCTGCTGTTACTTCAGCAAGGCCTGCGTGGGCTGCCAGAATCTTCTGGCTCATGGTCATTTTGCTCATATCTTCATTATCTCCTTAATAAGATTTCTTAATAAAAATCAATTTATTGTATGTAAATATAACATAGATTCAGCCGTGTCAACAATATAACAAATTTAATCGTTTTTATTGACTTTTTTTAATATCACAGCATACCCAAAAAGAGCGATAATGCCGATTATTGTGAGCACTGTTCCGACGCTTCTGCCCTCAGGAGTATAAGTCACCCTGATTTCATGAGTACCTCTGGTAACAGGAATTGCCATCAGTCCATAATCTGCTTTAATTATAGGCGTTTCAGTTCCATCTACCGTGCAGCTGAAACCTTCTGTCGCAGGAACAGAAAAAAATATGAAGGTGTCTTTTATAATAGTATTCGTAGCCGCGCTGAAGCCATGAGTATCCGTGATAAAACTTCTGCAGGCTGTATCAGCTCTTTTCTCACATTCCCTCGTAAACTCGTAGTAAGAAAGAGGATTTTCAAGAATATCTTCTGCCGTCAGTTCTTTTATATCAAGCCGTTTTTCATACTCCAGAGCCACATCGTCCGGAAGAATCAGCACCCGTGCAAGCTCCAGGTCGTTCTCCTTCGCCACAAGATCCGACCACTCCGACTCAGTTATATAGTAGTCGAAGCAAAAGCCCATCGGAATAAAGTTCTTGTTCTCAAATATATCAAACCCGTTCTGAGAATCGGAATATACGTAACCTTCCGTGCCTTCATCGTTGTTAAACACTCTGTTTTTACTAATGTCAGCGTTTTCAAAGTAATACCTGGCCGACAGTATCGCCCTCATGCCCGCACAATCAATCGGAATATTGGTCTCAACAGTCCTTGTCAGCCCTCCTGCGCCTTTCAGGAAATCAAATATCTCAGAGGGTACCGTGCTAAGGAAGCAGTGTATAGAAGGTATTCCCCAGACCATGTCGTAATTGGTCGATGTCGAGTCTACCTCGCCCCTGGCAAAGGTCTTATTGTCAACTTCCACAGTGTTTTCAAGCATCTGCTCCTGCCACTTAGCCTTGCCCCTGTCGCTGATTATAGAGCTGCCGTTAACAACAGGTATCGCAGTCGTTATAATGCAGGCAATTACAGCAAAAGCCAGTACTATCATGTCTCTTACATGTCTTTTCTTAGGCAAAAGAAATACAATGACAATAAGCATCAGACTCAACACGCCGGTCCACATCACATCTCTCAGGAAGATGCTCGCATTGTCAGTCATATTGAAGAATTCGATTTTCCCCTTCTCATCGGTCGTCGGCAGGAAGTACAAAAGCACAAAGAACAGGAAAAACAGCACCTGAAGTACCGTTCCTTTCTTGAGCTGATATGACTTCCCGCGCTCTGCGGCCTGAGCCGTCTCAAGGCACATGATCAGAACAGGAATGTAAAACCATCTTGCATAGTAGGCGTTATTGAACAGCGAAAAAGCTGAATTCAGAATAGGAACGGCAGCCATAACAATAAATACGATGGTAAGTGTCTTTTCCCAGTTTTTCTTTTTTCTGTTAAGACCGAAATACGCGATGACTCCTGCAATTCCAAACATCGGAACATAAGTCGCGAGGGATGCATTCTTGACTGTAGTTGTGTAGAATAATGTACCCTTGCCAATAATATCCGGCAGCATTACAAGGCTCTTTGCTATGTCCCAGACCAGTTTGCCGCTGGGATAGATCAGCATCCCATAGCCTGTCAGCATGTTCTCGAGTCTTGTATTTCCGGCAACTCCGTAATACGCAGGCAGCAAAAAGAATCCGCTTATCATAGCGCCCAAGATAATTCCGCCAAAAGCTCGGGCTATCCTGACCGGCAGTTCTGCAAGATATTCAAAGTGCCTGTACCTGACCACGAAATAGATCACAAAGAACAATGCCTGTCCGAAAAAGAAATAGTAATTGACCACAGACATAAACGCGGTCATAAGTACGAACTTTATAAAAGGAATTCCAGCAAGGCGCGCCCTCCCATCCTTTGATGTGACAGGCGACGCCATCAGTTCCTCAAACAACAGTAAATACAGCGGAAAAAAAGCCACAGAATCCGTGAAATGATTAAACACAATGTTGCATGCATTGAATCCGGAAAAAGCATACAGATACCCGCCCATCATGGCATAGGTGTATTTGTGAACATACCTCCTGATATAGAGATATGCACATGAAGCCGCCACTGCATACTTCAGAGCCATCAGAAATGGCATCAGATAAGGAATCGTTTCTTCAGGAAAAAGAACTGTCAGCCAGAAGAAGGGACTTCCCCAAAGATAAAAAGAAAAAGCTCCTGCCATTGAGCCGCCGAGGTCCACATTCCAGTTCCAGAAGATATCTCCGCTTCTTACAGCCCTGTGGGCAAGAATGTAGAACGGAACCTGCTGGACATTGTAGTCGCCATAGTAAAAGAAAGGCAGACCTCGCTTTACAAAAATCGGCAAAAGGGCAAGAACGTACATTAAAAAGGAGCTCATGAACATGATCACAAGCGGATACCATGCTCTCTCACTCCTGTTTGTCGATAATTCTTTAGTTTCTTTTCCCCCTGATAAAAACAAAGATCAATTCCCCTTAGTACATCAATTCTTTCTTTATCAGTTTATGTATCTTTTCCCATTTTGTCCACACCTTATTCCTTTATGATCTATACGAACGGGCAAATAAAATAGCAAAGGGAACACTTTTTGCGTTTCCTTTGCTATCTGTTTTAACATTTGTGTTTATTTGAGATACGATCAGTTGTTGATAAGCTTGTCGGACTCGTTGTTCCAGCTGTAGAGCTTTCTGATCTCAGCGCCGATCTTCTCTGAAGGATGCTCAGCGTGAAGCTTTCTCATAGCCTGGAAGTGTACCTGTCCGCCTGCCTCTGACATGTCGAGAAGGAACTCTTTTGCAAAAGTGCCATCCTGGATGTCTGCAAGGATCTTCTTCATGGTCTTCTTGGTCTCGTCTGTGATGAGCTTGGGACCTGTTACATAGTCGCCGTACTCAGCTGTATTAGAGATTGAATATCTCATTCCTGCAAAACCTGACTGATAGATGAGGTCAACGATGAGCTTCATCTCGTGTACGCACTCGAAGTATGCGTTTCTGGGATCATAGCCTGCCTCAACAAGAGTATCGAAACCAGCCTGCATAAGAGCGCAAACGCCGCCGCAAAGAACAGCCTGCTCACCGAAGAGGTCGGTCTCTGTCTCTGTTCTGAATGTTGTCTCAAGAAGGCCTGCTCTTGCTCCGCCGATTCCTGCGCCATAAGCCAGAGCCATATCAAGGGCCTTTCCCGTTGCATCCTGCTCAACAGCTACAAGACAAGGAGTTCCCTTTCCTGCCTGATACTCAGAACGTACTGTGTGTCCGGGAGCCTTGGG